>ERZ808259.85-NODE-85-length-62701-cov-55.455959_pt1 | contig 62701 bp, 94 predicted proteins | sample MGYA00521279_ERZ808259 | MGnify/ENA primary metagenome ERZ808259 (study PRJEB31516, sample SAMN03275586) | gut metagenome | biome: mammalia-associated habitat; material: feces | host: Papio cynocephalus | place: Kenya | collected 2012-07-27 ...
CTTCTAAAATTCCCCGGGGGAAGATTTTTGGGAGACAAACTGACAGTGTTCTCTACAGAACAGCTTTGAAAGAGGTCAAGGCTGTATAAAACCAACTGAAAAGTTCCACTGGCATTTTGCAATCGGGCTTCTGAGACTATCTCGGAGGCCCGTTTTTCTATTTTGGAGGATCCTATGAACTGTAACAGTAATGTAAATGAGCAGTTTCGCAAATCTGTACTGGTATCTGTCGATGATGCAGGTCAGGTTATCGATACTGCAAATGAAGAATCTCTGCTTTTGGGTTGGGTTGTTTACCAAAGCGGGACAGCGCTTGAGTTATCTGAGTCTTATCACAGAATCAAACGGAAGGGACTTTATCGAGCCGATGCATCTGTTGTGTTTGTTCCACGTGAAGACGGTGCAGTGACGGTTCGGATGTTGCTGGACGGACATGCGCTCCCTTCTTCACGAGCGCACCTCTCTGTCGAGAAGAACAAGTATTATACGATTCCGTCTTGCGTCCCGGCATTCGATCGAATCTTCAGTTTGGAACTCACGCCGAAGCTTGAGCTGACGATTGCCGGGGTTCCCGGAATCGTAGTTCGGACGATGCTCAGCACAACGAAGCTCGCCTGACTTTTAGAAAGGAGACAGTGAATGAGTAAAGCGAAAACACCGGACTCTTCCAGTTCTCCTCGGAAGATCAGGCCGGCTATTTCACCAGAGGCTCGTGATAATCAGCTGATTGCACTGGCTTACAATCTGGTAGAGAAACGTCTTCTCGAAGGAACTGCATCTTCGCAGGAGACAACACATTTCTTGAAACTCGGTTCAGCGCGGGAACGCAAAGAGCTGGAGATTCTCGAATTGCAGAAAGAACTGATCGCAGCGAAGACAAAGAATCTCGACTCGATGCAAGAGTTGAAAGCGCTTTATGCTGATGCAATGGCTGCAATGTCTGATTACCAAGGCAGGAGGTCTGATGGGAATGAATAAATGCTATTCCGAGCTTATTCAGCTTCCGACCTTTCGGGAACGATTTGATTATCTGTTCATTGGGAATGGCGTCGGCTATGAAAACTTCGGATGGCGACGGTATTTGAATCAGGCGCTTTACCATTCTCCTGAATGGAAGCAGTTTCGTGATCGAGTTATCATCCGAGATAGCGGACGTGATCTGGCTTGTGAAGGTTACGAGATCTTTGAGCCGATCATCATTCACCATCTGAATCCGATCACCTACGATGACATCCTGAATCGCGATCCGTGTATCTTTGCATTGGAAAATGTAGTTTGTGTTCGTGACCGGACGCACAAGGCAATTCACTATGGCGATGCATCATTATTGGTTGATCTTCCGCCGGAGAGAAAACCAAATGATACGTGCCCGTGGAAGAAATCTCAGTGAAGGAGGTTGTCATGCAGGACAGTATTCTTATGACAATCCGAAAGTTGGTCTGCGGAGATCCATATGCAGATCACTTCGATACTGATCTGCTTGTTCACATCAATGCTTGCTTCTCAATCTTAAACCAGTTGGGTGTAGGTCCGGAGAATGGGTTTATTGTGACAGATGAAACCCAAAGCTGGAGCAGCTACATTGCCGACAACAACATCCTGAATATGGTTAAGACCTACATCACATTGAAGGTGCGAGTGATCTTTGATCCTCCGTTGACAAGTTCTGTTTTGGAGGCAATGAACAAGGAGATCAGCCAGCTGGAGTGGCGGCTCAATGTAGCCGTAGATCCGACAACATAAACCAAATAAGGTGGTGAAATTCAAAATGGATAATCATCTTGAGCATCATGGGATCATCGGTATGAAATGGGGCGTGAGGCGCTACCAGAATAAAGATGGGACGCTGACAAATGCAGGAAAGAAGCGGTATTCGACGGACGGAGATGCCGGGACTGATTCTCAGAATGCCAACACCGGTAAGAAAACAGATACGTCCAGCAAGAGCGTTCATGAGATGAGTGACGAAGAACTTCGCTCCAGGCTGAACCGCATCAACATGGAAGACCAATATAATGCTGCAATGGCAAAGCGGAATCCTCAGAAGAACCAGCGAGTCAATAAGCTTGTTAGCGATTTGGCAGAGCAGGCTGTCCGCAACTTTGCACAAAAAGGCATCGAAAAATTGGTAAAGAAAGTGTTTGATGAAAAAGATACGGACACGATCACCAAATACGATACCGCAGATCTGAGTAAAGTCGGTGATAAGGCATTGGCCGCCATGCTGAAACGAGCATCTACGGAGAATGCACTGAGAAAGTTGCAAAATTCCTAAAGGTGAAAAAGTATGTCTCTATCCAATACTGCAACCCCGATTTATTACGGTCAGTTTCGCGATGCTGTTCTGCGCGGCGAGATTCCCGTATGTCGGGAAGTCGCGATGGAGATGAACCGCATTGATGATCTGATCGCAAATCCGGGTGTATTTTATGACGACGAAGCCGTAGAAGGCTGGGTGAAATACTGTGAGAGTGAACTGACGCTGACCGACGGATCTGATTTGAATCTTCTGGACTCGTTCAAACTCTGGGGTGAGCAGATCTTCGGCTGGTACTACTTCATTGAACGCAGTGTTTATGTTCCAAATCCGGATGGACACGGCGGTCACTATGAAAGAAAAGTTATCAAGAAAAGACTTGTAAATAAGCAGTATTTGATCGTTGGGCGAGGCGCAGCGAAATCGGTTTATGATTCCTGTCTGCAATCATTTTTCCAAAATGTTGATACCAGCACAACGCATCAGATTACAACTGCCCCGACGATGAAGCTCGCGGAAGAGGTAATGTCTCCACTTCGGACTGCCATTACCAGAAGCCGCGGGCCTTTGTTTAAGTTTTTGACATTCGGCTCCTTGCAGAATACGACCGGCAACCGCGCTGACCGCGTCAAACTGGCATCTACGAAAAAGGGAATTGAAAACTTCCTGACAGGATCTCTCATTGAGGTTCGTCCGATGAGCATCAATAAGCTTCAAGGTCTTCGCTGTAAGGTTGCCACGGTTGACGAATGGCTCTCCGGCGATATTCGTGAGGATGTCATTGGCGCAATCGAACAGGGTGCTTCCAAGGTTGACGACTATCTGATCGTTGCTACCAGCTCAGAAGGTACCGTCCGTAATGGTGCCGGCGACACGATCAAAATGGAGCTTATGAACATCCTGAAGGGTGATTATCCGAATCCCCACGTTTCTATCTGGTGGTATCGGCTGGATTCTATTGACGAAGTTGGAAACCCCGATATGTGGCTGAAGTGCAATCCGAATATCGGTAAAACGGTGAGCTACGAAACATATCAGCTAGACGTGGAACGTGCCGAAAAAGCACCTGCTGCAAGAAATGATATTCTTGCCAAACGATTCGGTATCCCGATGGAGGGCTACACATATTACTTCGCGTATGAAGAGACGATTCCGCATAAGATGCATTCTTTCTGGCAGATGCCCTGTGCCTTGGGCGCAGACCTTTCCAGAGGCGACGATTTCTGTGCATTCACCTTCCTATTCCCGCTTGGTGGAGAGAGCTTTGGCGTGAAAACACGGTGCTATATCACGGATGTGACACTTTCAAAGTTGCCGCTTGCTATGCGGAATAAATACGAGGAGTTCATGAAAGAAGGCAGTCTGATCGTGTTAGAGGGCAGCGTTCTTGATCTGGATGTTGTTTACGACGATCTGGACGAGCACATTATTCAGACCGGATACGATGTACGCTGCTTCGGATATGACCCTTATAATGCGCAAAGCTTTGTCGAGCGCTGGGCACGGGAGAATGGTCCATTCGGAATTGAAAAAGTTATTCAGGGTGCAAAGACTGAGTCTGTACCGCTGGGTGAACTAAAAACGCTTGCTGAGCAGCGCAGCCTGATCTTTGATGAACAGCTGATGACATTTACGATGGGCAACTGTATCACTCTGGAGGATACGAACGGCAACCGGAAACTGCTGAAAAAGAGACACGATGAAAAGATCGACTCTGTTGCAGCAATGATGGATGCCTATATTGCCTATAAACATAATAAAGACGCATTTGAGTAAAGGTGGTGACGCTATGGACGTTTATTTATCCCATCATGGGATCATCGGTATGAAATGGGGCGTACGGCGCTACCAGAATCCAGACGGCTCACTTACCCCTGCCGGTCAGAGACGGCTTGACAAAAAGGACAATAAGTGGGCCAAGAAGAACTATGACAAGATCGTAAAAAATGCGCGGAAAAAGGTGTCGGGAGAGCTGAACGAGTATGGAAATCAGCTGCTTCGCGACGCCTCTTCTTATAATTCACGCGGACGAATCAGCAATACGGCGATCAATTCATATAATCGTCGAATGGCCGAACTGATGAATACTGCTGTAACAGATCTGAGAGCACCTTCTGGCAAGGTCGTGCAGTTTGTAGCGAAGCGAGGAGAACTCGGTGTTCATATGGCACTCGCGACTCCGAACTACGATATGAGCCAGTTGAAAAACGGCATCTGGTCCTCTGGACGAATTGCTTATAAGAAGAAGTCCGTGGATATGACATAAATAGTAGAAAAGAGTGAAGAACAACTTAATGAAGGTATAGACGACACAACAATACGGAGACTCTGATTGTCTACAGGGCCTCCGCTTTTCGTCATCAATTTATTGTAAAGACAGTTATGTCTATAAATTTCATATTCAGTTTTGCTTGGTCGTTAGGGCGATATGTCTGAGCGCTATTTAGCATTCAGTAATGGCGTTACATGAATGCACAAATCTTTGCACTCGAGGTTTATGCTGCTGTGTTTGGCTAAGTCGCATAACTTATGAACACAATAGCAGAACATAAGTCTGATTATGGTTACCGTATAGTTCGATGCTGATAATTCATAATCTTTGTATCTGATTTTGTTCAAACCTAAACTCCTTTCTTCCAGATTTTCAAACAAGCAAAACAAGTTGTCTATATCTTCGTTAAGTTGTTCTTCTATCCGCATCATACGCTATTTCGTGTTATATGTCAAGTTTTATCACTACATCTAGGAGGTGATGAACGTTCAATGAAAGAAACGATTGGCTCCAAGTTCAAACGAGCTTGGAATATTTTTATGAATCGAGATCCCACAAGTTATCAAGGAACATCTTATTCCGGTTCCAGCTATGGGTATCGGCCTGACCGGATCCGTATGACACGAGGGCATGAGCGATCGATTGTGACAGCCATTTGCAACCGCATTGCATTGGATGTTTCGGCGATCAGCCTTGTTCATGCTCGGGTAGATGAAAATGGTCATTTTCTGGAATACATCGACGACACCCTGCATCAATGTTTGACTGTTGAAGCAAATATTGACCAGACGGGACGAGCACTGCGGCAGGACATCGTAATGTCGATGCTGGATGAAGGATGTGTGGCAGTTGTCCCAGTCGAAGCAGATTTTGACCCGGATGAGAATAACAGCTACAAAATCTATTCGCTGCGAACAGGAAAGATTCTGGAATGGATGCCTCAGCACGTACGAGTCCGGCTTTATAACGAGACAACTGGACGATTTAAAGAGGTCGTTGTGGCAAAGAAATACACAGCGATTATGGAAAATCCTCTGTTCGCGGTCATGAACGAACCGAACTCCACGATGCAGCGCTTGATCCGCAAGCTGAACATTCTGGACGCGATCGATGAACAGAGCGGTTCCGGAAAACTGGATCTGATTATTCAGCTCCCTTATGTCATCAAGTCTCAAGCTCGGAAGGAACAGGCTGAACAGCGTCGAAGAGACATTGAGCAGCAGCTCTCCGGCTCGAAGTATGGCATCGCCTATACCGATGGTACAGAGCATATCACACAGCTCAATCGCGGCGTAGAGAACAATCTGATGAGCCAGATCGAGTATCTGACAAAGATGCTGTATTCCCAGCTTGGTATTACGGAGAGCGTTATGGACGGCACTGCCAACGAGGAAACGATGCTGAATTATCACAACCGGACAGTGGAGCCGATTCTGGCGGCCGTCGCCGATGAGATGACGCGAACGTTTCTTACAAAGACTGCACGCACACAGAAGCAGGCGATCTCCTTCTTCCGTGATCCATTCAAGCTTGCACCGGTCTCTCAGATCGCAGAAATTGCGGACAAGTTTACCCGCAATGAGATCATGAGCTCGAACGAGATTCGTTCCATTATCGGTATGAAGCCGTCTGACGATCCGCGAGCTGACGAGCTCCGTAACAGCAACATCAACCAGTCTGATGCGGAGCAAGTATTACCGAAAGATGAGGAAGAGAATCAAAATGGTAACTCTGAACAAAAATCAAAGGAGGAGCAATCGGAAGAATGAAACTGAAATACCCTGATTGCGATTTTCATGGCTATGCCACGAAAGCCAATCTCACATGCAGGGACAAGCGTGTGATCATGCCTGATGCCTTTAAGGAGCAGGACGGCGAGAAAGTACCGCTCTGTTGGGGGCATCAGCACAACAGTGTCACGAATGTTCTCGGGCATGCCTATCTCGAAAATCGAGCAGATGGCGTATATGCCTATGGCTATTTCAATGACACTGACTCCGGTCGTGCCGGTAAGAAGCTGGTCGATAATGGCGATGTATGTGCATTGTCTATTTGGGCCAATGATCTTGTACAGAATGGAGCTAATGTGGTTCACGGTGTGATCCGTGAGCTGAGTCTCGTTCTGGCCGGGGCAAATCCCGGCGCGTACATTGATTCTGTCATGCAGCATGATGACGGGGCAAATCAGGAAGCCGAGATCCTGTTTGTGCTGGGCAAAGATAATATTCAACTTGCTCATGCAGACGTGAATGAGGATTCCGAAGATGATGAACTGCAGCACGCTGATGAAGAAAAGACCGATTCGTCTGAAGAGGACAAGAAAGACGATGCGGAAACTGTGCAGGACGTCGTTAAATCCATGAGTGAGAAGCAGAGAAACGTCATGTACGCATTGGTCGGCGAAGCATATGCCGCCGGCGAAGAAACCAAAAAATCCGATAACAACGAGGAGGACAACACTATGAAGCATAATGTCTTTGACAACGATCGGCAGGATGAGGCGAACGTCCTCTCTTATACCGATCAGACCGCAATCATCAATCTGGCAAAGGCCAGCAATGTCGGTAGCCTGCAGCACGCGATGGATCTGTTTGCTGAGCAGAATCCGGACAGTGTTCTGGCGCATGGCATCGAGAACATCAGCCAGCTGTTCCCGGAATACAAGGATGTTCGTCCGGGCGCACCTGAAATGCTCACGACCGATCAGGGCTGGATCCAGAAGGTTCTGAAGAAGGTTCATAAGAGCCCGATCTCCCGTATCCGCACCCGTCAGGCTGATCTTCGCAACATTGAGGATCTGCGTGCGCAGGGTTACGTGAAGGGTAAGAAGAAGGTCGATGTCGGCAACTTCAAGCTGATCCACAGAACGACCGATCCGCAGACCGTGTATGTCAAGAGCAAGATCGATCGTGACGACATCATCGATATTCAGGATTTCGATGTCGTGCAGTACCTCTACAACATCGATCGTATGAACCTGAATGAAGAACTCGCCACTGCGATCATGGTTGGCGATGGCCGCGAGGTTGGCGCTGATGGAAAGATCATGGAAGACAAGATCCGCCCGATCTGGCAGGATGACGAGCTTTACACCATTCATGCCGATGTTGACATCGCTGGTATGAAGGCTTCGCTTCAGGGTACCAATACTGCTGCCAACTTCGGCGAGAATTATATTTATGCAGAAGCTGTGATTCAGTCTCTGCTGTACGCTCGTGAGAAGTATAAGGGTTCTGGTACCCCGGACTTCTACTGCACGCCGCATCTGGTCAATGTGATGCTGCTTGCCCGTGATCTGAACGGCCGCCGCATTTACGACAAGGTCAGCGATCTGGCTGCTGCGCTGAACGTTGGCGAGATCATCACGGTGGAGCAGTTTGAGGGCAAGACCCGTACGACCTCTGACAGCAAGACCAAAAAGCTCCTCGGTCTGATGGGTAATCTGGCTGACTACTCTCTTGGTGCAACCAAGGGCGGCGAAATCACGCATTTCACGGACTTCGATATCGACTTCAATCAGGAGAAGAGCCTGCTTGAAACTCGCTGCTCCGGTGCAAACACTCGCGTGATGTCCTTTATCGCGCTGGAAGAGGATGTAACTGACCGCCCTTGACGAGTCTCACGGTTGAACCTGCAGACAGTGGGACTGAGCTGCTCGGCAAAACCGCAGCAGATTTGCAGGAAAATGTTGCAATCTCCGGTGAAGAAATTACCGGTACGTTGAAGCTGGTAACCGGTTATACGGGATTCAGCAGCGTAGCCGCAGAACAGAGTGGTAATTACCTTGCTCTGCACGTAACGCCGCAGCCGGAAGACGCAGAGGTTACGGTTGAGCTTGTCGGCGGCAAGAAGGGCGCAGTCAAACTGGATGATGACGGTTTGATCGTGCTGAGAATTGCTGATACGGCAAAGCAGTCGGTAAAGGTTGTCGTTACCAGTGGCGAAGACACCGCAACGAAGACCTACAGTCTGACCGGACTGACCTTGGCAACCGAGTAAGGAGTGAAAATTCAAAATGGCTAAATTTTACGGAACCATCGGATATGCCGTGACTGTTGAAACCCGTCCAGATGTTTGGGAAGAGCAGATCGTCGAGCGTACATACTGTGGCGATCTGATTCGTAACACTCGCCGTCTGGACGGAAATACGCAGGTGAATGACAACATTACCATCGGCAATGAGATCAGCATCGTATCCGATCCGTATGCCAATGAGAATTTTCATTCCATGCGCTATGTCACCTTTATGGGGGCAAAATGGAAGATCACATCCGTGGAGGTCAAGTATCCACGGTTGATTCTTTCTACGGGAGGTGTGTGGAATGGACCGACGGGCTGAGCTCGGAAAAATCTTTCGGGAGATTCTGGGCAATGGCAACGTCTATTTCCAGCCTCCCGGAAACACCCAAATGAGGTATCCTGCCATTCGATATGAGCGAAGCGAAATGGCAATCAAGCATGCTGATAACGGAAATTATAATCGCCGAATCCGATATATGGTCACTGTCATCGACAGCGATCCGGACAGCAAGATTGTAAATCGTGTCAGCATGCTTCCTTATTGCTATTTCGACCGCCATTATGTACAGGACAACCTCAATCACGATGTGTTTGAAATCTACTTTTAAGAGGAGGAACTGATATGTTCAATATCGAATGGGATAAGGTATCGGAGCGCCTGTTTGAAACCGGCACAGACCGTGGTGTTCTGTATCCCTTCAACAAGACCAGCAAAGCCTATGACAAGGGCGTTGCATGGAATGGTCTGACCGGCGTGACCGAAACTCCGTCCGGCGCAGAACCGACGGCGCTGTATGCCGATAACATCAAGTATCTGACGCTGATGTCCAATGAGGATCTCGGCGGCACGATCACGGCTTATATGTTCCCGGATGAGTGGAAAGCCTGTGACGGCTCGGCTGATCTGGATGAAGGTATCACGATCGGCCAGCAGTCGAGATCGACATTCGGTCTGTGTTACCGCACTTACATCGGCAACGACGCCGAAGGTGACAGCTACGGTTATAAGCTGCACCTGATCTATGGCTGCCTTGCGTCCGCTTCTGAGCGTGCGTATGCTACGGTCAATGATTCTCCGGAAGCAATTGAGTTCTCTTGGGAATTCACCTGCACGCCGGTCGATATTGAAGGCTTCAAGCCAACCGCCATTGTCACGATCGACTCGACGAAGGTCGATGCCACGAAGCTTGCGTCCTTCGAGGAGATCCTTTATGGCAAGGCAGCAACGTCTGCTGAGGCTGGCGATGCTGTTGATCCGAAACTGCCGCTTCCGGCAGAGGTTCTGGCTCACTTCAAGGGCTAAATCATTTTAACTGAGGGAGTCTCCGTGCGAGGCTCCCTCTTATTTTTGTTTTCATAACTGAAAGGGGTTATATTATGCTGCCTATTACCAAAAAGTACATCGATTTCAATGGCGTGGAACGCGAAGAAACGTTCTATTTCAATCTGACCAAAGCAGAGCTTGCCGAGTGGGAGCTTGGTGTGACCGGTGGTCTCAGCAAGATGGTAGAGAAGATCACCGCCGCCAAGGATGTTCCAGCGCTGGCGAAGCTCTTTAAGGAAGTCGTTCTGAAGGCATATGGCGTGAAGAGCGATGACGGCAGACGTTTCATCAAATCCAACGAACTCACGACGGAGTTCACACAGACACAGGCATATTCCGACATTTACATGGAACTGGCGCAGGATGATCAGAAAGCTGCGGCGTTCATCAACGGCATCATTCCGAAAGTCGATTAAATAATGCTCGTTATTACAGTACAGGGGGTTGAGGGCTGGGACGAGCAGAAAGAAGAGTTTGTTTCAGCCAAGCCCCCTGTCTGTTTACAACTGGAACACTCTTTACTTTCCCTTGCAAAATGGGAATCAAAGTGGGAAAAGCCGTTCCTTTCGAAAGAACAGAAAACCGTAGAGGAAACGATTGATTACATTCGCTGTATGACGTTGAATTCGAACGTTCCGGCAGATGTTTACGATCGATTATCTTCACAGAATTTCAGAGATGTGAATGCTTACATCGATGCGAAGCGGAGTGCAACGACCATTCGTGAAGAACAGAAAGGTCATCGAAGTACGGAAATTGTTACCAGCGAGCTGATCTATTATTGGATGGTGGCGCTGCAAATCCCGTTTGAATGCCAGAAATGGCATTTGAATCGCCTGTTGATGCTGATTCGCGTCTGCAATGTGAAAAACCAACCGCCGAAGAAGCAAAGCCAGCGAAATATTCTCAAGCAGAATGCTGCGCTGAACGCTGCTCGGCGTCGACGAGCTCACTCGAAAGGATGAAAATTCAAAATGATCACATTTCGACAAAAAGGCGACTTTTCCAAGGCAACCCGGTTTCTGGAACGCGTGAAAGAAGCCATTGGATTGGGACTGCTCGATCGATACGGGCAGAAGGGTGTCGCTGCTTTGTCGGCGGCTACTCCGGTTGATAGCGGCGAAACTGCTGCAAGCTGGGATTATGAGATTGTAAATAAAAAAGGTTCTGCACGGATCATGTTTACAAACTCACATATCGTCAAAGGTGTACCGATTGCAATTATTCTGCAATACGGACATGGCACACGCAATGGCGGCTGGGTAGAAGGGCGCGATTACATCAACCCCGCTATCCAGCCGATTTTTGACGAACTTGCTGAGAAAGCATGGAAGGAGGTTACAAAGCTATGAGCAAAACGATCGACCAGAGAGTCGTCGAGATGCGGTTTGACAATGCGAACTTCGAAAAGAATGTAAGCACGAGTATGTCAACACTGGATAAGCTGAAGAAAAGCCTCAAGTTCGAGGATAGTGCAAAAGGCTTCGAGAATATCAGCAAGGCGGCTGGTCGGGTCGATATGGGAGGACTGTCGAGTGGCGTAGAATCCGTTCGCTTGAAGTTCTCCGCGCTTGAGGTCATGGCTGTAACAGCTCTTAGTAATATCGCAAATTCGGCGGTAAATACCGGCAAAAAACTGGTTTCCGAACTAGCCTTGGATCCGATCATGTCGGGCTTTAAGGAATATGAAACGCAGATCAATGCTACACAGACAATCTTGGCGAATACCCAGAAAGAGGGTGCCAATATCAACGACGTCAACCGCGCACTTGATGAACTGAATAAGTACGCGGACTTGACGATCTACAACTTTACGGAAATGACGAGAAACATCGGTACGTTTACAGCTGCCGGTGTTGATTTGAATACATCTGTCAATGCTATTAAAGGTATTGCGAACCTCGCAGCAGTCTCCGGCTCAACCAGCCAACAGGCGTCTACTGCAATGTATCAGCTCTCACAGGCGTTGGCGTCTGGAACAGTGAAATTGATGGACTGGAACTCGGTAGTAAATGCCGGCATGGGCGGTCAGGTATTTCAGGATGCGCTGAAAACGACGGCTCGTATTCATGGCATCGCCATCGATGAAATGATCACCGATGAAGGATCCTTCCGAGAGACACTTTCCAAAGGCTGGCTTACCTCTGATATTCTGACTGAAACATTACAGCATTTTACGGAATTTACCGATACATATAACGAAGAAAGTTTAAGGCGGCAGGGATACAACGAACAAGAAATTGCTGAAATCAAGCAAATGGGAATCACCGCCACTGATGCAGCTACGAAAGTTAAGACGTTATCACAGCTTTATGACGTCATGAAGGAAACGGCTCAGTCTGGTTGGGCTGCTACGTGGAAAATCCTTCTTGGCGACTTTGAAGAAGCAAAGGAATCTCTGACAAAATTCAGCGAGATGCTGAATGAACCGCTTGCTGCTGCGGCAGAAACGCGAAATGAAATTTTATCTGAAGGCTTCTCCTCTGGGTGGAAGCAATTCCTGAATGAGGGCATTGAAGATACAGAAGGCTTTAAGGAAGCGCTCCTCTCTATTGGCAAGGAGGCTGTTCCGGGATTAGAAGACCTGATTGAGAAGTCAGGCGGCTTTGAGGAATCCCTGAAAAAAGGCTGGGTAACGTCGGATATGCTTGCAGGAGCAGTCAGTGATCTCACAGCAAAAACCGCCGGCTTGTCTGATGAGGAATTGCGAAATCTCGGCTACACACGCGATCAGGTTACGGCTCTCGAAGATCTGAACAAACGAATTCAAGACGGCAGTGTGAATCTTGATGATTATACAAAAAAGATTGGACGTGTATCCGGTCGGGAGAACATCCTTCAGGCACTGATGATAGCCTTTGAGAAGCTGCAAACCATTCTCGGAACGATTAAAGATGCTTTCAACGAGGTGTTTGAGCCATTAACCGGCGAAGAACTATATAATATTACTGTCAAGATCAAAGACTTCGTTTCTGGTCTGACCATGAGCGAGGAAGCTCTCGATAATTTCAAAATGACGTTCAAAGGTGCGTTTGCATTCGTCGATATTATCGGTCAGGGACTGAACGCACTTGGACAGATCCTCGGACATTTGTTGGAAAAGCTGCTTCCTGTTGGAGATGGCTTTCTCGGTGTGACCGGTGGTATTGGCGAATGGATCGTATCCATCGATGAAGCGATCAAATCCGGCGATGGTCTTACGAAGTTTGTTGAGCTGGTTAACGGCGCAATCGATAAACTGGCATCCGGATTCAAGGTTGCAAAAGACTACGTACTTGACTTTGTTGGGTCATGGACCGGTATTGACTTTACGAAATTTGAATCTTTACGCGACATCTTTGCCTTGATTGGCGAGAGGCTGAGCGAGTTTGGAGAGAAAATTCGCGATACATTCCCGTGGGTCAATTCTCTGAAAGAAACCGTCACCGCTGCATTTCAAAAGATTCGCGGAAGTGCTGATGAGGATCTTGGTGCAGCCGGCAATGCATTAGAACAGCTATCTCGAATCGGTTCAAAGTTAAAAGAGGCCTTTGCCAAGATTACTGAGAAGGTGAAAGCATTTTGTGCGCCAGTGGTTGCAGCTATTAAAAATACCTTCGGCGAACTTACAATCATTGATTTGTTTGATAGTGCTGTTTTAGTCGGTATTTATAAGTTAGTCAAGCAATTTCTGGATTTGTTCAAAGGTCTTGACGGCATCGGCGAAAGTGTCACTAAACTTCTCGATACAGCTCGTGGGGCGATAAAGGCATGGCAAGCAGATATTCGAGCAGAGATACTTCTTAAAATTGCAAAAGCTGTTGCTATCTTAGCTGCATCACTGTGGGTCATTTCAAAAGTTGATGAAACACGTGTTCTTGCAAGTCTTGGAGTTATTACCGCCTTACTAATTGAGGTCGGTGCTATTTTAGGTATTGCAAGTAAAATGGTTAGTAAAGCGGATTCGTTGGAAGGGCTTGCTGACGGACTACATTTAGATATGGTGGCCAAGGCTCTCTTCGTCATCTCTGGATCTGTATTCCTATTAGCCACGGCTTTGAAGAAATGCGAGGGACTTAACTGGGAAAATACATTGCCTGCCATGACGGCCATGTTCGTCTTGCTTGGTGAAATGGTTGTTGCAATGGGAGTATTTATGAAACTGGTACGTAAGAATCCCATTGAGCGCACCGTTGGAACGCCGGTGGAAGATATCACAAGTAATGTAAATAATGTTCGTTCCATGGCGGAAAATATGGTTCTTATCGCCGGATCTATGTATTTACTCGCATCAGCTGTGGAAAAACTCGGTAAAATGCCAATCGAGCAGCTGATACAAGGCGGCGCAGCCGTATCTATTTTAATGGCGGTTGTCGGCGGCATCACCGCAGGCTTAAAAGCAATTAAGGCTTCCAATATGGCCGGAATCGCCGGCGCTTTACTTGCGTTAGCTTTTAGCCTTAATCTCCTTCTTATCCCGCTAAAAATACTCGGCAATATGAATACGATGGAGCTTACGCAAGGGTTGATCGCTGTTGGCGCTGCTATGGGCGAAATGGCTGTCGCATTAAGTATCTTAGCTGCAGTTAATGGACTCTTCTCTAAGAAGGGGCAGAGTGGCATGAGCGGTGTGGCTGGAGCCTTGTTGAGCCTGGCATTTGCTATGATTATGCTGGTCGTTCCTATTAAGCTATTGGGCAGCATGGATTTAGCATCCCTTGCACAAGGATTGATAGCCATGTCTGTTGCTTTAGGACGGATGGTCGGTGCTCTCTCGGTGCTTACGGTTCTCAACGGAGTGTTCGGAAACATATCTGAGGTCGGCACCGCAATGCTCGCACTTTCGGCGGGATTGCTTGTTCTTGCTTCTGCAATTAAACTGCTTGGCTCAATGTCTGTTTGGGAACTTGTGAAGGGCATCGGTGGTTTGGCGATTGCTTTATTTATTCTATCCAAGACAGCGAGCAAAATGGGCAAGTCTGTAGACTCGCTGAACAAGTTAGCTAACGCATTTATGAAACTCGGTATTGGCGCACTGGGCCTAAGTGCATTGATTGTGCTACTGGGACTCGCCTCGCCTATTGTGGAAGCGGCATGTGACACATTGATGCGTACAGCACCAAAAATTGCGAAAGCACTTCTTGTTCTGATTGATGAGATTCTTATCCAAATTGACGCATACGTTCCGACAATTATAGAGCACTTAGCAAGTATTATTAAGAAAATCAGCGAAGCACTTAGCAAATATTTTGGTGAAATAACAACCAGCGATTGGATCAACGCCGCAATCTTCGCTGGTATTGTAGCTGCATCTGGCTTCCTTGTTAAATGGTTTGCTTCACTCGCAAAGTCCGTTCCGAAAGCTCTGATTGGTGCTGCTGGTATTGCTGCCATTCTGGTGATTGTCGGTGGTATTATTGCTGCTATGACATTGCTGGATCTGAACAGTGTGATGGGTATCGCTGCTTCACTCAGTACAGTTCTTCTCTCTTTGAGTGTCACGATTGGCGTTCTTGGCTGGATGCCTTTGACTGCCGGTCTTGCCGCAGGTTTAGTACTGGCTGAGTTTATTGCTGTTATGGCGGCAATTATGGCTGCGCTGGGTGGTTTGAATCAGATCCCCGGATTCAGTTGGTTGATGGATGAAGGCATTAAAGTGCTGGGGCAGATTGGCGAAGGTATCGGCACATTTGTCGGCAGCATTGTTGGAGCCGCTATTGAGCGCATCACAGCTGGTATTGCAGAATCCGGAAACAATCTTTCTCTCTTTATGGAGAACCTCCAGCCATTCTTGGATGGCGCACGGAACATTGATCAGGCAGTTCTGGACGGAATAGCCAATCTTTCAGGTGCGATCATCTTGTTAAGTGCCGCTGCATTTGTTGAAGGCGTTTTAAGTTTGCTGTCGTTGGGCAGTGGTAGTCTGGCATCTTTGGGTCTACAATTAGCACAATTTGGACCGCACTTTGCAGATTTTGCATATAGTATTTCTGGTATCAATGCCGAAGCAGTGAATGCCTCTGCCAATGCAATTACCGCTATTACGGGGGTTCTTGCAACTTTGAACAGCGACGGTCTTCTTGGCGATGTCTTCGACTATTTCACTGGAACAAATGATTTAGCCGACTTCGCAGCTGGACTTGGCGATTTTGGCGAAGCACTTATGGCATATGGCGAATCCGTTGTGGGCATTGACAAATATCTCGACGACATCGAAAATTCCGCTACAGCTGCTAATACCATTATCGATGTGGCGAAGCTAGTCCCGAACAGTGGCGGTTTGATTGGCGATATTGTTGGCAACAACGATTTGGATGATTTCGGTGAAAGCTTTAAGCCATTCGGTGAAGCTCTTATAACATATGGCAAGTCCGTTGTCGGTATTGATGAATATATACAAGATATTAAAAATTCCGCTACTGCTGCAACAAAAATCATTGAGATTGCCGAACTTGTTCCCAACAGCGGCGGATGGCTTGGTGATATTGTCGGTAATAACGACTTGGACGAATTCGGTGAGACTATTAAGCCATTTGGTGAAGCGTTGATGGAGTATGGCAAAAAAGTGGACGGCATTGCTGATTATAACTCAGATATCAATGCGTCGTTGTCAGCAGCCAGAAGTATGGCTTCGATTGCAGCAACAGTAAAAGACGCAAAAGGAGGTAAAGATCTCGCTACATTCGGTGACAAATTGGTCTCATTTAGCTCCAAGTTAAAAACCTTTGTGACGAACTGTGCAGGTTTGGATACCGACAATATTGCGACTTTACAAACGGCTCTTCAGAGTATCGTCGATATTGCCGAGGAATTTGCGGTTATTGACTCCACGGCATTGACCGAATTTACGAATGCAATGGAGACGATTGGATCTACTAGCGTGGATGAATTTCTGCTTTCGTTCTCAGATTCCAGGACAAAAGCCGCAACTGCTGTGAACGCACTGATTGCAAATCTCAAGAGTGCTATTACGACAAGCGAGAGCCAGTTGAAGAGCAAGTTCGAGGAAGCCGCGAAGAAGGGGGTTAAGGGGCTTACCAGCAAAAAGTCTGATTTTAAGACAGCTGGGGAAGATCTTATGAAATCCTTCAATGCTGGCGTCAGCGGTCAAACGAGTACAGTTAAGAACCAATTCTCAACGCTTCTTAGCAACTGTGTGGCTGCTGTTCGGAGTTATTACAGTCAGTTCCAGAGCGCTGGCAGTTACTTAGTGGCTGGCGTCGCAAATGGCATTGCTGCAAATAGCGGTTCTGCGGCATCTGCTGCTAGAAGCATGGCTGGAAAGGCTGCAACTGCTTCTGCCCGGCGTCTTCAGGAGAATTCTCCATCCAAAGTCGGCTACAAAATCGGCGATTATTTCGGTATCGGTTTTACAAATGGTATCACTGACAACATCCGAAACGCCGGTATCACCAGTGACGCACTCGCGGAATCTGCAACGACAGGTTTGTCAAACGCTGTTTCCAAGATCGCATCGCTGATCGACAGCGGAATGGACATGAATCCTACGATTCGACCGGTACTGGATCTCACGGAAATTCAAAATGGAAGTGCTGCAATGGCCGATCTGATGAGTACGCTGAGCGGTCGCCCCGTGGAAGGTACGGTCAGCATTGCTGCAAAAACGGCAAACAGCATGAACCGGACTGCATTTGCTCCGGAACAGCAGACCACCAATGATGCTGGCAAGCAGACATCTGAAAACACTACAAATAACTTCTATATCACTGGGACTGACCCGAGAGCGATTGCTGATGAAGTGGATCGTAAGCTTCAAAGACGTGTAGAAAGGAAGAAAGCAGCATGGGCGTGATTATCTTTAATGAAATCCCGTCGACCAACTATGGAATTCATGTTGAGAAACCGCCCGTGTATGCGACGCCTGAACGCGACTATGAGGTGGTTCATATTCCCGGTCGAAATGGGGATCTTGTGATCGACAATGGTTCTTACCAGAACGTCACAAGAAAGTATGACATCTCTGTCGGTGAGATCGATGGTAATTTTACAAATCTGGCATCTGGTGTCAGTGAATGGCTGCACTCTGCATCCGGATACGCAAGACTGGAAGATTCTTATGAACCGGATTACTTCCGTCTTGCCTATTATGTAGCTGATACTGAGATGGAAAACTTGTTCCATCAGGCCGGTAAAATGCCGATCGAATTTAATTGCAAACCTGCCCGTTTCCTGAAAGCTGGGGAGCGGGCAGTTTCCTTTACCTCTGCCGGTTCTCTCCGCAACCCGACATTTCAGAAGAGCTTTCCCAAGCTGACCGTGACTGTTTCCGGGTCAGGAACTATTACAGTTGGAGATCAAACTATTACAATCAGCAGCTTAGCTGGCTCTACCAAAATGGTAATTGATTCAGAGCTTCAGGATGTTTATGAGGAAGGAAGTCTGACGAACCTGAACAGCAAAGTGTCCTTTTCTGATGGCTTCCCGCTGCTGCTTCCGGGGCTGAATATAATTACATTTACCGGCAGCATTACTTCCGTGGAGGTGATTCCCAGATGGTGGATTCTCTGATTGTTCTATATGACCACGACGAGGAAGCGTTCACCTCAAATGGTCTCGGGGCACTTCCCGATGCAGCTTCCTGTATCGTGACAGAAGAGCGGAATGGCGAGTATGAGGTCGAGATGGAGTATCCGTTGACTGGCAGTCATTTTCATGACATCCAGAAACGGCGGATCCTCTATGTAAAACCGAACCCCTATGATGAGCCACAGCCATTTCGTATTTACTCTATCACAAAGCCCATCAATGGAATCGTGACAGTTCATGCTGCTCATCTGAGCTATGATACATCCGGTTCCATCGTAAAACTCTTTCCCGCGGATGCTGGTTCGGCTTCGGCAGCAATGTCGTATCTGAAGAACTTCTCTGTACCCTCCACCCCCTTCACCTTCTTCACAAACGTTGGGAAGTCGGGTACGATGTCAGTTCCGAAGCCCTCCAGCATCCGATCTTTATTAGGCGGAAGCGAAGGTTCCATCCTTGATACGTTCGGCGGCGAATACCTGTTTGATAAGTGGAATATTTCCCTGCTCGAATCTCGCGGTGCCGATCGTGGGGTTACGATCCGATACGGCAAGAACATGACCGATCTGGAGCAGGAGGAAAACGACACCGACTTTTATACAGGTGTGTATCCGTTCTGGTACTCTGAGTCCGAAGATGGCGGTCTTGTAACACTTTCAGCAAATAACGGAATCGTCAATGCATCCGGCAACTACGATTTCGTGAAGATCATGCCGCTGGATCTGTCTTCTGAAGATTTCAGCAAAGAGACGACAGACAGCGAAGGAAATGTGACTACAATTGAAAAGCCGACGGAGGCAGAGCTTCTTGCCGCAGCTGAGAAATACATCTCCGATAACAAAATCGGCATTCCGAAGGTGTCTCTGGATGTGTCCTTCGTGATGCTTGCACAAACTGAAGAGTATAAGGACTTTGCGCGTCTGGAGACTGTGAAGCTGTGCGATACGGTGACTGTCGAATTCGAAAAACTCGGCGTCAAGACGACAGCAAAATGTATTAAAACAGTATATAACGTGCTGACTGGTAAGTATAACTCCATTGAGCTTGGAGAACCGAAGTCTTCTCTGGCTGAAACCGTCAGCAATCAGGGAACACTGATCGAAGAAGCTTCGGACAAGAGCTATATGGAGCGTGCAATTCAAAATGCGACGGATCTTATCATGAGCGGCAAGCTCGGCGGCTATGTAACCGTCACGAAGAATGAGATTTACATTGCTGACAACAAAGATCTCAACAAAGCTGTGAAAGTCTGGCGATGGAATTCCGGTGGACTTGGATATTCCTCGACTGGTAAAGATGGCCCTTTTGAGACGGCTATCACCAGCGACGGAAAGATCGTTGCTGATTACATCGCAACCGGCAACCTGGATTGCAGCGTACTGAATGTCTCCAATATTCACGGTGATTCCATTCTTGTGGATACAATTGGCGCGCTGAATGGTATTAACCAGAAGACAGATTCTTATCAGTACATCAAAACCGGTCTGCTTGATAGTGACGGAAATTACGGCATTGCCATCGGTCGGCTTACGACAAATAATGATGGTACGCTCAGTACATCGTCCAGTGAATACGTCAAGATCACTTCCGGACGCATTTCCTTTATGCAGAACGGCACTGAAGTCGCGTATATGTCCGGTAAAAAGCTTGTCATTAAAAACGGCGACATTACAGCAAGTGATTTCCGATTTACAAATGGCGAAAGTATCAAGTCTCAGTTGGAGCAGTTAGCCGAGAGTGTAAGCAGTAATGGCTTCGACTTTGAGATCGATGGGGGCGGCTGGCTTCGCATTACAAGTGCAAGCTCATCGTCCTATGCGGTTGAATTGGGCTCCGACGGAGCACTTCGACTTGTAGCAAATTCGGGCGATATGTTTATGCAGGCTGGTTCGGCTACGATTCAGTTGCATCACGATACAGGTAAAGTCTCTATTTCGAATCTGGAAGCAAATTTGGTGCCGGTGTTTGGCTGAGGTGAGTTATGGCGATTGGAATTAACATTAGCGGTACGCAGCTGAACGTTACTGGTTTGACATCCGGTCACAAGTATGCGTTTCGAATTTATTATAAAACTCCAAACTCCAGTAGTTATTCCTCTGAACGACGTCCATCCAGCGGTGAAGTTACTGTTAATGCGACAACTTATACGTATAATTTCAGCAGTCTACTGTCCGAGAGCGGAACATATTCATTCTATGTCAATGTTTGGGATGGAACATTATCAACAAACACCGAGACATCTACAGTAACATACTCATACGGTATGGTATCCATCCGGGCTGAATGTGGAGATGGCGTTAAAAGTTTCACAATCAGCTGTAACGGTACCAGCAAAACTGTTCGAAACACATCTGGCTATACGTATATGGATGTCGCGAGTGGACAAACTGTTATCATTTCGAATGTAACGCCACTTTCTGGTTATGGCTCACCGTATTCGTTGTACTATAATACAGCTTATAACCCAACCGGATGGGACGGTCCGATCACATTTACAGCCAGCACGATGGTTGAAAATACCAGTTATGATCGTCGATTGCGTGTTACTGCATCCATGGAGAGTCTATATCCCTATACCCAGAAAGTGTATATCGACGGTTCGTATTATTCCAGTACCACGAACAACTATTATACAGAGTCTACAGTTACAATCGGAGATTTGTCTCTCTATACAAAGTATATTGCAGACTACGATTTCGACTATGCGCTGGTCGGCAGTTCGTCGATCAAACGTAATCAGTATTACAACGCTCCATTGAGCCTTAATGCAAATACCGATATTTGTCTGTACTTTACAAGCAAACCGGCCCCTGTCAAGCCAACAATCACTAGAATCACAACAACACAAAATAGTGCGACCGTGTATTGGAATGCAAATGGTGGTGTTGGGGGCAGCACTGGTTATTGGGTTCTCTATTATGGAGTATCGACCTCTTCCATGACGAGCGTTCGTTTGACAGACGATTCAACCGCTGCAACCATCACCGGACTACAGGCTGATACGACCTATATCTTTTATATTCGGCATTATGTCTCCGGTGATTATCTCCAAAGCAGCAGCATGAATGCTACTACGAGCAGCGCAATCGGATATTTCGCATGGACAAGTGATGATGCTACGAAAATCCAAGCCGGTCAACCGGTTACAAATCTCACGGCAACTGCATGGAACAATCTGATCAGTAAAATTTCAGCATGCGGCGGAAGCACTGGCTCTATCCCAAAGGCAACTGCCGGATCACAAATTACGGCTGAGCATTTCAACCAGATGCGCAATGCAATCTCCGGACTTTCCGGATCAGGCTCGGTCGCGTCCTCTGTTTCTTCTGGAAGTACAATGCTGCGAGCGACGTTGTTCGCAAACGCATCGACAGCGCTGAAAGAAGCAATCAACCGCGCAATTTCAACCAAAAACGGATAGGAGGTACGGTAAAAATGATTATGAAGCTGAATGATACGTCCGTTCGTATCACAAATTTTTATGAGAATCTCAGTGGACATGCAACGATGAATGCTACGAATAGCTTTGAAGTTGCGGCAGGCGTTGAGTTTCCCGATATTTCTGAACTGGAGGAAATGGAATTCCAGACCTGCGTCATCACAAATGACGACGGTATCCGGATTCCCACACAGGGACTTTACAAGAAGGTCGACTCTATCAACGTCACATATGACGAGAGAAGCAAAATTTATACAGCGAACATGATTCTGGTCAGTGTGACGGACGAGCTGTAAAGAGGAGGGCTCTATATGGCTATTACTGTTTATACTCCGCCATCAGATCGGTTACTTCACAGCGCAGAGGTCGATTTTGGTGGAAGGCATAAACTCGGCAGTCCGGTTCATCTGATGCAGTATGATAAATCGCTCCCGATCGTTGCTGTCAAGCTGTATCTGAACGATATCCCATTTAAGCTGTCTTCCGGCGCGAGCGTTAATATTCGCGTGGGAAAGCGAGATGGAACGACGGTTTACAATCCGGTTCTTGGTTGTGATACGACACGAACTGTCGTCTATTGTGAGATGACGAAGCAGATCTGTGCAGAGTATGGATCGACGCCTGCTATTCTGGAGCTGATGATTGGTGAAAACATCGCCGGTTCCAGCTATCTTATGCTCGATATTGCAAAGAATCCTGTGCAGGAGAATGCCGTAGAATCATCTGACGAGTATAAAACCATTATGGAAGTCATTGCCGACGCAAAGCAGGCATTGGACAAAGTCCCAATTATTCAAAATGGAACCTTCTGGGTATGGGACACGACAACCGGAAAGTATGTTGATACCGGAGAGTCCGCGGCAGGCGAAAAAGGCGATACCGGAAACGGTATTTCGAGCTGTAGCTTGAATTCTGATTATACTCTGACCCTCAACTTTACAGACGGTACGTCTTATACAACGCCGGTAAGCATCCGCGGCGCAACAGGCGGAAAGGGCGATACCGGTGTCGGTATCACGAATACTGTCCTGAATGACGACTATACCCTGACAGTTCACTTTTCTGATGGATCGAGCTACACATCACCAAGCATCCGAGGCGCTGTTGGACCTAAAGGAGAAACCGGTAAGGGCTTGAAGATTTTAGGGTACTTTGCAACGGAGTCCGCCCTATCTGCTGGTGTAAGCAACCCCGAAGCCGGAGATGCGTATGGTGTAGGCACTGCCGCTCCATATGATATCTACATGTGGGATGCCAGCGCGAATAAGTGGGTAAACAACGGTTCTCTGCAAGGCGTGAAGGGCGACGATGGTGTGACGTTTACTCCGTCGGTAACAGCAGATGGTACGATGAGCTGGACAAACAATGGCGGCTTGGCGAATCCTGAACCGGTGAATCTTCGCGGTCCTGCCGGTAAGGACGGAACAAATGGAAAAGATGGTAAGGATGCTGCCGCAGACAAGACCCTCGGTCTAACAGGTGTTACAGTTGGACAGATTGTAAAAATCAAGACTGTCGATACGAACGGAAATCCAACTGCGTGGGAAAATATAAATATTGCTTCTGCTCTCGCATCCTCCATCAAACGCAAAGCGTTTGCATTGGAACCGGACGCATGGACTGCATATAGTGACACAGGCACACTTGAGCTTACAGATGCTTTCTTTGCTACATCAGAGAATGAACCAGATTATGTATATATTGTTGCTCCTGATGATTCTTATAGCGGCAGTTATGACATCTATACCGCTTATGGGGTTCACGCCGGAAGCGTTTATCCCCAGACTAGCCAATTAGAGATATGTTGTTCACTTGTTAACTCCGAATTGCCGTCGGACGCCATATACATTTGTGTGCTAAAAATACCATATAGCGATGAATCAGCGTAAGTCGGAGGTGAACTGAAATGTCTTTTGCAATGAGCCTCGCCGGTGGAAAAGTTCCAAAACTCCAAGAATTAACTGTTAAACCGTCACAGGAATATCAAGAATTCTATCCGCCAGCAGGATATGACGGTTTTTCCTATGTTGGCGTAGATAGCGAAAGGTATAAGCTGATAGAACTTCGTGGCGGTGATGCCAATGCAGTTGTAACGGCGAGCACACTCACTATCGATTTACGTTATTCGGTCAAAAATATTAAAGGCATTACATCAATTTATGTGTGTCTTAATTCGGGAGAAACGGCTTCCAATAGCGAGGTGATTAGTCTGTGGTTTGCTCCGAACCTCTATAATGGAAGTTATGCGATCTTTGCTGGCACATCCTCTGGTTACAAAAAGGCTATCAAAGTTTTTTCTTCGGAGGTATCTGACCTGCTTTCCGTGGAATTGGTCGACGAATCCGCGCTCCCGGGTTGTAAAACTCTGGTTCTGACACTAAACACCACCACGTTCAAATTTGTACCAACGCATAAGTATGTGGTTTGGGTTTATGGTGATGGGGAAACCCACGAAGAATAATTGATAAAAGGCGGTGATATTATGATACATTTGACAGCTACAAAAGCTCGGCTAAGTACGAGAGATTTGGAATTGTTGACGGCTGGTATGGCGAATGCTGTACTGTGCCGTTTTTCTTTCTCTGATGATTGGACCGGGCTGCAAAAAGTGCTTGTCTTCACGAATGGTATTGAGACACGGGATATCATTCTTTCAGGAGACGAGTGCTATATCCCGCATGAAGTCTTAATTACTCCCCGTGTCAGAGTTCGTGTTGGCGTTTATGGAACGGACGGTGAGAACGTCATCCTGCCAACCATTTGGGCTAACCTTGGCGATGTTCATGACGCTCCGGACCCTTCTGAAGATGAAACTACTGACCCCTCACTTCCAATTTGGGCAGAGATTTTAGCCAATATTGGGAGCCTTTCTGATCTACTCACGAAAGACAAAGAATCAATCGTTCGGGCGATCAACGAAATCGTTCAAAATGGTGGCGGAGGAACGGGTGGAGGAATCTCATCTGATACCATCAGCAGCATTCAAGTCTTAGATCGGGCGGAATTCGACGCGCTTCCAAAGAAAGACCCCGCTGTTTTGTATCTGATTCGGGGGTGATAATATGCTTGCGATAGGTTCAGATGTAATTCTTGCCTTATTTCAAGGCAATATGGGCATCAAGTCTGTCTATCTTGGGGATCTGAAGCTATATGAACGCCATGGAGGATTCCTGTACATTCAATTAACCACATAAAAGAGGAGGAAAAATTATGGCAAGCTTTTTCAAACTTATTCTTGACACGTTAGCTCCGAGTGGCTTGACCCTGAAGCTGAATGAAGGTGCACAGTATGCGACCAGCAATACCGTAACTGCCAGTATTGCAGTATCTGACGAGGTCACGACCGGCTACCAGATGAAGATCTGGGGCACGAAGGCGGCGGAGACGGAGGCGGACGCTTCGTGGGAGACCTTCGCAGCGTCGAAGTCGCTGATTCTGGCGGACGGCGACGGTCTCAAGACGGTACATATCAAGGTCCGCGACGACGTTGGCAATGAATCGGCGGCGGTTACTGCATCCATCACGGTCAACACGGCGGTTCCGGTTGTTACCATCACCGGTCCGGACAAGAGCAAAATCTCGAAGGTTACGGGCTTCAACGTCTGCGCGTTCTCGTTCACGTCCGATGTGGACTTCGAGGAATACACCGTGCGCGTCGTTCCGAGCGAAAGCAGCCTGAACACTGCCGGTACGCAGATTCCGACCACGGGCGGCTCTACCAACACGTCCGGCGCTGAGGGCGGCTACAAGAAGAACACCGCAATCAACGTCACCATCCACGGCGCTGACCTTGAGACGGCTTCGTCCGGCGACGGCACGAAGATTGTCAAGGTGTTCGTGAAGAACGCCGCCGGTACGTGGAGCGTGGCGTAATGAGCGCGCCGGGGCTGACGTTCTCCATCACGGGGAATAAGATTTCGGCAGTCTCGGGCTTCGATTCGATCACTGTTTCGTTCTCCTCGGACGTTGCGTATCGGGCGTTTGAGTGCCGCGCGACGAAAGCCGGGGAGGACTGGGGACGCGGGAAAGGGACGCTGATTGCGTCCTTCTCCCAGACCCCGGCGGGGACGCAGCGAACGTTCGAGGTCTACGACGATTTCCTGCTCTCCGGCGATGGCGAGTACCGGATTTCCCTGTTTGCGCAGGCGATGGACGGCAGCTGGAACGATAACTGGGGATTTATCCCCTCGGGCGAGACCGACACCATGCTGACGGCAGACGGGGAGGAATTCCTCTGTATGAAGGAGTGAGAGTATGGCATACAACAGCGCGTATACCGGCGCGCAGATCGACGAGGCGGTAGGCGACGTTAGAGATAATAAGGCTATCTGGGATGCAAAGCAGTCGAAGATTGACGCTGCAGGGATTTTGAAAGGCGACGGGGATGGCAGCGTGAATGTTGCGGTCCCCGGAGAAGATTATCTGGCTGAATCAGACATCGTGATTTGCCACGTGACAAAACCTGACGGTACGTATATCAGCGATATGTCACCTAGCGAGATTTCCGCAGCATATGCTGCCGGGAAAATAGTTGTTGCGGTATATTCCGGTTTCCGGATGGTGTTTCTGCTGGCAGGCATAGTTGCGTCTTCATCTGCAAATTTTATTGGCTGGGCTGCGTTTGATCTAGTTTATCGTTTACAGGTTATAGGCGATAAGACGGCGACGATGTCACACTGGACTGTCCAGCAAAAGATGCTGGTTAACAACTTCGATTCTCCCAGCACGACGCAGTATCCGACCACGAATGCGGTCTGGAATGCCATCCCTCATGCGGAGACGAAGACCGACGAGCAGACGCAGGAAGTCGGCATGGATACGGACGGCAAGCTCTGGACGAAACCGGGCGGCGGCAAAATCACCCAGTACACCGCCACGCTCCTTGCCTCGGGCTGGTCCGAGGATTCGCACGGGTATCAGGCGCAGACGATCACGATTGCGGGGCTTGCCGCTTCTTACGAGGTCGACCCGCAGTGGGACGTGGTGCTTTCCGGCACGGACCCGGACGCGGACGCGGCGTTATTGGAGGGCTTCGCTTTGATTCACAACTACGTGACCGGCGCGAACAGCCTGACCGCACAGTGTATCGGCTCCGCGCCGACCGTGAATATTCCGGTGAAGGTGGTGGTGTTCGGATGAGCGGGAGAGGTCCGAGATGGATTACCGGAATTAAATATTATGAAGAAAACTTTGCGGACAACACATGGGAGCAGATCATTCGAGCGTGTCAAAGAAAAGAAGTTCCGACTACGTGGAAAAGCGGCGATCAGAAGGCAATGACCATCAACGGCACGGATTACCACATCGATATTATCGGGCTGAACCATGACGATTACGCCGACGGGTCCGGAAAAGCGCCGATTACGTTCCAAATGCACGATTGCTATGAAACCGGATATGCCATGAATTCTGATACTATGGATGATAAGACCAAATGGAGCACGTGTGAGATGCGCACAATGCATCTGCCTGCTATTCTGGCGCTGATGCCGACAGAAGTTCAGAATGCCATCCAGACGGTAATGAAGAGCACCGGGAAAGGTGGCTATAATAATGGCACCACGGAAGACACAGAAGATAAACTGTTCCTGCTGAGCGAGCGGGAAGTTTTCGGAAAAACAAGCTATTCTCGGGGCGACGGTACCACACAGTATGATTACTACAAGGCGGGAAACAGTGCAGCAAAGAACCAAAACGGCAGCCCGGTCATCTGGTGGGAGCGCTCGGCATGTAAGGATGATTACGGACACTGTTTCTGCGCTGTTCGTGAAGGCGCAAATGTCTACGGCGGCTCACACTATTATAAAGCCACACTGGTCAAGGGCGTGTCCTTCGGCTTCTGCTTCTGAGGAGGGACACATGGGAATGTTTTTAAGACGCGGCACTGCTCCGCACAGGACCAGAATGTCCGATCTGGAAGTCGGGAGCAGTATCAAACTGAACCTGAACGGCACGCCGTGGGACTGGCTGGTCGTGCATCAGGGGTTGCCGTCGGATATGTACGATGAGAGCTGTGACGGAACATGGCTGCTGTTGAAGGACATTTACGAGTCCCGTGCATGGAACAGCACCAAATCGAACATTTTGGAAAGCAGCACGATTCACAGCTATCTGAACGGAGATTTCCAGAACCTGTTCGACAGTAACATCAAGGGCACTATCCAGCAGGTAAAGATTCCGTACCGCAAGAACGGCGGTTCTGGCGGTACCGACCAGAGCGGCGCGAATGGTCTGTCTACGAAAGTCTTCCTGCTCTCCGGCTACGAAGTCGGCTGGGTGACTGGTGATCCCAAAGAAATGTGGGAGGATGGCGCAAAGCTGTCTTACTTTGAGTCCGGAACCGGTACGTCTGCCAGTAACAAGCGTATTGCGTATAAGAACGGTTCGACTTACCCCTGGTGGTGCCGCTCCCCGCGGGTTAGTGGAAGCTACGTGACTACGGTCGGCGTCGAAGGTGAGCAGAGGGGGACCCTTGCAACCGCTGCGAAAGGCGTCCGCCCCGCAATCATCCTGGACCCTGATTTCATCGTCACCGACGCCATGCTGGCATAAGGAGGCACTATGTACATCACACACGACAATCAAACCTACGCAAACGTCCGGGTCAACAGTACATACAACTCGGTCCGGTTTACGGGCGATTCTCTTTCGGGGCTGACGGAGCTGACCGGTCCGGTCGGCGTGTTCGCGGACAACGGCTTCGAGCTGCGAACCTATACGCCGGGCGATTTTCTGCGGCAGGATATCAAAGACGGCGTATGGCTGCTGACCGACACACCGCTTCCAACGCCGCAGCCGGTCACGGTCCAGCCGGTGACGTATGATCTGGTAAATTCCACGGCAAACGCCGTGCGCCTGCTGATGGCGGGCAAACAGCCCGAGACGGCGGACGAGATCATCATGTGCTCGGCGCTGTATCCGGAGTGGACCGAAGGCGTTCACGCAAAGGACGAAATCTACACGGTCGGCGCGGACCCGTGGGTCTGCCTCGCGGGCTACGACAATGCGGTCTACCCCGATATCGTCCCCGGCAATGCGGCGTGGCACACGTTCAATAAGCCGTATCACGGCACAAGCCGAGAGACTGCCCGCGAGTTTGTCCTGCCGACCGGCGCGCACGACATCTACAAAACCGGCGAGTGGTGCATCTTCGGCGGCGCGTACAAAAAGACAAATCAGGACACCGCGTACAGCCCCGCAGACTACCCGCAGGCATGGGATGACGAAAATTAACAGCCGCCCTCTGAGGCGGGAAAGGAGACTTAAGTGGACAATGCAGATCTTGCAGTCAAGCTCCAAAAAGTAGACGATCGATCACAGCGGAATGAAGGTCGCATCAAGAAGTTAGAAGAGAACCAGACCGCACTGAATGAACTGGCTCTCTCCGTCAAAGAACTCGCAACCGATCAGACAAACATGAAAAAGGATATCACCGAGATCAAAACAGATGTCAAAGCGTTGACCTCTATTCCAAGTAAACGCTGGGAAGCCGTCGTTGAAAAAGTGGTGCTTGTCGTTGTCGGCGCTGTAATTGCTTTTCTTCTCGGAAAGATCGGAATCGGCTGAGATGTTCTTTTCAAAACGTTGGCTGAACCGCATGACCATTGTGGTTCTTATTTTAATCGTATGCTGTGCGTTTGGGTTGCCGCTGGTTGATATTACACTGGCAGCAATTGGGCTTTTGACCACAGCATACGGGTTTTATATGTGGAAGAGCAAAAACGAAAATCGTGCGAAGTATGCACAGAAATTTGTTCTGGAATTTGCAGATAAATACGGAATAGATGCTGCGATCCGAATCGCAGAAGTTGTGCTAAAAGACTGAAAGGAGGAATCTATATGGGCGAGATTTTACAGGTTTTGATCAAACGAGTCGGAAATCTTCTCAGTGTGAAGAGCATTGTCACCATCAGTCTGACCATTGTCTTTGCCATTCTTTCCCTTCGCGGTGTTATTGAAGGCAAAGACTTCCTGACAATCTTCTTCTCTATTATTGCGTTCTATTTCGGTTCGCAGAATGCAAAGGGGAATACGAATGAGCCTACAGATTAACGAGAGCCTGCGGGCGTCTAAAATTGGCGGTAAAAGACCGCTCTCTGCAATCAAAGCGATCGTCTTTCACTACACGGCAAACACTGGGACGACGGCTTCGGCACTCGGAAATGCTCGGTATTTTGCAAACGGAAGCGAAGGACGAGCTGCATCCGCACATTACTGCGTTGATGAGAAAAACGTTGTCTACGAATGCGTTCCGCTGGATACTGTCGCTTGGAGCGTTGGAGATGGGCAGAGTGGTAAATATGGTAAAGTATATACCAACTACAACACTGTATCCATTGAAATGGTCAGCCACACAGACTCTGCTGGGAGATATTACATTCCGGAAGAAACAATGCGCAACGCCGCAAGGCTTTATCAGATGCTGCTGAAAAAGCTGCCTAACGTTGAGGCAGCGGTACGGCACTATGATATTTCCATGAAGCTGTGCCCCCTGCCGCTGATCGATGAGGGCAAGTGGAGCGATTTCAAGAGACTTCTTGTGGAGGTGGACGAAGTGGTCGAACACAGTAAAATTATCGTGAACGGCAAGGATTGCCCGGTTGATCGGATCCTCAAGGACGGTACGAACTACATCAAGATCCGAGATCTTGCGTCGGCGCTCGATCTTGAGGTGAGCAATAAGGGTAATATTGCGGTACTCAACACCAAAAAGTAACGTGTAGGAGTGCGGTGTAAGAGGGAATGTAGGGATAATGTAGGAATGTACTGCTGATTATCCCTACTTTCCACTCTTAACCAGCAGCGAAATACATTGAAAACACTGGCTTTTCGCAACATTTGAGATAGATTGAAATTTCCACTGTTAATAACTGTAAACGCCGAAACCCCTTGAGCCGCAAGGACTCTCTATTTCAAATGCAGGAATAATGTAGGAATGTACTACATTTGCATCGTATATTTTAGCATAAAAATTTCAACAGAAAGTGTAGGAATCGATTCCTACAGGCTATTTTATTTTTTCAATTTCACTTTTGAGCCAGTTCGTATTTCTTTGCGTGTACACTTTTTCGGTGATGTCTGTAATGGTGTGCCCGATTATATACTTGATCGCGTACTCATCAAGCTGGGCTTCTTTTGCTTTTGTCACGAAATGTTTACGTCCATCGTGAGGACGGTGATCCGGATTCAAATTGATCCGTTTCACAATCGCATTAAAACACTTATTGAATCTGGAGTAAGTCATTTGTGTGTCGTCCGGTTTTTTTTTAGGATCCATGTAATTGAAGAGAAATGGGCTATTGAGCTTCTTCGCCTCCAAATAACGCTGCCGCACAAGACCTTCAATTCGGGAATGAATCGGAACAATGCGTCCAGAGCCAGCAGCCGTCTTTATACCGCCAGTCATGAATCCATTTTCCAAATCAATATCCTCAAGCCGAAGCAGGCCCAACTCTTGCGGTCTCCATCCGGAATAGCATTGAATCAACAAAACATCAATGCCCTCAATGTTTCCGAGATGCGTCCACAAAAGCTCTATTTCCTCGTCAGTAAAAGGTATATGTTCGTTCTTTGTTTTCTTTACCTCTGCAACAAGTTCATCCGAGAGTTCGAATGTACGAGCATAATTTCGCTCGACGATTTCATATTCCAAAGCAAAATCGAGCATGAGATTGAACAAAGACTTGATGCGGCACTTCAGATTTGCTGTAGTGTGCTTCACTTTTGATTTGGTAGTAACTGTGCCGTCTTCAATACAGCCTTTAATATGATATGCGCGAAGCTCGGAAGCCTTCATTCCGTAGACCGTGGTACAGTATGCCCACGCGGCATTGATTCCGGAAACACTGGATTTACTTTTCAGTGTTTTGAAATATTCCTTCGTCCAACGCTCATACAGTTCTTTGACTGTCATATCGGAATCAAGACTGTATGGATTTCTGTTGTATGCCACGAGTGCAGCATATGCTTCATTATATGTTGCAAAATATGCTTCTGGTTTGAGCGGCTTGCAAATTGGATGACCATTTTCCTCCTTTCCTACTGTTACCATCGCCCGGAATGGCTTTCTCAGATTTCGATTTTTAATTTCACTGATTTGACCAAATCCGTTCGGTAACCGTTTTCTTTTGTTGTGTCTGATCCGTGAGCATGGCTTACTGTTATTTTTACTCATCGGATACCCACAATGCGGACAGGCCAGCGCCTTATCGCTGACATTCAATTCACATTCTGGACATTGTATAAGCACAACTCTGCCCTCCTTTCGGAGATATAGTAGTCATTTGTGTAGGAATTGTCAACTCCTACGCACGGCTTTTGTCAACTTCGGTACGCAGGTGACGTTTTCCAGTGATACGCTTTCGATTGAGAAGAGCGTGATTGCTTTTCTGAAATCGTATCAGATAGGAGAACGTAAAAATGGAAGACATGATATTTCCAATGGGTTCTGTTCCGGTAAGTGTGGCAGCAAAAGCATATGGAAAAGATGCCTGCTGGGTGCGGGCAGGTATTATTTCCGGATGGCTTCCGATTGGAAAAGCAACCAGAAATGGGAAAGAGATCACGAGTCTGGACGAAATGGACTCCCGCCGAGGACGCATCAACTTTTATATTTCTCCAAAGAAGCTCTGGGAGCACACTGGGTTCATCTGGAGAGGTGAGCGCATATGAGCACACAAATTCGTCCGGAGATCTCCCAGAAGAATCCGTATTGGATTCCGAAACATCGTTATTATGAGCTCAAACATTTTGTAATGCAGTATCCGGCATGGGTGGCTGCGAGAAAAGGGCTCGATTTTCTCCATACACCAACATACTGCATTCGCGTGAAAAAGGACGCTGCAGATCCAACGATGACGGGCGCAGAGCTGCGAGCATATTACTCCGATCGGATTGATATGGTCGATCGTGCGAGCTTCGGCTGCGGTTGCCCACAGTATGTTCTTAGAGGGATTCTCGACAGTCTGTCCTACGAAAAGCTCTTGCTCAAGTATCCGGCATTCATCCGCTATACGAAGGAAAAATACTACGAAGCGTATCGTAAGTTTTTCTGGCTGCTGAATCAGGAGAGACACTGATGAGAGTGATCGACGTTGCTGTAAAGAAGGTCTACCGCTTCAACTGCCCAAACTGCCAGAGCCGGTTGGAGGCTGACAGTAATGAGATGACGGACATTGGCGGTAAGGTTTGCCGTTTTCTCTGCCCTGTATGCAAATCTGAGCGGTACATCACATGGTCAGAGCTTCGAAAGAAGATCGTATATGATGACGATGCGCGTCAAATGCATTTCCCTTTATGAAGGGAGTTGATATTATATGAAAACATTGAAAATCATCTATTATCGCATAAAATTCAAAGAAGCTATGTCCTATGCTGAATATTGGAGAGAAAAGTTCAACGCGAATCTTAAAGATATTGAAAAAGGTAAAGCTTGCTTAGACCATGTGATATATTGGATGTTCAAGATGCTGGATTATAGTAACGCTATGGATAAAGAGTTGGAGTCCTAACAAGGACTCCTTCTTTTTTGCGCGAAATTTACATCTACTCTAATGGAGAAACATTAACATGTTTTAATTTGAAAGGAGATTTTATTATGTATAAATATCGAGTAAATTGGATGACGATGATTGCTATCATTATCTGGATGGTAGTCGGGGTTCTGCTAATTGCTGTAGCTATGCGTTATGCTGGGTTCGAGTATAGTACCGAATGCGGCATTTACAAAGCTGTAGGTTGGCATGCAACCATCGGCGAACTTATTGACGGCGTCAAACATATCAATTACGAAACACATCTTAATATTATTGACATTATTAGACTGTGGAATGTTTGATCAAAAGAATGAGCTCTCACAAGGGCTCCTTCTTTTTTTTGCGCGAAAGAAACAATCTGTCTTATGAAGGAGGCTGATATTATGTTAACAGCAATTATTGCGTATTTGACCATTGGCGGGATTATTGTGTTATACCTTCATAATACTTTGGCGGATGTAGTAAAATTTGAAACTATAGCTACGAAAGTCATGTATTATGTTGGTATGATCGTAATTGCACCGCCACTCTTCATATACGTCATTGCAAATGGTGTATATCAGGAACTAAAAAATAAGTCGGAGTCCTAACAAGGACTCCTTCTTTTTATATTTTTCCAAACGGAGGTATCGAAATGAAATGGTAAATTAAGATCATAAAAATTCCCGGGTGAGAAATTTCAGAAAACAATTCAGGAGGATACTATGTGGGTGTATATTTTAGTTGGGCTTGTCTGCAATCTGATTGGCGCTCTGACCATGTGGTTTATGACGAAACCTCATGCGGAAGGCGCTATCATCATCGAGAATGGTAATGCATATCTTCAGCTCAACCATGAGCCGGAACAGCTCGCGGATCATCAATTCGTGACGTTCACGGTCATATCGCAAAAATAACAGTTCCCTTTATGAAGGAGGCTGATATTTATGGACGAAAAAGCAAGTAATTATGTTCTGTCAGAGTTAGGGAAACTATTGACTGATGTTATGGATTTAGATCCTGACTTTAATCATTTGAGCCAAGATAATGAAGAGGACATAAAAAATCTAGCATTGATGCGTCTTACAAATATCGCACAGGCATTGAAAGAGTCCTAACAAGGACTCTTTCTTTTTCGCGCCAAACACAATGTCTATTATGGAACAATTAACATTGAAAGGAGTTTTATGATGAACGAAAAGACATTAGAAGAACAACTGGAGGAGGAATTGAAGGATCAGTTGACTGATATTTCAATGCTGCATACCGGTAATCCTGAAAAGACGGAAGCGATTAAAGCGTTTGCGGTGCTGTATGATAAGCGGCAGGACACGATCAAACTCAAGGCTGAAGCTGAAGAAGCAAAGGTCAAGAAGAAGGATCGTGTCGTGGATCATATCATCAACGGTGTCGGGACAGTATTGCCGGTTCTGGCTACGGGCATTATGTATGCGGTCGGTATGAATTTCGAGAAAACTGGTACATTGACCTCAACGTTCTTCCGCAATCTTGTCGGAAAAATGAAAGTCACGAAGTAATTGAACCATGAGAAGGGTCGTTGAGAAATCAGCGGCTCTTCTTTTTTCTTGCAGAAAGAAAAATTATATGATAGGCTGGTTTCAACAACCGAGGAGGACAATATTATGAGTTGGAACGGATTATATGGAATTTTGTCGAACGATCAGGAGCATGCGGAGTATGACGATGTCTACGACGAAGCTGGAGATGCTGTTTACTGCGACCGCTGCGGTGCAGAGATCTATTGGAAAGATGGGATTTATATTTGCCCGCATTGTGGTAAAACCATGGATCGAGCAGTATTCTTCCGGTACATTGGTGCGACTCTGCCGGGTCCTGAATGTTTGACCTGCGACAATCTGTATCCGGGATGTATGAACTGCCCATATGGGTATGATAATGATTTATACAGATGAGATACTATTATCAGCCGAAACAGCAAGATTTATCACGATTCAGCCGCATTTATATTTGTAATCATCCGCTCTATTCTCGCTGCACACTGTATCAATTCAGCAATTTGGGGTTGGCAGTCATTCAGCAGAGGTTTAACGCAGAGGAAAAGACAACCTATTGGACTGAGGTCGATGCTGGGCTCGCGGATGATATTTACCGGCATCCGAAATTTTACCGGTATTTCAAGACCAAAGCTGCTGAACCGGCGGATAGTTTATACCCAACAGTTACAGTCCGGCAGATCATGTGGGCGCTAAAGATGAAGCCACTCAAACGTGAACGTTGGGAAACAGTATTTGATCGAGCGGATATATGAGGACGCGAAGATAACATCTCCTATAATGAAAGTAATATTTAGGAGGTTTTATTATATGCTGAAATTTATTGCACTGTTAATCGGACTTGTCGTAGGCTTGGTCGCAATAGTCGTTGTCGGGGGAATCGGCATCGGAGTTGCGGTTGTTGCCTTTGGCGATGTGATCGTCGGTGTGATACTGCTTGTGCTGATGTGTAAAAAATCCAAACAGAAATCAAGGAGTTGAGTCCGCATGGACTCTTCTCTTTTTTTGCGCGAAAATTACATCTACTCTAATGGAAACACTATAAAATTAGAGGAGATTGTAATTATGAACATTTGGAAAAAGAAAGCATCTGATTTAACGGTCGAAGAAATTACGTTGCTCTCGTTGGGGTTAGGTGTCGGCGTTGGTGCTATCACCTATGTCTACAAGGAAACGGATTGGTTTGAAACCGCTGGAAGAAAAATTTCTGAATTGTGGCATAAGATCACAAAGAAATAGTGTTCTTGAGAAAGAGTCTGCAAAGACTCTTTTCTTTTTTTGCGCGAAATTTACATCTGCTCTAATGGAAATAATGACAAAATAAAGGAGATATTATTATGAAATTCTGGAACAAAAATTATAGCGAAATGACTGTTAAGGAGCTTACGCTGTGGTCTGTTGCGCTCAGTGTGATTGCATACGCAATCATGTGGATTGTCACGACTACGGATTTCTTTGAGACAGTTGGCGAAAAGATCACTGGAATCTGGAATAAGGTCTTCCACAAGTAATTTCCACTGAGAGAGGTCCTACACGGACTTCCCTCTTTTCCTTTCGCGAAGTCTGCAAGTTGTATTATGAGAAAGAAGTGGCAGTAGTGAGTCATGGGTGCGAGCCCCATCACCTGCGATTGGTGTCACATAGGAAATATGACCGAGCAACTCTCAGACGGGAACGAAACCGTACAAGACCACGCTTTCTCTTTTTCTTTCGCATGAATTACAAGTTGTATTATGAAGGAGGGTTATATTATGACTTGGAAACAAATTGAAGCAAGCCGTGAAGCTCGTCTGTGGATCGGACAGGTTATCGTTCCGGCAGTTGTCGGGATTATGGCTGTCTCACCGGAGGCAAGACAAACGGTAAAAAACAAATGCGTGCAGGTCAAGAATACGATTCGCCGCAAACTGGAGAAGAGGGGCTAACGCTCCTCTTTTTGTTTTATCTTGAAACAAATTCAAAAGGAGAATGTGATATGTGTAGCAATATTCCTGAAATTCTTGAGGATGGAACGAAATACTATCCGCCGATCGACAGCTGCGCTTATGAAGAGCATGAACTCGATATGTATTTCATTGGGGACAATTACGGAAAAGACGAAGATTAACGCGAAATTTGCAAGCCGTATTATGAAGAGACTGTTAGCTCAAATGGTAGAGCACAAGATGAAAATCTTGAGGTTGTTGGTTCGAGTCCAACACAGTCTCTTCTTTATATTTTTTTGAAAGGAAGTAACAATCATGCGAATTAACATTCGAAAAGCCGGACCGCTAATTGCTACAGGATTGGCATGTGCCGGGGTCATTGTGACTGCACTTCTGGCGGTGAAAAAAGCTCCAGAGGTTCAGGAAGCTGTGGAAGAGGCACGCTCGGAGCGAGGCGGAGCTTTGAAACCGATTGAGGTTGTTAAAGCTGCTGCTCCTTCTGCATGGCCGGTCTGTGCTGCTGCGGTTGGAACGATTGCCTGCATCGTTGGTATTCAGGCGATGAATCAGAAACAACAGGCGTCGCTTGTTGCAATGTACGGCGTCGCAGCAAAGAGCCTGAAGAAGTATGACGGTAAAATCAAAGAACTGTTCGGCGAAGACGCTCCCACAAAGGTAAAAACCGCGATTGCACAGGACACAGCTGACGAGGGTCATGTTCCAAATCCCATTGGAGATGCTTGCCTGTTCTATGACATGATCTCTGGAAGATATTTCACCAGTACGATGCTGGAGGTTCGAAATGCCGAGTATCATTTCAATCGGAACTTTGTCCTTCGTGGCGGTCAAGCAGCATTAAACGAGCTATATGACTTTCTTGGCCTAGATCACATCGAGGGCGGTGATATTGCCGGCTGGGATGTCGGTGAGGCTGGCGAGTTCTATGGGTATGAATGGATTGATTTCGACCATGAAAAGGTGACGCTCATCGGTGACGATGGCAATGAGTTTGAATGTTATATTCTGTCTTGCCCATTCCCGCCTTGCTATTTGGATATGAAAGAAGAATTTGATCCGATTGAATTCGAATGCGCAGAAAAAACACCGCTTATTATGAAGGAGGCGTGAACTTATGAAAAAGATCAATACACTGAAAATTCTCGGCATCGTATCATCCATCCTTGGTCTGGTATTGCCGTTACTGGATCAGTATCTGGATGAGCAGAAAACCAGAGAAATCGCACGTGAAGAAGCTCAGAAGGTTCTGGCTGAATCCAACGAAGAAGAGTCTGAATAAGGCTCTTCTTTTATATTTGTTATGGATGCAGCAGAATTGGTCGTGAAGTACATAGAGACGTCACTTCCGCCACCCCAAATCGAATGGGGCCGAAGAGAATTTGACCAGAGAATCTATGAACGATGGGCGGCAGAAGAGCTGTTGTCCTGCCTGCTTAATCGTGGCGAAAAAGATCCGGTCGCAGTTGCAGATGGATATTTGCTGTCGCTCATCGCTGCAACAGGATCTTGCGTAGACAATAAGAACCTTATATTTTCCTCTGCGATTCATACCGCAGAGACGCTATTACATCTTATTGAGAAGGAGTATTCAGTATGAAGACGACAACTTTAACAAGTATGATGACTTGTGCGTGGAAGGCAATGCGGAAGCACTCGCCAGAAATTCTGACTGCACTTGGAATCGCTGGTTTCACGACGGCTGCGGTGATGGCTGTCAAGGTCACGCCAAAGGCACTGGAAAAAGTGCGTCAGGACAGCCAGAAGAACCATAATGGCGATCGTTACGCTTACACAAAGAAAGAAGCAGTCGCATCGGCTTGGCGTCATTATGTGCCGGCGGTCGGTGTTGGTCTTTCATCCGCTGCCTGCCTGATATTTGCCACATCAACGAATCTGCGGCGAAATGCAGCACTGGCTACGGCATATTCAATCTCGGAAGCAACCCTTCGAGACTATCAGGCGAAGACACTTGAGATGGTCGGACCGGAAAAAGAGCAGGAAATTCGAGACGCTGCGATCAAAGAGCGCACAGAGCGTCAGCCGATTCAGACGGACAAGCTCTTTGTAACACGCAAGGGTGATACTCTATGCTATGACCCGTGGTCTGATCGTTTATTTAAGTCTGATCCGGATTTCATCACGAAAGCTGCAAATTCGCTCAGCCGGGAAATGTTGGATTCCGGCTACGTGAGTTTGAATGATTTTTATTATGAGATCGGGTTGACGGAGACAAAGGCAGGCAACGAACTCGGATGGAAAGTAGATAAAGGCTTGATTGACCCGATCTTCAGTGGTCAGCTTACGCAGGATCAGCAGCCCTGTCTGGCAATCGACTTCCGTGTTCAACCAGCGATTGGGTTCGATGAATGAGGTGATGTGAAGTGAATCTGAATTTCAACAGCGGATTCGGGCAGAGTATCATCTCGAAGATCGTTCGTAAGATCATGAAAAAGAAGCTGGGATGTGATGTAGATGCACAGATCTCGGATCTCCAGCTTTATGAAAGCGCCGATGATAAGCACGTCTGCCTGTCGGCTAATTTCAAACTGAGCGTAGCAAAGAGCGATGTCGATAAACTGATCGATATCCTCTGATTACGCGAAATTTACATCTGCTCTAATGGAGAAATACTAAATTATTATAAAGGAGTTTTAACAATGGAAAACACTATGAACAATGAAGTCATCACGAAGGAAACGGAAGCTACTTCCGAATCGACGGAACTGACTCCTGCAAAGCAGGATGATGTGCATGGTATGACTGCTGGTGAAACCGCTATTGGCTTCGGCATTATTGGCGGACTGTCCGTGCTCGCATGGGAGGTCGCGATTAAGCCGCTGGGCAAGAAGGCACTCGCCGCAGGTAAGGCTGCACTTCAGAAAGCGAAGGAGAAAAAGACCGGCAAATTCGAGAAGAAGGCCGAAGAACCTGAAGACCTCGTTGAGGTTGACGAGAATTAAACTCGATCAATAATCCGTAATTCTCAGAGGGAGAGTCCGCAAGGACTCTTCTCTTTTATTTTTATAAGGGAGGTTGACTATGGATTTATATTCGTACACCGGTCCGGTCACAATGTTTGATCGTTGTGTCGCGAATTACTGGAAGGGCGAGACTTATGCTTCCAGCGAGAGAAAAGCAAAAAGCAATTTGATCTTTCAATATAAACAGCAAAACGGTTTGATTCCGGCGAGTAAGGTCAATCTCCCCGGCAAGCTTGTGAAGCTCGAACAGTGAAAGGAGCCGGTTATGGCTGAGATCAAATCTTTGGAAGAAAACAACGCGCCGCGCGAGAAGCGGGAAAAGCTCATCACAGGTGAGGCAAAGACCAGAAAGCGTCTGGGGGATGTCTTTATTGCGGAGGACGTCCGTACGGTCAAGAATCATATTTTCATGGATGTCATTGTCCCGGCAATCAAGACGGTCATCGTGGATATTGTCACGAACGGTATTCAGATGATGCTCTGGGGTGATACGATCAATCGCGGAAAAGCACCCGGAACCAAGTACAACTACGGCAACTGCTACAGCAGTCTGAATCAGCCGCAGCGTACCCAGAAAACCAATTATACGGGATATGGCTACGAAGATCCCATCGTTACTACTCGTGGTGATGCAGAACGGATATTGCAGGAGATGAGCGAGATCATTCAGGAATATGGTCAGGCAAGTATTGCAGATCTGTATGATCTTTGCGGAATCACCGGTCGTCCGACGGATATGAACTATGGCTGGACAGAAATGCCCGGAGGTCGTTCCGTTCGAATTCCTGAGGGCTACGTCATTCAGATGCCGAGACCGATTTGTATTAAGTAAAAAGAAAGGATATTTCTCAATGAAAAACGAAATGATGGAAAAGGCTGCAAACGCCTTGACGAAATTCAGTGCGAAAGCAAAAGCACATTCTCCGGAGATCCTGCTGATTGCAGGTATTGCCGGTGCGGTCGGTACAGTGATTCTGGCGTGTGCTGGAACCCGGAAGCTTGATGCCGTTCTTGAAGACAGTAAGCAGCGTATCGATGAAGCAAAGGACACTGTCGTAGAGAACGAGGATGGACAGCCCACATCTGGCAGCCAGAAAGCACTGGTGAAGGCGTATGCTCAGACAAGTCTGGACTTCGCAAAAATCTACGGACCGGCAGTTATACTCGGAGGTTTGTCGATCTATTGCCTGCTGTCTTCGCACCGGATCATGAAAGATCGCAACGAATCCCTCGCGGCAGCATATACGACTGTTTACACAGCATTTAAGCAGTATCAGGATCGTGTTGCAGAGAAGATCGGCGCGGAAGCTGAAAAAGAGATCCGCTATGCCGTGGAAAAGAAGAAAGTCGAAGAAACAGAAACCGATGAAAACGGTAAGCAGAAAAAGCTTAAGAAGTCCATTGACATCGCGACGATGCCGAGCGGCTATGCGAAGTTCTTTGACGAGTGCTCCCGCGAGTGGATGAAGGATCCGGAACTCAATCTGATGTTCCTGCGCGGTAAACAGGCAATGCTCAACAACAAGCTTCAGGCGTGCGGCTTCGTATTCCTGAACGAAGTCTATCGCGAGCTTGATCTTTGCGAACCGACGCAGGAAGGTCAGGTCGTCGGTTGGTACTACACGCCGGAGCATCCGAGCTTTATTGACTTTGGTATCTACAATACCAACCGTTCGACAGAGAGATTCGTGAATGGCTATGAGCGCTCGATTCTGCTCGATTTTAATGTGGATGGCGTCATCATCGACAAGCTGTAAGGAGGTTTCTGTATGAAAACGCTCAGCTATATTTTGTCCGCTGCGGCGGGCATTTTCTTTGTGTCCGGTATGCTAGTGCTTGGAGGCTGACATGGACTTCTTTGGTGCTGTTATCACAGAAATTGACTATATTCTCGATTCCAGACGCAAGCGTCACATTGTTGGCGGAATTCTCATCAGTCTTGCGTTGATGTGCGGCGGGCTTGCTGTCACAGTTGGAACGTTGAAGGAGGATGAAGATGCATAAAGCATTATATTTTGCACTTGGCGTTGCTGCCGGCGCAGGTGCATCGTGGTACTTCTGGAAAGAGTACTACAGAAAAAGAGCTGACGAAGAAATTCAGTCAGTAAAGGAAGCCTTTGCACCGAGAAAAGCAGAGGAAGAAAAGAGCGAGAAAAAAGAGCCGAAGATGACGGAGGAGCAGATCGCTTATGAAAAGGAGCGGCAGTCTAAGCTTCAGGACTATCGGGCGCTGATTCGTGAGTCTGGTTATCAGACGAGAACTTCTCCGAAGGATCTTTTGGACGATGATCCGAATGAACCGACACCGGGCGACAATGTCACCAAGCCGTATGTCATCAAACCAGAGGAGTTTGATACGCTCGATAATTATGATGCGGTCTGCTATACCTACTATGCAGATGGCGTTCTGGTTGATGAGGATGAGGATCCGCTTGAGATTCCTGAAATCGCTACGTCGATCGGCTTGGACTTTGCTTCTCACTTCGGAGATTATGACGAAGATTCTGTTCACATTCGAAACGATCTGCGTCATATCGATTATGAGATCGTCCGAGATTTGAGAAAGTACGGGGATTTCCATGAATCAGAATGAGCTGACCGACGCCTATTTTGAGTGGATGTATCAGCTCGCCTTTCCAGACCAGAATGATATTTCATACCGGAGACTTTGTGCATACCTGAATAATGTCACATTCTATCCACGCTTGCCGATGGACGAGAATCGTGCACAGGATGGTGAAGATCTCCGGTATCGTTTTGGGTATGAGCAGGGTCATATCCATCCAGAAATCGGATCGCTGCTCGATTGCAGACCGTGTAGTATGCTGGAAATGATGGTTGCCTTGGCTCTTCGTATGGAAGAAGACATCATGGCTAATCCGGCAATGGGCAATCGCTTGCCGCAGTGGTTCATGGAGATGCTGCAAAGTCTTGGTCTGGACGATATGACGGATGACCGATTTGACCGACATAAAGTTATGACCGTCGTTCGGCGATTCATGGATGGAAAGTATAAGCCAAACGGAAAAGGCGGACTGTTTACAATTCCCTCATGTGGGCGTGATTTGAGAACTGTGGAGATCTGGTATCAGATGAACTGGTATCTGAACAGTATTATTTATGAGAAAGGATGTTAAAAATGGACGAGATGCTTCGTTATCTCTTTAAGTCAACCATGCGGACAGATTCCGCACTTCGAGCCATCGCAAAGGCATTCAAGACCCAGCGCAAATTTAACCGTTGGGTGCTGCTGACCTATCTGGTGCTCGGCGCTGGATATTTTGAGAATCAGCGTGAAATCTCCATACTGAAGCGGGAGCTTGACAGCATGAAGGAACCGACAGAGAGTACAAAGGGCGACACAGGGAGATAAGAAAAATCTATGTTTGACTTCCTCAGGATTTCTACCAGAAGCAGCAAGCAAGGTATCGAAATCTACCCGAAGTTCAGGATTTGTAAGTCTTCTGATCTCATGATTCGCGGCGGGGATTTTTATGCAATCTGGCTGGAAGACCGAGGAATGTGGTCTACGGATGAGCAGGACGTTTTGGATCGAATCGACTATGAGCTCGATAAATACGCAAAAGAGAATAAAGAGCTCTTTGGCGAACATCCAAGAGTCTTGCATGTCCGGGACTCTGAAACCAGATTCATCGGTGCATGGCACCAGTTCTGCCAAAGAGATATGCGGGATTCCTATCACATGCTGGATGAGAAATTGATATTCTCCAACATGCCGACGAGTAAAAAGGATTATGCCAGCAAACGTTTGCCTTATCCATTGGAACAGGGCAGCCATGAAGCATACGATCGGCTGATGTCCGTTTTATATTCTCCAGAGGAACGGATGAAAATTGAATGGGCAATCGGTTCAATCGTGTCTGGCGAATCCAAGCGTCTTCAAAAGTTTATGGTGTTGTATGGCGCAGCAGGTACGGGTAAATCCACTGTCCTGAACATCATTCAACAGCTTTTTGAAGGCTATTACTCGGTGTTTGATGCCAAAGCACTTGGTTCTGCGTCAAATGCGTTTGCACTGGAGGCGTTCAAGACAAATCCGCTTGTTGCCATCCAGCATGACGGTGACTTGTCTCGCATCGAGGATAATACTCGTCTGAACTCGCTTGTCTCTCATGAGATCATGACTGTCAATGAGAAATTCCGGCCGACCTATTCGAACCAGTTCAAAGCCTTTCTCTTTATGGGCACCAATAAGCCGGTCAAGATCACAGATGCAAAATCCGGTCTGCTTCGCCGGTTGATCGATGTCTCCCCTTCTGGAGAAAAGCTGTCTCCAAAAGAATACAAGGTTGTGACAAAGCAGATTGCATTTGAACTGGGAGCAATCGCCTATCATTGTCAGGAGGTCTATCTCTCAAATCCCGGTCGTTACGACGACTATGTCCCCCTCGGGATGCTTGGTGCTTCCAACGATTTTTACAATTATATTCTCGATAGCTACTATGTGTTCAAGTCTGAGGATTCGACGACCCTCAAAGCGGCATGGGCGATGTATCGTACATATTGTGAGGATGCAAATGTCCCCTACCCTTTGTCGCAGCGTTTATTTAAGGAAGAACTGAAAAACTACTTCCAAGAGTATTCTGATCGCTATAATGCAGCGGACGGGAATCGGGTTCGTAGTTTCTATCAGGGATTCCGGTCAGATAAAATTGATGGCAAAGATGTCGGAATTCTTCCGGAAGCAGAACCCGCCGGGATAGAGTTCCTGAAACAGAAATCACGGTTTGACGAGATCTGTGCGGACTGTCCTGCACAGTATGCAACGGCAAAGGAGACTCCAACGCAGCCATGGTCTGAGGTTCGATCTACCCTTCATGAACTTGACACACAAAAACTACACTATGTCCGTGTCCCAGAGAATCACATTGTCATTGACTTTGATATTCCGGGCGACGACGGCAAAAAGTCATTTGAACGAAATCTGAAAGAAGCGTCGAAGTGGCCGCCGACGTATGCGGAGCTCAGTAAATCCGGTGCGGGCATCCACCTGCATTATATTTACACAGGAGATGTCTCCAAGCTCAGCGCTGTTTATGCCGACCATATTGAGGTGAAGGTGTTCAGCGGGAAGAGTTCTCTTCGCAGAAAGCTCACTAAATGCAATAACCTCCCAATCGCGACGCTCAGTTCAGGTCTACCGCTGAAAGGAGAGAAACCAATGATTGATCCGAATGTGGTACAGAGCGAAAAAGGGCTCCGTACCACAATTCAGAAATGTTTACGCAAAGAAATCCACGGCGATACGCGCTCCAATATCGATTTCATCTATAAAGTGCTGGAAGACGCTTATAAAAGCGGGATGCACTATGATGTTGGCGATATGGAGAATGCCGTTATCAACTTTGCCATGAAGAGCACCAATCAGTCGGAATACTGCCTGAAGCTTGCAACGAAGATGCACTTCAAGTCTGACGATCCGGCAGAACCGCTTGCTTTTAACGAGAACGATCCAATTATATTCTTCGATGTCGAAGTGTTCCCAAACCTCTTCCTGATCGTCTGGAAGATTCAAGGTCCGGGACATTCTTGTGTCCGGATGGTGAATCCGAAGCCGCGTGAGGTCGAAGAACTATTCCACTATAAGCTGGTCGGGTTCAATAACCGCCGATATGATAACCACATCCTGTACGCAGCCATGCTTGGCTACAGCCCGATGGAGATCTTCAAACTGTCCTCCAGAATCATCAACGACCATAATAACGGTGATCTGTTTGGCGAGGCATACAATATCTCTTACACAGATATTTATGACTTCGCATCGGCGGCAAACAAAAAGAGCCTGAAGAAATTCGAGATTGAACTCGGAATCCATCATCAGGAGCTTGGTTTACCATGGGATCAGCCGGTTCCGGAGGATATGTGGGACAAGGTTGCTGAATATTGCGAGAACGACGTGATTGCGACGGAAGCGACATTTGACCATCTCAAAGCGGACTGGAATGCGCGGCTGGTTCTGGCAAAGGTTGCCGGTATGCTGCCGAATGACACGACGAACAGCCTCTCTACCAGAATTATATTTGGTAAGGAGAAACACCCGCAGAGTCAATTCAACTACCGTGACATGGGCGATACGTCAATTCCAACACATCCGTGGGTCTGGCCTCCTGAAAAAGATCTGCCGTTCAAATCGCCATGCGACGAGTACAATCTGTTCGACGATCTGAATCGACCTGTATTCCCCGGATACAAATACGAATATGGGAAATCGACCTATCGGGATGTCAGTGCACGCAATCCGAACCCGGATCAGCAAACAGTTGGTGAGGGCGGCTATGTCTACGCTGAGCCCGGTATGCACCGGAATGTCGTGGTTTTGGACGTTGCATCTATGCATCCAAGCTCCATCATTGCAGAGCAGCTCTTCGGTCCAGTCTACACAAAACGCTTCGAGGAGATCAAGGATGCCCGTGTTGCCATCAAGCACAAGGAGTTTGACAGAGCTCGCTCCATGCTGAATGGCAGTCTGAATGAAGCGATCGACATGATTGAACGGGGCGAGATGACGACGGATGATCTGTCGCTGGCTCTGAAAACAGTCATCAACTCGGTCTACGGTCTGACATCGGCGAAATTCGACAATCCATTCCGAGATAAGCGTAATGTAGACAACATTGTCGCAAAGCGCGGTGCTCTGTTCATGATCAATCTCCGGAATGAAGTGCAGTCTCGCGGATTCACGGTTGCACACATCAAGACAGACTCGATCAAGATCCCGAATGCCACACAGGAGATCATCCAGTTCTGCTTTGACTATGCGAAACAGTACGGTTATATTTTCGAGCACGAATCGACCTATGAAAAAATGTGCCTCGTCAACAATGCTGTGCTGATCGCAAAGTATGCGGATCCAGAATGGTGCAAAAATGAGTATGGATACGTTCCGGAGAAAAATGGAAAGCATCCGAATGAGTGGTCTGCGACGGGAACACAGTTTGCTGTCCCGTATGTGTTCAAGACGCTCTTCTCGCATGAGCTAATCGAATTTAATGATCTCTGCGAAACAAAGTCGGTGACATCCTCGCTCTCGCTGGACATGAACGAAAATCTTCCGCCTGACGAGCACAATTATATTTACGTTGGACGGGTTGGTCAGTTCTGCCCGATCAAACCCGGTTGCGGTGGCGGTCTGCTGATGCGTGAAACCACAAACAAGACAACCGGAGAAAAAGGATATGCAGCAGCTACCGGGTCGAAAGGATACCGGTGGCTGGAATCTGAGTCGGTGCGGCTTCTGGAGAAGGAAGCGTGCATCGACGTTTCTTATTATAATGCCCTTGTCAATGACGCCAGAGCTGCGATTGCCAAATTCGGTGATGCAGACTGGTTCATCGACGGAAAAGAAGACACACCTCCGTGGGAAACTGCGGAGGAACCTTGGTCGAACGGCGAAGCATTCGCTGTCAGATAAAACAACATTTATATTTTGAAAAGGAGTTTCAACACTATGGAAAACGTTCGTAATATCCCTCCCCTCAACATTCAGGGCGCTAAGATCGTAAAGCGCAACTTTGCAGGTCGTATGGAAGACTACAACCGCGAGGGCAATCGCTATTTCACCATCCGCATTGATGATCCGGAGCTGGCGAATTCTCTGATCGCTGACGGCTGGAAGATCCGTGAAGGCAAGCTGCGCAATGAGGACGATGAGCCGCGCTGGTACATGGACGTCAGAGTTGCGTTCAACGAATACTTCCCGACGAAGATCTGCATGTACTCGGGTAAGACCCGGAAGGAACTGAATGAAGACACCTGTGCGATCCTCGACCGCGCTCGCATCCTGAATGCAGACATGACGATCCGCCCGCGCTACTGGGAGGTCAACGGTAAGAGCGGCTACAAGGCATACCTGAAGGTTCTGCATGCGACCATCGAGGAAGAGGATCCGTGGGCAGATGCCTACTCTCAGTACGACGAGCAGTAAATTATGGACTTCGGGAGCTCTGAAACATGGGCTCCCGACTTATATTTTGGAGGTTTAACAATTATGGGAAAACGTTTTGTATTCGGTCTTGGACTGACTTTGGGATTTTGCGTTGGTGCTACGCACGCTGTTGGAAAAATGCTGTCTGTGGATGAGATTCGTAAGGCTTGTGCAAATCGCGTAGCAAATAAGATCTCTGATTTTCTGTATGGGAAGAACCGTTGCGCTTATTCCTATGACTGGTCCTTTGCTACGCAGGGAGACTGTGAAAATGCATGGCATGATATTTGTGAGATCGTTCAGATGTATGGTCTGGTGACTGTCGCAGACGTGAAGGGCATCGTTGGCTCAAAGTCGAGCTCTTACGATGATACAAAGCGAGGTTGGACCGGAATGATCGGTATGTATCTCAAACCCGAAAAAGATGGGACATGGACGATTCATCTGCCGGAACCCAAAAGATTGACGATAAGGAGCTATTGATATGGTTTCCAACTACAAAGAAGTATATTTTGACCCTTATTGCTCGAAATGCAAGTATCTGAAAAAGACAGAGCAGGAAGAGCCGTGTGACGAATGTCTCAACAACCCTGTCAATGAATACACGCATCGCCCAGTCAAATTTGAGGAGAAAGAATGAGCGGGATCAACCTTTACGGATTCCAGCTCGAAGCGGTCAAAAAAATGCACAACGGCTGCATTCTCTGCGGCGATGTCGGAAGTGGTAAATCCAGAACATCCCTCGCGTACTATTGCCTTCAGCAAAATCGTGGCGGGGATACGATTGTGTATTGGAAGATGCCGCCCAAAGTAGAAGATCTCTACATCATCACGACTGCCCGCAAACGAGATACATTTGAGTGGGATTCTGAACTGGCAAATTTTCGCATGTCCACGAATCCCGAGAATGATGCATTCAAGCACTCTGTTGTCATTGACTCTTGGAACAACATCCAGAAGTACAAGGACATCAAGGGGGCTTTCTTTATATTTGACGAGCAGCGTGTTGTCGGTAGAGGCGAATGGGTAAAGAGCTTCCTGAAAATCGCAAAGGCAAATCATTGGATTCTGCTCTCAGCAACTCCGGGTGACAAATGGGAGGATTATATTCCGGTCTTCGTCGCTAACGGATTCTATAAAAACCGGACGCAGTTCAGCAACGAGCACATCATCTGGGATCCACGTGTCAGTTTCCCGAAGGTTCGTGGATATTTCAACACCAACCGCCTCATCCGACTCCGAGATCAGGTGCTTGTACAAATGGACGACCAGCGGACAACAATTTCGCATCATGAGGATATATTCGTCGTCTATGATATTTCAACATATCGAGATCTGACACGAACACGCTGGAATCCGTGGCTGGAGAAGCCGATCGAGACTGCATCTGAGCTGTGCTACGCATGGCGAAAGGTTGTTAATTCAGATGATTCCCGCCAACGTGCCGTGCTGGAGATTCTGGAGGATCATCCCAAAGCCATTATATTTTACAACTTCGACTATGAGTTGGAGATTTTGAGAGGTATCGGATATGAAGAAGGAACCGAAATCGCCGAATGGAATGGGCATAAACATGACGCACTTCCTGCCGGTGACAAATGGGTCTATCTGGTGCAGTACACGGCAGGTTGTGAAGGATGGAATTGTATCACGACAGACACAATTATATTTTTCTCCCAGACCTATTCCTATAAGGTGCAGCACCAAGCCGAGGGCCGTATCAATCGCCTTAATACCCCTTACCAAGACCTCTACTATTATCACCTGAGAAGCCGAAGCGCTATTGATCTCGCAATTTACCGAGCATTATCAGAAAAGAAAACGTTCAATGAGGGCGCGTATCTCAAGCGCGCTGGATATTTTAAGAAGGAGAAATCGTCATGAGATATCGTTCAAATAGTTTCTATTGCAAACTCATTCTGGTTCTGACCGTCTTAGTGGCGGTCATTTTTTATGTCGGTGTTGGCATCGTAAAGCTTCAGGCAAAAAAGATGATCCAGGATGCTCAGATCGAAGCCATTCGTACACGCGAAAAATATGAGCAGAACATCACCACTTCAGAAGAGAGCCAGGCGCATTTAACAAGTTTAGTATATGCTGAAGCGAATCCTACGGTTCTCCAAGAGGATCCGGACGTAAAAGAAGCGGTTGTCGAGCTTGTGTTGGAGCATTATCGGGAATGCTATGAGACTGTAGACGAGCATGACGTAGAGCTTCTTGCTTGTGTTATTTATCAGGAAGCCGGTGGGGACTCTTGCTGCGATATGTGCAGAAGAAGAGTGGCAGACGTTGTTCTGAATCGTGTGAAAGATCCGCGCTTTAAGGGCACAACAATCGAGGAAATCCTGATTGATGGCGACCCCGCCCCGCAATGGGGTTTATATTCTGTCACTGGCGTTGTATGGCCGGATAAAGCGAGCCTCCCGGAAGAGCAGCATGCTGTAGAGCGGGCTTATCGAATCGCTAGAGAAGTTCTGGAAGGACAGCACAGTGATCTGACAGAGGATTATATTTGGTGCGCGGAATTTTCACAGGGAACGGATGTGATCGAGTGCGACGGAATCTACTTCGGGAAATAGATGAGATTCCAAAAGTCGGTGAGCGCCGCATGGAACAATACATGATATTCGGAACCTACGGCTGCTCGCTCAGTGATCCAGAGCCATGCATGGTTACTTATGTGAACTATCGCCATCGATGGTATGAGGTTTACTTCGAAAGGCTGGGATATTCTTGTGGCTACAAATTTCATGAGCGAGAGCAAAATCAAAGAACTGATGAGCCGTAGACGACACCAGATTCTGATACATAGCGTGATCTATTACAAGCTCAATGAGAAGTACTAGTTGATCTTGCGCGTAGAAAGCAATCGCCTTTATGAAGGAGGTTGATATTTTATGAACAACATTATTCTTTATGGCATTGGAGACGCACGGTATCAATATCGAGTATTGCGGTATTTCGCAATTTACGATGAGCGAGCGGACACTTCGGAAATCAAGCGTATTGCACGTATGATGCAGGTTATCAATCCGAGTATCGAGCATGTGTACATGATTACGAATCGTCATGGGCTCAAACGTGAATTTATGGAATCCACAAAACGAAATTCGATTGAGAGTTGTGCGATCTTCAAAGATACCTTGGAACGAGAAGGAATTAAAGTCTTCTGACTGAAAGGGCGAGACGTCTGATACAAGGCGTCTTCGCTTTTATTTTTATGAAAGGACATATAGCTATGGACGATTTAAGCAAATTCATTCAGTCCGTCGGAGTAATGGCTGAAATGACGGCAATCTTCTACGACGCATTACTAAAAGCAGGTCTGTCGGAAGATATTGCTGTAACGCTAACAGCCAAAATGATCGGCGAAGTCATCAGATCCAGTGGCACTACATCACAGGAGGACAAACAATGAACAAGTATATTTTCCTGATTGTCGGTCCGTCTGGCAGCGGAAAAACGACTATCGTCGAGATGCTGGAGCAATCTCTCGGTCTAACCCAGATTGCGTCTTACACAACCAGGAAGCCGAGACATTCCGGCGAAAAAGGTCATATCTTCGTTACGGATGAAGAATTTGACCGGTTGAAAGACCTGGTTGGTTACACCGAATTTGACAAGCATCGATACGCCGCGACGGCAATGCAGGCCGAGCAAAATGATATTTATGTCATCGATCCAGCTGGTGTTGCCTATTTCAAAGAAAATTATCACGGTTCAAAGCGAGTCCGTGTTATCGGTATTTGGGCGACGGAAGCTGCCAGAAAAAAGAGAATGTTTCTACGAGGAGATCCAGAAGATGCCATTATGAGGCGTTTGGAGGGCGATAGAGCAATTTTTAATACAGACATCTGTGACGTCGTATTTTACAACAAATCGCTTCAGGAGACATACCAGGCACTCTCACAATACATTTTCTGGAACTTATATCTTAAATCATAAATGAAGGAGGACATTATCATGTCAAACGCAACGAAAGAACAGATGAAGGAAGAAGCAATCGCTCGTATGAAGCTTCTTCACATTCACTCCAATGCTATTCACGATTTCAAGGCAGAGAATGTCGTGAACTACTCCCAGTTCGGCGTGCTCTTCTGGCTTACGGAGGAGCAGCAGAAACGAGTAGATGAGTTTGAAAAGCAGTCCGGAAATCTCGTCTATCACGTGATCGAGAACCATTATATTGAACTCGGACAGATGCTGACATTCCTGTATGTCTCGCCATATACGGATGAGTGGGAACGGGATCGCAAAGAGCTTGCGGCTGGTGAACCCCTTGCATATGTAGCGAACCTCACCGATGAGATTTGTTCGGAATATGGTCATGTTGGCATTGAACCGTGTTGCGGTGGATTAAGGAGGACTTGGTGATGGCGACTCCACAGACTACTTTCACAATCAAAAACGAACTCCGACTCTGCAAGGTCAAAAGTGAGCTTGGATATTTTCACTGCTGGGAGCATTTCAGCAAGCCTGTTCCCGCTGGCCTGACGATCGGTTCTCCCCCGGCAGGTGTTATCAGCTATGTCTCTGGTATCGTAGAATTTGATGACGGTATCCGGCGCGTGGATCCGACTGAGATCAAGTTCTGTGACGAAGAAAACGCGACTCTCTATGCGTGGAATAAATATAACAAGGAGCGATCCAAAAATGAGGAAAAATGAAAGGCTCATCGACATTAGACCGTATCAAACATCTTCGGGTGAATGGCATCTCGAACTTACTTACGCTTACGAAGATGAAAAGGGTGAGCATAATGTTATATTTCCAGATGTTCAGTGTCCGTTTCCGACGCAAGCAGTTCCTTTTCCGGATACTACTCCTCATGCAGTTGGAATCTATATTCGTTCGTGCGGGTACTCGATTCCGGGGTTGGAAAAGATCCCGCTGGATATTGGGTATTGTCGGCTGGCACAGGAGCGCGGGATTACCGATCAAGCTTATGTCTTCGATATCATCATGAAATACTTCACTCGTGAAATGACGATTGAAGAAGTCGAGAATAAGCTCGGGTATAAGGTAAAAATCGTGAGCAAGGAGAATGAGAAATGACAAAGGAATTCTGCGATATTTGCGGGCGTCCTATTGAGACGTACAAAAATGTTTCTGAGTTCAAGCTCAAAAAGGTAGTCCATTCATTTCATGAAGGTTGGTGGCAAAGACTTACCGTTCACAATGCTTGCTGGAAAGAGCTTTGCAAACGAATCGCCGAAACAGTGATTACTTATGAACCGAAGGAGAATAACAATGCTTAAAATTGAAAAAACGGAAGTCGTTGGCTGGGAGGCAGCCATAAGAGGGATGCGGAATCCGATGAACTCTTGGGAGCAGAGTGATAGCGGACGTTGTCTGACCCATGGACCTGCACATTGTTCAGAGTGTGAGTATGCCGATTCTGGTTGTACTGGTTCGGAGAGTGATTTAGATACCCATTACATCATTGGTTCTAATGACCACGGCCTCATGAAAAAACTTCGCTATGCCGGCACAGACCATCGGAAATTCATGCGGATGCTGATCGTGTATCTGGATATCACGGCTCCGCTGTATTGGTGGAAGGAGTTTAAGACATACCGTGCGGGCAGAAAGTTTGGAGATGATGAGCCGGACATCATTGATGATGGATATTTGGAATACGACATCGAGATGAATTCCTGCTCGACGATGCACAAGATTGCAGCGAAAGAGTTCACACTGGAGGATTTCAGTTGTGAGCATTTGTCTGAGCCAGCTATTAGTGTTCTGAAAAATACTATTGAGGCTCTTAATCAAGCTAGGGATTTATATTTAGGATATGACGGCTTCAAACACACATGGGGCGACTGGGAAAAGAAGCATTACTGGTGGCAGATGATCCAGCTCCTGCCTAGCTCGTATAACCAGAAGCGGACCATCATGCTGAGCTATGAGGTTCTGGCGAATATGTACAAGTCTCGCAAGAACCACAAGCTTGACGAGTGGCATACGTTCTGCGACTGGATTGAGGGTCTGCCGTATTCCGAGCTGATTACGGGCGGTCTCCGTGATATCAACATTGCTGATGAATGGAATAAATTCGGTCATGTGAACTGCGTCTCAAGCGCAAAGCCTGATTGCAATGTTGTGATTACAAAAGAAGGAGATACTTCGAATGCCAAACCTGAATGACAAAATCTTCATCCTCTTTACGCAGAAGGAAGTGGATAAACTGAAAGAAGGTCTGCCGGTCTCGCTCTATGATGAAGAAACCGGGAAACAGACTGTATTTATGACCGAAGAAGGTTATAAGGAGATGAACGACTGGTGGGACGGACCTCCGGACTGATGCAGAATTTTGTAGTTGCTCGTGGAAACGGAAAAAGCCAGTATTGCCTTGAACAATTTAAGAAAATGAAAAAGGAGTTAGTAAAAATGTCGCAGATTGATATTCGCAAACATCTCGCATATCTCAATGAAAAATATGGTGTCCAGATGGAGACTGATGATGTCAGTGATGGATACCACACGTTCGGCTGTCTGTATGAGCAGCGCTGCATCCTGTTTGCGGCTCTGGTGGGAGCATATCGTGATCGGGCGTGGAAGTCTCGGCTCCATTCGGACGGTGAACCCTGCTTCGGTGGTGGATGGTTTATCGTCGGTATCAACACACCGCAGGGACAGTACACATATCACTATCCCGAGGATGACTGGTATCTGTTCGACTGTGAAGAGATCGAGCGGGCACCGGAATGGGATGGACATACGGCGGAGAATGTGACGCGGCTGTTGTCTTTGCAGACACCGCCGATTCCGGACGTAGTCGGGTTTCTGACGCTCGATAAGTACAATCAGTCGGATAGTATCAGACCGACATCGGAGGAATAAAAGATGATCATCATTGCGTGCCTGATCTGGGTCGGAGTTCAGCTTGGAGCTCCGGCCACTTTTTATATTTTGCTTGGCATTGACGCTGTAATTAAGATTCTGGCGTTTGGCGTTAAGTTGGGAGAAAAGACATGAGTATCTTCAAGAACCCGGAATCCTGTCCGAACTGTGTCCACAAGGATGTCTGTATGTATAAAGACAACTACGCACAGCTCGTAGCGGATCTCGAAAAAGATGATCGACTTTTACCGACAGGCGTGGATTTTATTCAACCGCTTGTTGTGAGATGCAAATACTTTAAGACTGAAAAAATTGAAAGGAAACCGATGACATATGAATACGACTGAAAGAAAGACTGAAGAACTGACAGTAGACGATTATCTCAAGATGTGCGAGCAGTGTGCACGGCTCGAAAAGAAAAATGCCGAACTCTCTGACACCATCAATCGGATGCACGGCGGCTGCGAAAGAGCTGTTGAATTGCAGAGACTTTTAGACGAATTGTTTAACATCGGACGAGATGAGGTCGTATCTGACGATGAGATTCGGGAGATGATGAAGGGTCTGCATGATCGTTGTGCGGAACTGGAGAATGAAAAAAAGCAACAGGCCGATTATATTCTCGAACTCAGGACTGAGCTTGAAAGGCTTCGTACAGCAGCGAAAGATTCCGAAAAGATAATTAAAAATCTGCGTGAATGTATCAATATTGCCAACAAAACTGCTCAGGACTATTATGATGAGCGGGAGATTTTCCGAGGTGTCAAAGATACATATGAATATCGGTACAATGCTCTTGTGAAAGAATCTGATAACTGTGCAAAGGATGCTGACGCCAAGATTCAGTCTGCCAATGATCGTGCTGCGAATGCGAAGAAAGAGGCAAAGGCAGCCAAGGAGCGGGCTGAGAGCGCTTCTGAGCGGGTTCGGTATCTGGAACGGAAGCTCAGGGACGTGGAGAGTCTTAATGATTCGCTGATGAAAGAGTTGGCGAGAAGGCAGTTTAACATTGTACGAGATGAAGCCATATCTGAAATTCGGGAGCATGACGCGGATGTCTATCAGCAGGATGTTTTGAAGTACGCGCCAATGGATGCTGTGATTTGTGATCAGCAGCTCACTTATGGTGTTATCGGGCTATGCGGTGAGGCTGGCGAAGCATCGGAAATCGTGAAGAAATACGAATTTCAAGGGCACGCATTAGACAGCTATCATCTTGCAATCGAGCTTGGAGATGTTCTGTGGTATGTCGCTTATACAGCTCATCATATCGGATATCCTCTCGGTAAGATCATGGCTATGAATCAGGAGAAACTCGCCAAACGGTATCCAGATGGTAAATTTGATGCAGAACGAAGCAGACATCGGGAGGAGGGCGATATTTGATGCCCTTCTTCAAAAAAGCTGGTGGACAGATATTTGGATGTCAGCTCAACAAAAAAGAGCAGGCTGCGTTGGAAAAAGAAGCACTAGCCGAACTCGCTGCGTTGGATGTAAAGAACACAAGAGAGATCGACGCGATGATTCTGTGGTTCATGCATGAAGAATTTGGCTTTGGTCCAAAACGCCTGAAGCGAATTTATGCAGGACTCGCAAGTAAAATGAAGCAGCTTGTGTCACGTTATGAGATGGGAACAGCAGATACGGCATTTCTTTGCACTTCCAAACTGACGGATTATGGTGTTGATCTGGAAGAATGGGAAAAAGAAATTGAACAGACAGTTGAAGAATAACAGAATTTAGGTTATGATATTTGTATCATACAGATGATGGAGGAAGTCTCATGAAGAAGTTACATGTTTTGCTTTTTACATTTATTATGCTTCTATCCTTGACGGGCTGCCACGATAAAGCTCTCGAAGAGACAACAGCAGCTGTTACGGCATATAACGATGCAGCGGAATCATATAATGCTGGCATTGTGACGTATAATGAAGCATGCAGTCAAATCGAGCAGGTGGTATTCAGCTTAGATGCGGTAATTGATGAAGCGCAAACTGTAATCAATGCAGGTGAGGAACCATACGATCCAAGTACACTAGACAGCCTGAAAGTCGAAATTTCTGAGGCACAAAATGTGAAAGTTACCCCGCCGACAATCATTGAGCCATTACCTCTGTTGACAATTGATCCTGAAGCTAAGACTGCCCAGTTGAAGGAATTAAAGGCTTCTGCCGAAACCAAATTAGCGGAAGTCAATTCCCTGTCAATTCCAGCTACCCCAAGCATCCCCAATTACTCAAATAACGAGGTCGCAATAAAGGATGCACTATCCGTCTATCAAGACAGCATTCAGAGTCTAAAGCAAGTTACAAACCCCGATCAGGATTTTGTAATAGACCGACTTCAGATGATTGAAACGATCACTGAAATTGAAGCTGTTACAGAAGAGACGGACGTAAACGGTCACCTCAACAAGCAGGGCGGATATACAAGTGCAATATACTTCAGAGATACGCTTGTTGATCTCGATAAGGTGTATATTGAACCCGGGTTTGAAGGTCTCCTTGATATTGGAACAGACGCTGGCGGGTGTATTGAAGTTTTTGCAAACGAGAAAGATGTCCAAAACAGGGATACGTATTTGGCTGGGTTTGATGGAGGTATCTTATCTTCTGGAGGACACTATATCATTGGGACGGTTCTTATTCGTACATCAAATGCATTGACCGGAACACAGCAATTGGAATTAACAGATGCAATCAAAGAAGCACTTTTGAAAGTCATTCACTAATCTCAAATAGCTCTTGTGGGGTTCTTCGTGAACCTCACAGGGGCTTTTCTTTTTATAACAAACAAGGAGGAACGTATATGACACGTTGGATCAATATTAACGACCATCCGAATTATGAAGTTAGCAATGACGGACAAGTGAGAAACAAGCGAACCGGGCATATTCTGAAACCGCTACTAAATAGAGAGAATGGATATGCCAGAGTATCGCTTAACGGACAACGATGCTATATTCATCGGCTGGTTGCTCAGGCCTTCTACGACAATTCCAGAACGGATATGGATGTGAATCATATCGACGGAAATAAATTGAATAATAACATAGCAAATCTTGAATGGAGTACGCGAAAGGAGAACGTAAAGCACGCTTATATAAATGGATTAAAATATTCAAGCTTTACTAATGTGGTGAGATGTAAATTTTGCAAGCATAGAAACGAAACAGACTTTTGCTCGTCGCAGCCAGACTACTTCTATTGCTATGATGGAGAGCGATAATTTGTGGGCATAAACTGTGGGCAATCAGCCAAAATTCAGCCCAACTTAAAAGTGGGCACAACCCGGGCAAAACTGGGCAGAACGTAAAAATCGGTTGTTTTGGGCTCGGATTTTTTGAAAATTTTCGGACAAAAGTGGCCATTTGCCCACTTTCTGCCCACTTTTTGCCCACTTTTGAAAAGCCGAAAACCCTAGTGTTTTCAATGGTTTCGGGGTTTTCTGCCCACTTTCCCACTTTTTTTCTTATTAACCCTAGAGAAAAATTTTTGTTATAGTAATAAGGGATTTTTCAAAAAAGTGGGCAGAACGCGATTTTTACCGATTTTGAGGAAATTGGGTGACACATCGAAAATCCGAAAAATCTAACCTAGCTTAGCGAGAACAAACCTAGATTAAAATTTCCAGATTCAGGGTTCCTTGTGAAAGGTTCGGAAAACGCCATTTTTATCGACTGTGACGACTACGCGTGAAAAACACGCCCTTTTATGAAGAGAGAGGCAATATATGCTTCTCTCTTTAATTTTTGTTTGGAGGTTTAACAATCTCATGCTGGAAAACAAATTCAAGACGAAGCTCATCAAAGAGATTCGCGAGCGACTGCCCGGAGCGATCGTGCTCCACATCAATCCCCCGCCGCAGGGCATTCCTGATCTTCTCGTTCTGAATGGAGAACGCTGGGCGGCTCTGGAGGGAAAGAAGGAATCCAATTCGAGTCACCGACCGAATCAGGATTATTGGATCGAGAAGATGAACAAGATGTCGTTCGCCGCGTTCATCAGTCCTGAGAACAAGGAGGAAGTTCTGAATGCAATGGAACGATCATTCTCGGATTGAAGGACGACACGCGACATTCTCTGCGAGTAAGTACAACTGGCTGAACTATACGGATGACAAACTGGTCACGGTTTATGACAATATGAAGGCAAAAGAAAGAGGAACTGTTCTTCATGCGTTCGCTGCGACCTGCATCCGTCTCGGCCAGAAACTCCCTCGTTCGCATAAGACACTCAACCAATACGTGAATGACGCGATCGGTTTCCGAATGGATCCGGAAGTCATGCTGTATTATTCCGATGATTTCTTTGGAACAGCCGATACGATTGCATTTCGAGACAATCTTCTTCGAATCCATGATTACAAGAGCGGAGAGATCGAGGCACACATGGAGCAGCTTTTGATCTATGACGCTCTTTTCTGTTTGGAGTATGCTGTGTCTCCTTATGAGATCGATCATGAGCTTCGCATTTATCAGAATGATGATGTCAATGTCTATAATCCATCCGGTCAGGAGATTATGGATATTTGCGACAAAATCATTCGTTTTAACAAATTGCTGATACAACATCGTAAACGGGAGGAATAAACGTTATGCTGAATACTGTAAATGAAAAGTTTGATCTGAATCGGATGTCTGTCGAGCAGCTGACCGCAGTTCGCGATTGTGTAGAGCGTCTTCGTGAAAAGAATTATATCATCACGGATTCTGATGGTAAGACTTATACTGGAGATCGTGCGATTGCAAAATCTCTGAAAGTGACTGTTGGTCAAGCTCGCGCATTGTTGCAGCGCATTTACAAGCCGGAGGTTTAACCTTTATGAACTCTATTGCTCAGGAAATGGAGAGCTTCTTCGGAATCAATGAAATGCTGGAATGTGATGATCCGGTGGCTCTCGACATTTTGATGCACTATGGCATCAAACGACGTTCCGGACGATACCCTTGGGGTTCCGGCGATAATCCTTATCAACACTCCGGCGACTTTCTCAGCCGCGTAGAAGAACTTCGAAATCAGAAATATACCTTTACCGACAAAGACGGCAAGACCTATACCGGTGATCTCGCGATTGCAAAGTCGATGGGTCTGACGACCAGTCAGCTGAGAGTTCAGCTCAGTCTTGCAAATGCCGAACGGAGGAGCATTGACGTTGCGCAGGCCAAGGCTCTTCGAGAGAAAGGTATGAGCACCAATAAGATTGCAGAAGAGATGGGAATTGCCGAATCCTCGGTTCGTTCACTTCTGAACGCAAATTCGGAAGCTCGGATGAATCAGGCACAGAAAACTGCCGACTTCCTGCGGGAGCAGGTCGATAGCCGCGGTATGATCGACGTTGGTACTGGCTCAGAATTGGAAATTGGTGTCTCCAAAGAACGCATGAATCAGGCGCTTTATATTCTTCAGATGGAAGGCTATAAGGTGTATGGCGGCGGCGTTCCACAGGCGACAAATCCCGGTAAGCAGACGAATCTGAAGGTCCTCTGCCCGCCGGGTACTGAGCACAAGGAAATCTTTCAGTATGACAAGGTCAATTCCCTGAAAGATTATAAGTCCTATGACGGCGGTGACACCTTCAAACCGGCATTTCAGTATCCCGCGAGTCTGGATTCCAAACGCCTTCAAATCAACTATGCTGAAACTGGTGGTAAAGAGAAAGACGGTCTGATTGAGCTTCGCAGAGGCGCAGCCGATCTGTCTCTGGGTGATTCCAACTACGCACAGGTTCGTATTATGGTAGATGGAAAGCACTACCTGAAAGGTATGGCTGTCTATTCCGATGATCTTCCGAAAGGTGTGGATGTCCGGTTCAACACCAACAAATCTGTCGGCACTCCGATGGAGAAGGTTTTGAAACCGATCAAGGACGATCCTTCCAATCCGTTTGGCGCACTTGTGAAAGAGCGTGGCGGTCAGAGCTACTATACGGACAAGGATGGAACAGAGAAGCTGTCTCTCATCAACAAGACCCGTGAGGAAGCGGACTGGACGGAATGGGCAAACCGTGTCCCTTCACAGTTTCTTTCCAAGCAGAGTCTTGATCTGGCACAGAAGCAGCTGAACGTTGCAAAGGCTGACAAACAGGACGAATACTCCGAGATCATGTCTTTGGAGAATCCGACCGTCAAGAAAAGACTTCTTCAGTCCTTTGCTGACGACTGTGATACGGCTGCTGTTCATCTGTATGCAGCGGCTCTGCCGCGTCAGCAGTACCATGTCATTTTGCCTGTGACTTCGATGAAGGACAATGAGATTTATGCGCCGAACTACAAAAACGGCGAGACCGTCGCTCTGATTCGATACCCCCATGGCGGCACATTTGAGATCCCCATTCTGAAGGTCAACAACCGTCAGGCTGATGCAAAGAACATGATCGGTACGACCTCTGCGGACGCAGTCGGTATCAATGCCCATGTTGCAGAACGTTTGTCTGGTGCGGACTTCGATGGCGATACTGTCATGGTTATTCCGTGCAACTCAGCAACCTCCCGGGTGCGTATCACTTCCAAACCCCCGCTTCAGGAATTGGAAGGCTTCGACCCAAAGATGGAATATGCCGAGAAACCCGGTATGACCTACATGAAGTATAAGCGTGCCGACGGAAAAGAAGTCGATAACACACAGCTTCAGATGGGTATGATCTCGAACCTTATTACAGACATGACGCTTCTGGGTGCAACAGAACCCGAGCTTGCTCGTGCGGTCAGGCATAGCATGGTCGTTATTGATGCAGCTAAGCACAAGCTTGATTACAAGCAGAGTGAGATCGATAATGGCATCGCTGCTCTCAAAAAGAAGTATCAGGGCTCTTATGATGAGAATGGAAATTACCATGAGGGCGCTGCTACTTTGATCTCCCGTGCCAAGTCTCAGCAGTCTGTCACGAAGCGACAAGGCAGTCCGAAGATCGATCCGAATACAGGCGAGCTGATTTGGAAAGATGTTGACGAGCCGACTTATGTAAACGGAAAGGGTCGGACAATTCGGAGAACACAGGCATCAACAAAGATGGCTGAAACCAAGGACGCCCGTTCTCTCATTTCAGACGCCCATACTTCGATGGAAGAAGCGTATGCCGATTATGCAAATACTATGAAGGGGCTTGCAAATCAGGCACGCCTCCAGATCATCAACACAAAAGACATTCCCTACTCTCCTGAAGCCCGCGTCCAGTATGATTCTGAGGTCCGCTCTTTGGATGCCAAGCTCAAGACGGCGCTTTTGAATGCTCCCCGCGAACGGCAGGCACAGACGATTGCCAATGCCGTGGTTGCTGCGAAGAAGGAAAGCAATCCGAACATGACAAAAGGCGAAATTAAGAAGGCTTCTCAGCAGGCGCTTGTGGAGGCACGAAATTCTGTAGGCGCGCACCGTCAGGCGATCAAGTTGGATGAGAAGGAATGGGAAGCGATTCAGGCCGGCGCAATTTCGAAGACACAGTTGGAGAAAATTATTGCAAATACCGATCTCGATAGCTTGAGAACTTGGGCTACACCTCGTGCGAAGACTACGCTTTCGAACGCAAAGGTTCTTCGTATGCAGGCGCTTTACGAAGCTGGCAACACAACAGAAGAAATCGCTGCGGCCTTAGGCGTTTCTTCGTCTACAGTTTCGAAGTATTTACATAAAAAGGATGGTGTCGCATAATGGCTTTAATGCATAACGCAATGCTGACGACGTTCGACAATCCTTACGATCCTTTCGAGCAGTTCTCTTTGTGGTTTCTGTTCGACATGCAAAAAGGCTACAATTCGTGCGCTTATCTTGGACGAATTGCAAAGGTTTCGGATCAATTCAGTCAGGAAGAGAACGAACGCGAAGTCGAGCTTGCGATTGATGAAATTGTAAAGAACGATTTCTTAAACATTTATCGCAAAGTTACAAAAGCAATGCCTGAGAAAGAGGCGAGCTGATGTCGGATGTATTTGGGCGACTTGTTGCTGCCTTTCCTTCCGCATTTGGCTCGTCTTTTGCATTGTTTGGCTTTGGCTGTCGTCGCTGCGCTTATCATTTGATGGGAAATTCTTTAGTAGAAAGCCCGATATAATATCAAATGATATATGGGGAGGGGTCTCAAATATCACACCCCCTCCCTTAT
>ERZ808259.86-NODE-86-length-62696-cov-22.758449_pt1 | contig 62696 bp, 56 predicted proteins | sample MGYA00521279_ERZ808259 | MGnify/ENA primary metagenome ERZ808259 (study PRJEB31516, sample SAMN03275586) | gut metagenome | biome: mammalia-associated habitat; material: feces | host: Papio cynocephalus | place: Kenya | collected 2012-07-27 ...
TGGGCAGTGTGCGTACGGTTGTGGATGACGCCGGCACGATACGGCAGTGCACGATATTCTATCCCTCGGGGCTGCCCGTGCAGCTCTTCGGGACGGAGCGCGTGACTGACCGCGCCCATATCGGCAACCGCTGGATCAATTTCGCCGGGCTGGGGCAGCACGACAACACCGCCCGTTGGCACGACACCCTCCTCAGCCGCTTCACCACCCCCGACCCCAAAGCCGCCGACTACCCCTCCTTCTCCCCCTACACCCACTGCGCCGCCAACCCCCTCCGCTTCACCGACCCCACCGGTATGGATTACGAGGTGGTTTTTGATCCGGACAAACAGACCATTACGATTACCGCCAACTATTATGCGTATGAATGTGATCTGGAATCCCTTACGGCGGCGGTCAAACAATGGAACGATTTGAGCGGCAAGTATACGATGGATGGCTTTACGATTAATTTTGCGCTGGACATCAAAAAAGCAGAAACAATAGATCCGTACAAAGGCAGAGAGCCCGAAACTGCACGACGAAAGTCTCTCATTGCTGTAGCATCGTCAGATTACAAGGGAAATAGTTATATGGTGGTTTCGGAACTTGATGCTTCAGCGACAACGAATACTGCAGGTAATTATGACGCCAGACTAATCAGCATAAGCGAAAAGTATACAGGCTCTGATGCCGGAGCACATGAAATTGGCCATTCACTCGGATTGCCACACTCAAGGTCCGGGCTAATGACTGCTGACTTAAACGCCACAAGACATAGTGATGCCATATCCAAGAAGCAGATAAAAATGATGATTTACAATGCAGCTAAGCATAAGTTGGCTGCCGACGGAGTTGGCAAAGGATATGTCGAAGGCGCTGAAAACCTAAACCTTAATTACAATGTCGAACATAAACACTAAGCACAGATTACCCATACTGGGAGTACTATTAATTGTGGCGACTTGTTCAATCGGCAAGGTCGTAATAAAAAAGATACCGACCCCGTCAGATTTCACAAACGGCTATAATACACGTTTTTTCAATCCGGACGGAGGAATAAATTTCTACGTTCTTGACACTGCGTATAAGGCGGATATGACTCTACTAATCGAGAAGAAGACGTTGCATAGCTTCATAATTGTCGATATAGACAAGGCCAATATAACAACCGATGTCACAGAACAAGAATTAGTAAAAAACCCATATTGCTATTACACGGTAGCGACCAGCGGGCGAATACGTTTCAGTAGTTCATATTGGTCAACAGTGCCTTATTTCTTTACAACGCGTGGCGATACCATCATAGACTATGGATATATTGATCTAGACAATATGGAAAATGGTTGCATCCTTTCAGGAAAAGAGAAATGGGACAACACGCAGTTTGATAATTTTAATGTAGTGCCTTTTGACCCACCGGCAGACCAAGCAATATTGTGTATGGTAAAAGCAAAGGTGATAAAGAAATGGTCCGGCATACTCATTTATATATGTTACGCCATGGAAGATTCCACACAGAAAGTGCCGGAGGACGAATGCATCGCTCCGTATCATTTTGACAATGAGGAGGCCTTCTATAAAATGCTTTTCCCATATTCAAAGACAAAGAATAAGTTCAATTGTTGGTAAGAGTATGCAATCGTTCAAAAGAACTATTCAGACAGATATGTCCACAATATCTATAGTCGTGGACGACGACGGGACTATACTCCAATGCACGATGTTCTATCCGTCGGGGCTGCCCGTGCAGCTCTTCGGGACGGAGCGCGTAACCGACCGTGCCCATATCGGCAACCGCTGGATCAATTTCGCCGGGCTGGGGCAGCACGACAACACCGCCCGTTGGCATGACGCCATCCTCGGCCGCTTCACCACCCCCGACCCCAAAGCCGCCGACTACCCCTCCTTCTCCCCCTACACCCACTGCGCCGCCAACCCCCTCCGCTTCACCGACCCCACCGGTATGGATATATACTGTTTTGATGATAATGGAACTCTGATAAAAGTAATAGAAGACGATGGAAATGATATGGTGAGCATAGGCACTTATGAAGATGGCACATATGCAGCTTATTATACTGAGGAATTAAATGGGCATGGAGTTATAAATCCATACTATACTACCTCTTACGAGACTGAAGGTATTACGTATGAAATCGAAGCATTTAAAGTTCGGGGTGATGAAAATGCAGAAAAAGCATTTGAGACATTAGCGGAGCATACAGACAAAGAGTGGTCGTTGTTTCAAACAGGAATCACTGGGAATAAAGGGCTGAACTTCCTTTCTACCTCACATAAAGATGCCTCAGACATATCTGGCTCATATATATTTAATCGGCAATTAAAGTTTGGTTATACAATACGAGCACACCATCACAATCATCCCAAAGGTACAGCTCACGCATCTAACGAAGATCGTACCTTCAGAGACATTGTGCGTGGCATTACACGCCAAAACGTGTTGTTTTATATTTATACGACCGGTACAGGGCCCATAGATTACACCCACAATAAGAAGTGACGATGCGGAATATCAAACATATAGTAATGGTGGCTGTGGCCGGGCTAATCGCAATTGCGGGGAGCTATGGACGGCAGTCGTCGAAGAGGCCGCCGAAATGTCCACAAAAGGCAGGCAGCAGCATCGAGTATGTCTACTACAAGACAAAAACGGTGAACGGCAAACGCCGCACATCGGCCAAGGTACAACGAGCCGACACATTGACCGAACTGCAAATAACCGATACATTGATACTTCGAACACTCGATACGGACATATATATGCGTATCGAGCGACTGCGCAAGGAAATGTTTCTCAAGACGCCTGACACATTGTTCTTCATAATACCACTGTCGGCAGACCTTACGCATTTGGCCGTGTGCGAAGCCGCATTTATGGGCAAAAAGGCTAACGACCTGCATTTCACATCCTATTATAGAATAGGGAAATACACACTTGCCGTTGAGAAGTCGGTAGCCGAAGCGTTCGGAAAACCACTGAACCATAAGACCGTAGCAAAGTACTCATACTCATGGGACGAAATAAGCTTTCCACATATATTTGACCCGGTGGTGTGGTACATAACCCAAGACTACGACCATACGGCCTGTATCGTGTCCGGCCCGCCATTAGCGACCTTCGGCGGCTGCTATAGCGTAGTCTATTGATATAGACTAAAATAAATAAACACAAGTCATTAACGCAAGTACAAAGATGAATAAGAGTACAATTATTGCAGCGGCCATACCGGTGTTTGCAGCTCTAACGAGCCTAACAACGGTTGCAACAGCACCGAAATCAGACATCAAAAGCATTGACACGACGTCCATCGTCATAAATGGCACAAAATACGAAACACTGACAATGGAGCGCACCGATCGATTGGAGCTACTTCAACTGGAAGACTCGCTGATGTTCAGAGTATTGCACAAAGACACATATCCCGCCATCGAATTGCTGAAATGGCGCCGTCAAATCACGGATGCAGACACATTATTCTTTGTAGTGCCGAGAGCCGAGGGCGATACACACATCGATATATGTCGTAATGACGGACTCGGAAAACACGCCGATGGGATGACATTCTCGGGCTACTACAAGCTCGGGCGGTACACCTTTGTTTTTGAGAAATCGCTGTGCAGTAAATTCGGACGGCTATGTGCGCCCGACGTCACTCTGACATATAGGTATACGTACACGGACCTGCCCAAGCAGATGTACAACCCATTGATATGGCATCTCACGAAGTCTTACACAGGACATGCCTATATGATAATCGGCGCTCCGACAACGATGCGCGGCGAGCCGGTGCGAGCCATCGAGTGAAGCAAGCGTTCGTTAACGACCGAGAATTAACACTAAAAACATCGACAGACATGACTTGCATCAAACGCATAATCACCATATTGGCCGCAGCTATCACCCCGGCAACAGCACTCGCAAGCCGACCGCTCGAAGTCCCGCAAAATCCGGGCGTTCACGGCGCTTACGTATATAAGGCAACCGACACCATAAATGGTACATTACACGAAGAAGCCGAAGTCATCCGAAGAGAAAATATAAAGCCTGTCGAAACGGCCGACACACTGATACGCAATGTTTTGCGAGACGATATACAGCCAAGCCTTGACCTTTTGCACGCCGGACAATGGCTTGAGAATAAAGCCCTAACATTTTACGTGTATCACCTCGGAGACGACCATACGCACCTGGTGGTCTGCGAAGCCGCATACTTAGACAAATCGGCCAATCAAACAGTATTCGGCGGCAGCGTTACCTTCGGTCGGTACAAATTTGTGATTGAGGACTCGCTGTGCCGCGATTTCGGAGCACAGGTATTACCTGAAGCCAAGGCCGAACGAATTAGTATAAGATATGGCTGGGGTACACCGGATGCACGTTCGCGTATGTACCAACCAATAGTATGGCATCTGACGCGCGACCTTGACAATATAGCCTATATGGTTTCCGGCCCACCGCGAACCAAAGGAGGCGGCACGCTGCGCGTGGTGTACTGACCCTTTCACCCAACCTGACTGACAGCCCGGGTAAAGGACAAGCGTCCCATGCCGTCCACCTCCGGATAAAGCTCTAAAACAAAATTGAGTATACGAATAACGGCGGCCAACAAGCTTTTTTGACGGGGTTTAACGTATTTTGCTTTGCCGTTTGAACCAAATGCGCTAACTTTGCGTGATAAGTCGCGTCATTAATAAACGCGGCCATACGACATCACATATCTTAACGCACAAAAAAAGTTTTGAAAGCCAAATACTTACTCGTCAGCGCGGCTGTAGCAGCCGTGGCTGCTATCACCGTAGCCCAGAACAATGTCGCCGAAGAAGTGGCATGGACTATCGGCGACGACCCCATATACAAGTCCGAAATCGAGCAGACATATCGCGATATGCAGCAGGATCGCGAAGACATAAACGGCGACCCGTATTGCGTCATCCCCGAGATGATGGCCATCCAACGCCTATACCTGCATCAGGCCGACATTGACACCGTTGTCGTCCAAGACTCGCAAGTCCAGTTGCAAGTGGACCAGCAAATCAATTTCCTGATTAACAACCTGGGATCTCGCGAAAAAGTCGAGCAATATTTCCGCAAAACCATTCCCGAGATACGCGAATACTACGCCAACAGCATCCGCGACCGCCAGCGCGTGCACATGGTGCAGCAAAATCTCACCAAAGACGTCAAAGCCACTCCCAACGAGGTTCGCAAATACTTTGACAGCCTGCCCAAAGATTCGATACCATACGTTCCCGGGCAAGTCGAAGTACAGATTATCACCGTCAATCCCGTGATCCCGCGCCAAGAAATCGACGACGTCAAGGCCCGTCTGCGCGATATGGCCGACCGTGTCAACCGCGGCGAGGCCGATTTCTCGACACTTGCCATACTCTACAGTGAGGCTCCCGAAGGAGTGCGTGGCGGCGAACTCGGATTTTTAGGCCGCGGCCAATTGGTACCCGAATACGCAGCCGTAGCCTTCAACCTCAACGATCCCAAGAAAGTCTCCAAGATTGTCGAAACCGAATTCGGATATCACATCATACAGCTTATCGAAAAACGCGGCGACCGCATCAATACGCGACACATCCTGTTGCGTCCCAAGGTGTCCGAGAAAGACCTCCAGGACGCCATCTCGCGCCTTGACAGCCTCCGCAGCGACATCGTAGACAAAGGCCGCGTAACATTTGAAGATGCGGCAAGACTTGTATCGCAAGACAAAGACACCCGCTACAGCAACGGCGTTATGGTCAACCAAAACACCGGAACAACGCGCTTCCAAATGTCCGAATTGCCCCAGGAAGTGGCACGTGAAGTCGCCAACCTTAAACCCGGCGAAGTGTCCAAGCCCTTCATTATGAAGCAACCCAAACGCGACCGCGACATCGTAGCCATCGTCAAACTGACCAACCGCATAGATGCCCATACGGCCAACCTCAGCGATGACTACCAACAAATCAAGAATATGTACGAGGCCGCCAAGAAGCAGCAGATACTCGACCAATGGCTCGAGCGCAAAATCAGTGAAACTTACATCCGTATCGAAGACGGATGGCGCGGATGCGACTTCCAGCACAAAGGATGGATAAAGGCGCGCAAAGGCCAGGCCAACGACACCGAAGCCAACGACTGATGACAACAGCGCCTGACCGCGTACAATACGCACAGACCGCATACAGCACACCACACACCATCGAATAGTGACCTCGCTGCAACGCCGAACAATCACCATTTGCCTTGCCGTGGCAGCCCTGCTGCCACCGGCGTGGGATGCCTTGCTGTACGCCGCCAAGGCCAAAACGAGCAAAGGCCCCACCCCGGCCGAGCTGGTGCCCCGACACAAAGGCCCCATTCGCCCATCCATACCAAAGGCCAATCGTGCTGCCGCCGGACGCATATTCCTTGAACATGCCGACGTGCTGCACAAGCAGGACCGCGACTCGTTTATGGTCCTCTCGGGCACAGTGCATTTCTCCAAAGGGGCGATGCAAATGTATTGCGATAGCGCCCATTACTACCCCACATCCGAAAGTATGGACGCCTTCGGCAACGTGCGTATGCAGCAAGGCGACACCCTATTCATCTACGCCGACGAGCTCAACTACGACGGACTGCGCGAAATCGCCTACCTCTATGCCGATGAAGGCAAAGACGTGCGTATGATCAACCGCAACGTTCGCCTCAATACGCCCGAATTCACCTATGACATGGTGGACGAGCGAGGATACTACACCAACGGCGGCACCCTCACCGACCCGCAAAACCGTCTGGTATCCATCGAAGGCGAGTATCTCCCAGCCACCAAAGAGGCCAACTTCTACTCCGATGTACACCTGCACCGCATCGATGGGCGCGACACCCTCGATATATACTCGGACACAATGTATTACGACACAAAGACACGCATCGCCGAGTTCTACTCGCCCACCGAAATCGTCAGCGGACGCGGCATCATACACACCACCGAAGGCGTATACGACACGCGCAACAATCAGGCACAACTATTCAAGCACTCGACCGTACACACCGACAGCACATCCACACTCACCGGCGACACGATACTCTACGACCGCGACCGCGGCTACGGCGAAGCCTTCGGCAACGTTGACATCACCGACTCGGCACGTCAGACAACGCTGCGTGGCGCCTACGGATACTACAACCGTCTTGTAGACAGCGCCTTTGTCACCGGACATGCCCTGGCCATGGAATACTCGCGCGGCGATACCCTGTACATGCACGGACGCTACATCAAAAGCATACTCAACATCGACACCATACGCAACACCATCAGCGACACCATAGCTCCCCAGGCAGAGTTGCCGGACACGCTAAAGCCCGAAATCGTCAAGCGCGAAATCGTCACCGTAGACTCAACCCATATCTTCACCGCATGGCCTCGCGTTCGCTTCTACCGCTCGGATATGCAGGGATTGTGCGATTCGATGATATTTATACAACGTGACAGCACCCTGCACCTGCATCACCACCCGGTGGTATGGAGCGATGACCGGCAAATCTTCGGCAATCGCATCATTCTGTATCTCAACGACAGCACCATAGACCGCGCCGTGCTGCCCGATTTCGCCTTCACCGCCCAGCATATCGAAGACGATTATTACAACCAGCTGACAGGCAAAGTTATGGAGGCATGGTTCAAAGGTGGCGAACTGTCACGGCTCGATGTCTCCAACTCCGTAGAGGCCATATTCTACCCCGAAGAAAACGACTCTACCATCAATAAAATGGTCAATTTGCAGACAGCAAATATGCGCGGATGGTTCGAAAAACGCGCCCTCATCCGCATGAAAACCTGGCCCGAAAGCAACGGCCGCGTTACCCCGCTCTACCTGGCCAAACGCTCCGACCTGCTACTATCCAAATTCCAGTGGTACGGCACCCTGCGGCCGCGCAATCCCCAAGACATATTCAATGTCACCGAAGAGATGGACGCCCTGATGGACAATACGCCCATCCCGGACATCCCCATACCGTCCGCACCCGATATGCGCGACCCGGCACTCCCCGAACCTGACGACACAGACACCAAGTAAAACGGGCCGACGGTCAGTCCGCGGCACAATTCAGATACATCGTTTTGCACTCGCATCCGCAAGTCCCCCCTTCAAGTATTGCGGCTGTGGGCAAAAAAACGTACCTTTGCGGAAGCAAACCGAGACAGCGGTATCATGGTACTGCGCCATACTCGGACAAGCACCTGTTATTGCAAGCAAAGCACAATGAACGAACGCATAGTGATTATTGATAATGTTGACCCCGTGGTGTTCTACGGCGTCAACAACCAAAATATGCACCTACTACGCAACCTCTATCCAAAGTTGCGTATCGCGGCACGCGGCTCCGTCATCAAGGTCATAGGCGAAGAAAGGGAAACGGCCGATTTCGAAGAAAAAATCAAGACCCTTGCCGAATTTGCCGAGCGCTACAACCGACTGAGTGAAGAAACCATCATCGACACCGTCAAAGGCGAAGCGCCCAAGGAAATAAGCCACGACGATGCCATCATCTTCGGCATCAACGGCAAGCCCATACAAGCACGCACGCCCAACCAAAAGCGACTTGTAGACGCCTTTTGCAACAACGACCTCACCTTTGCCATGGGCCCTGCCGGAACCGGCAAAACATACATCGCCATAGCCTTGGCCGTGCGCGCGCTCAAAAACCGTCAAGTACGCAAGATTATACTCTCCCGTCCCGCCGTCGAAGCCGGCGAAAAGCTCGGCTTTCTGCCCGGCGATATGAAAGACAAAATTGACCCATATCTCCAGCCGCTATACGATGCGCTTGAAGATATGATTCCGACGGCCAAGCTAAAGGAATACATGGAGACCAAGGTCATCCAAATAGCGCCTCTGGCCTTTATGCGCGGCCGTACGCTCAACGATGCCGTCATCATTCTGGACGAAGCGCAAAACACCACCACGCATCAGATCAAAATGTTTATGACGCGCCTGGGTCTTGACGCCAAGATGATTATCACCGGCGATGTCACACAGATAGACCTGCCGCGTGCCACCGCCTCCGGACTGGTACAGGCGCTGCGCATACTCGATGGCGTCAAAGGCGTGGGACGTGTCGAATTTGACAAACGCGACATCGTGCGCCACCAGCTGGTACAACGCATCGTCGAGGCATACGAACGTCACGATGCGCAAGAAAAAGCCGCCGCACCGGCAGCCAGTGAAGCCGCTCAAGAGACCGCGGACGGCAGCGCAAACACCGATTGACATTTCACCACTCAAAAAATTTTATATCCGATTATGGCTTCGGTAAAAACACTGACACACACCGACTTTAACTTTCCCGGACAGACAGCGGCGTACCACGGAAAAGTGCGCGATGTCTACACCATCAACGATGATATTATGGTGATGGTGGCCACCGACCGCATCTCCGCCTTCGATGTCATACTGCCCAAGGGTATACCCTACAAAGGGCAAGTACTCAATCAGATAGCGGCATATATGCTTGATGCTACCGCCGATATTGTGCCCAACTGGAAGATAGCCACCCCCGACCCCATGGTCACCGTGGGCTATAAATGCGAAGGCGTACGCGTCGAGATGATTATTCGAGGCTACCTTGCCGGTAGCGCCTGGCGTGAGTACCGCGACGGCGCACGTCAGTTGTGCGGCGTTCCGCTGCCCGAAGGCCTGCGCGAAAACGACCGATTGCCCGATGGCCCCATTATCACTCCCACCACCAAGGCCGAGGAAGGACACGACCTCAACATCTCTGCCGAGGAAATTGTCCGTCAAGGGCTTGTATCGGCCGAACATTACGCCGACATGGAGCGCTACACACGGGCATTGTACGAACGCGGCAGCCAAATAGCCGCCGACCACGGACTTATATTGGTGGACACCAAGTACGAATTCGGCATTCGTGACGGCAAAGTGGTGCTCATTGATGAGATACACACCCCCGACTCATCGCGATACTTCATCGCCGACGGATACGAAAAGCGCCTCGCCGCCGATGAGCCACAACGTCAACTTTCTAAGGAGTTTGTGCGTCAATGGCTTATTGATAACGGGTTTATGGGGCGACCGGGCGAAACTGTTCCGCCTATGACCGATGGAATATGCCAAGGCATCTCCGAAAGATACATAGAATTATACACCCGGCTTACGGGCGAAGATTTTGTCAAAGCGCAAGACGACGACCTCGCCGAACGCATACAGCGCAATGTTCTGAACTGTCTCGCCCGAATCTGAAGCGACACCGCCATGTCCCACCAACAGCACGCCGACAACGTCGAAGGCATCACTCCCTACGGCCGCGACACCTGCAAGCACGAGCAAGTGCAGCAGATGTTTGACAATATAGCGACCTCCTACGACCGCCTCAACGCAATGATGACCTTCGGTATGCACCGCAGATGGCTACGCAGTCTCGTATCCGAAGCCGCAAGTACATCGCCGATGCACGTGCTCGACATCGCCACCGGCACCGGCGATGTAGCTCTGGCGTTGGCGCACAAGATGCCTCAGGCACATATCAACGGTATAGACTTGTCCCAAAGAATGCTCGATGTAGCCGCCGCCAAAATAAGCCGCGAAAAGCCGGACATCGCCGAACGCATAACACTCAAATGTGGCGATGCGTTGGCTATGCCCTACGGAGACAATACTTTCGATGTCGTCACCGTAGCCTACGGCGTGCGCAACTTCGATGACTTAATGCGCGGATACGCCGAAATGTACCGTGTGCTGCGCCCCGGCGGCAAGCTGCTGGTACTGGAACTCTCAACCCCGTCAGCTTCGCTCGTGCATCTGCCATACAAACTGTATGTGCGCTGCGCCATCCCCACCATTGGACGTCTGGTCAGCAAAGACAGCCACGCCTATCGCTACCTGCCCGAATCGGTCGCCGCCGTCCCGGCACGCGAAGATATGTGCCGACTGATGGCTCAAGCCGGAATGATTGACACCCATTGGCGCGGATTCTTTCTCGGCGTATGCACGCTCTATACTGCCATAAAACCAAGCCAATCAAACCTCAACAAAGCACAATGAGACTGCTCAAAATAATATTCCCGATGCTATGTATAGCCGCCGTTCCGGCAGCGTATGCACAAGCAATGTATCGCGACAGTGCACAAGTACCGGCATCCGATACCCTTGCCGTAGCATCTAACGACAGTGCCGCCGTCATCCGAACCGACACCACGACCTTGATGCCCGCAGACACCACGGTATCTATGCGTGCCCTGCCCCGCCGGTTATTCGGCCCTATGACTTTCGTGTCCTACGAATACCTTGACTCGGTCGATATGTGGCACAAGGATATCTCGGCCAATCCCGCCTTCCGCTGGATTGAGGAGGAGGCTGCATCCTATGCACGCTCGCAACGCATCGCACAGACCTTTATGATCAATCATCCGCAGTACGTCCCCTATAACATTGCATTCCTGCCCGAACCGCCGCGCAAATACACTATGAGCGTCGATCCAAAGAACCATACAATACACATAGATGAAGTTACGCCCGAATTGCCCGAACACATGGACGTTTATGTCCAAAAGCGGCATTGGATACGTACCTTTGCATCATCGCTGCAATTCAGTCAAGCTTACGTCTCGCCGAACTGGTATCAGGGCGGCAACAACAACCTGAACACACTCATCAACGTCCAGTATGACGTCAAACTCAACCCCCAATACCATCCTAACCTGCTGTTTGAATCGACACTTCGCTATAAGTTGGGCTTGAACAGCGCCCCGGACGACGACCTGCGCAACTACAGCATATCCGAGGACATACTGCAGTTCAATGCCACACTCGGCGTCAAGGCCGCACGTCGATGGTACTACTCGCTGACGGCGCAGTTCAAAACCCAGATATTCAAGTCCTACGTCACCAATACCTATGACTTGAAGTCCGCCTTCCTCAGCCCGGCAGATCTCACGGCCGGCCTCGGTATGACATACAATTATACAAATAAACGCCAGACACTCAACTTCGACGCCTCCATAGCACCGTTGTCCTACAACCTCAAGGTGTGCACCGATGCATCTATAGACCACACCAAATTCGGATTGGATGCCGACAAGGACACCAAGATGAGTTTCGGTTCGTCCTCGGAGCTGAAATTGGTATGGAAAATTTGCTCAAATATCTCTTTCACATCGCGCATATTCGCCTTCACAGACTACGGCACATTCTATGCCGACTGGGAAAACACCCTGGGCATGGACATCAACCGCTACCTATCCACGCAAATATACGTCCACGCTCGCTACGACACCAATACCCAGCGTTCGGACGACCACCCGGATTGGCATAAACTCCAAGTCAAAGAAATCCTATCCTTCGGCCTTGCATACAAGTTCAGCAGCATCTAAACGCCATACGGTTACTCGGCCGTACCGGCGTCTTGTGTCCGTATTAGCCGTACTACTCGGCGTATGGGTACAGCCGCTTGACGCTTCAGTTTTCGATCACGACCCGTTGGCTCGATATGCCGTCGAACAAAGCAGACATCTATGGCAAGGCCGCCAAGTCCTCGCGCCCATCGAAGGCGTATGGATGACATCGGCCGGCGCATACATCGCCATACATGCCAATGGCATCAACACCTATGAGATGACCATACTACACTCTCCGGACCTATCCATAGCCCCGGGCACGGTGATGGGTTCGGCCCATATCTCGGGCAAGGCGGGAATGTACGATGCCTCGATATTCCGAAACTTCTCTCCCAACGGCAAAGGACATCGCCCTCAACATCTGGCCATTACCGTGGATATCTCTACCGGTATGATGCGCTTCGACCCCTACAAGCAAGGATGGCGCGTCAATCTCCGCCGACTTATACCATACCTGTTCCGCTTCTCGGTTCAGCGCGAAGACACACGTCCCGACGGGCTGGAAGGCGCCATGCGCATCTACCCGGCATCGCCGCCATCGATACAAAATCCCATAGCGCTATGACTTGCAACCGCTCTCTTAACCCCCGGTCACGGCTTATGCTCATTACAGCTATCTGCCTCTTGGCTCTGACATGCGCTCTACCCGGCACTGCACGGCGTCAGCGCACCACGCGCCAAGGGCTGACCGAACGTGTCCAATATGCATACCAAGCAAGCGACACTCTGGCCGCCGATCCGGACTCGCTCATCACCTTCAGCGGATATGACAAAGCTCTTCGGTCACACAAAGAAACTATTTTGGCTTTCAACGGCAGCAAGGACACCATCACAGCGCTCACCATTATGATTACATACATGGACATGCAAGGCCACCAGTTGCACGTAAGACGCGTGATGTTGCGCCAACCGCTGCCACCGGGCGAGCGACGTATGTTCACCTTTGCGTCCTGGGATAAGCAGAATTCGTACTACTTTCATCGCACCGAACCGGGACGACTTCGCTACCAATCGGTCACGCCTTATCGCGTCAAAGTCAAAGCGCTGCGCGCATACATCGCCCGTAAGCGTCGCAATCACACCGCGCAAGGCAGTATAATCCAAGACAGCGTCAAGCCCTATATCCTCGAGTCTGAAAATAACACTCATATTCCGAACAAATGACGATGAAAAACCAAGCACAAATACTTGAATGCGCCCTCGCTGCCGGCACGGCCAAGGCGGCATTGCCGTGGCGACGCACACTTGCATTAGCTATGCTCGCCGGCGCCTTCATCGCCTTAGGCGGACTGCTGAGCCTCATAGCCGGTAGTGCAGCCGAAGCACCCGCCTCTAAGCGATTGCTCAGTGGAGCGGTATTCCCCATAGGCCTGATACTTATAGTTACGCTCGGTGGCGAATTATTCACGGGCAACAACGCCGTATTGATGCCGGCTTTGGCGGCAAAACGCACATCCATGACTCGCGTCCTGACCAACTGGACGCTGGTATGGCTGGGCAATTTCGCCGGAGCGTTGGCATTTGTAGGACTCTTTGTCCTCGGTGCCGGAACACTGGATGCAGCCCCATGGCACGAGGCAGCCTTCGACCTGGCCGAGGCCAAAGTCTCAATGCCATGGCTAACCGTATTCTGCCGAGCCATCGGGGCCAATTGGTGCGTATGCCTGGCCGTATGGCTGGCCTTCGCAGCCGAAAGTCTAACAGCCAAATGTCTGGCCTGCTGGATACCTGTGGCTGCCTTCGTAGCCTTGGGATGGGAGCACTGCATAGCCAATATGTTCTTCATCCCGGCCGGTATAGCCATAGGCGCCGATATCTCGACGGCACAGATGATATGCAACAATCTCATACCGGCCACACTGGGTAATATCGTCGGAGGAGCACTACTCGTAGGATGCACCTATACACTACTATTCAAGGCCAAACACTAAGCGCTCCTTCTCAGCTCAAACATACCCCCCCCGAACCATCCGTGTATCGTATACCCTATTCGTCTTTCGCATCAAAAATTCGGAAAAGATATCGACATATAGGTCGATAGAACAGTCGGCAACGAAGTAGTCGCGCCAACACGTAAAGCAGTACGTATACCCCGGCGACTGATAGATAAACCCAATGTGGCGCCATTATAGTTTCGAGCCACCGCACTACGCCGATAGTGGCAAAGAAAGCGATAATCAACGCAAGGCCCATTGATACGGCAAAACATACCGCAGCGCCAACGATACGGCCAATCTGCATAATTGCCCGACGACGCATCCCGGCACACTGCCGCCGCACAGCCGTACGCATAATCCGGATTACAACATCCGATAAGTTGTGTATTATCATTATATAAATATTAGGAGAATAAGTATTAGGGATAGAGTATTCAAACTCAATAGCCTTACTTCGGTCATCACGACCCGATGCAAGGCCGCGGATGTACGGCTGCTTATGAATTTATTCACTAATCATATACCGGTACACCCGCGCCTGCGATATCAGAATGGTCTGATTGCATTATATGCCGTCAGCCCCTCCAAAGGCCTTAGTCTTCATCGGTGTCGGCGACTTGATCGCATTCGTTACACTCCTGTTCGTCACACCTGCATGGGCGGCAATGACGACGCACATAGTCACATATAGCGGCACGTGTCTTCTTGCCGCATCTTGGTGCAAACAGTAAACCTAAGGCAGCGCCGGCCAATGCGCCTACAGTGGCGGCAACCATTACATCTGAATTCTTCATTTTGTTGTGTATTTGTTTAACAATAAAGGTTTAAGAGTACGCAATCCGTCTGTATTGCGTCTTGTATAAATACAACAACCGAAGACCCGTATTTGGTTCGATGCGCCGGCTAAAAAAACCTAATTAGCGCCTATTCGGGGATAGGCAAACCAAAAATGTATATCACTTGCCGCGGCGATCGCGTGCACGCAGCGAGAAAAATAGCAGGATTATGACGGCAACAGTCGCGGAAATTATCCCGAAATACTGCAAGGCTGACATCTGCCCGCAAGCATACCGCGGATAACCGACGCATGCCATCGCGACAAGGTAGACCGTCAATAGGATAGGAATAACTTTGTATTTGGGTGGACGTGAGGGCATCTGTATGTGCTAAATTGATAATGTATATTTTACCATCCGACTGCTTCTTACACTGCGGAAGATGCGATCCTTGGTGTTTCCTCAACGGCAGTCGCTACAGCATCCATACCTCCGGTATCGTCGGCGGATACTTCCTCGTCATGTACAATGTATGGCGAAGTGTACGGATCAAAATGACCTTCGCGCATATAACGATAAAGTTTTAGGCAAGCCCAAGCGTCTATGGCGGCATATATCTGCTGTGCCTCGGTGAGCCGTGATGCCTCCCAATTGGTCAGGCGTTGAGCCTTACTGATGCGCTCGCCGAAGACTATGGCATATATTTTCTGTAGCGATATATCCTCAATATGGAAAGTGCGCGCATAGTCTTGCAGGTCCAAAAATCCGGCCGGATTAATTTGGCCTCGACGACGCAGCGCGTTGTAGTCGTCATGGACACTAAGTCCCACCTTTATAATCTCCGGATCCTCTAGCAAAGGCTTTGCCGCCTCGAATATTCCCGGCATATTGAGGCGAAATAGATAGCAATGCGACCCTGACGACAATTGGAGCAAAGCCACCTTGTTCATGTGTCCGCGACGGAACGATGGGCGTGTCTCGGTATCGAATCCTATATGCTTACACTTGCGCAAGGCGCGCAAAGCTATGCGTGCCTTGGCCACCGAATCGATGACAGTAACGGCCTCAATGCCTCCGGGATACTCGACAGCATCCATCGAGGATACCGCCTCCTTGCTTATCGATATTTTGGGAACTTCTCCGTTCATTTTTTCAGGCACAAAATTACGCATTTTTTTGTATAGTGCCAATGCTATGGCCGCTAAAAGACACTTCGCGGGCATTATACGGCTTTACACCTCCGGAGCCAAACGACTTTTGACATACTCCGGACACACGGATACATCCGCCGTATCGCAGCCACCGCACAAGGTGCTACACAAAAAAGTCGACGGCCATTCACCCTGCGGTGTGGTCGCCGACTATGTGTTTGGTCTAAATCAGACGATAAGACTCGTCCGAACCAGGCTTTGATTACTTGTTGCTACCGTCTTCGATGGTGCAGACGCTGACACGGTTCCAGCTCTCTTCGGAGAACATATTGCCGATACCTTCGCCCTTTGCATTGATGCGGTTGGCGCTAATCTTGTACTTGTTGATGAGGGCATCTTTCACTGCCTGTGCACGTGCATTGGCAAGACGAATGTTGATTTCCTCAGAACCGTCGGGCGAAGCGTAACCCTTGATGTCAACCTTGGCGTCTTTGTGGTTCTTCAGGTAGGAAGCTACCATTTCGACATTAGGCTGCTGGTCGGCAGTGATTGCGGACGAACCAATGCGGAAGAATACGAGACGTACGCTGTTGAGGATGTTGGTTTCTTCTTTTACTTGAACGACTTCGGGTTTGCGGTTCTTGCATGCAGCCAATTCGTTGGCAAGGCCGTTAGCCTTAGCTTCCCAAGCGGCAGCGTTGGCGTTGCAGTCATTCAGCTGACCGCGGAGGTCGTTGATTTGGCCATTGAGAGCATCGATTTCGGCTTGATTGAAGGGCTTAACGCAAGTGAAGCCGGGGCCGAAGTGGTATGTCAAACCTGCCTGAAGGTTGAATACGGCGCGGTTGGCATCATAATATGTGGTGCTCTGAGACCCGTTGCCGTCCATATTCCAAGCTATGCTGGGTTGGAGCGAAATGGTCACTTTCTCCGAAACATTAAAGTTGAAGTTCAAACCAACCTTGGTTACGAAGTAGTTGTAGTCAGGACGATATACCAGACGTTCTTCTTCGATATAGCTGGTGTTGAAGTTGTGTCCCCAACCGGCACCGGCAAGAGCCTCGATGGTGAAGGGACGAGTTTCGCACTTGTAACCGCCGAAGAAGTTGAAGAGATCAACCTTACCATAGACACCTACATACGAGTTGTCGAAAGCGGTGCGCGAGTGGATTTCCTGTGTCCAGGAAGATGTGTTGACGCCGAACTGGCCTTCAACGCCGAGTGCGAAGGCAGGGGTGATCTGCTTGTCGATATGCAGGCCAACCAAGCCGCGCATGTTGGGGAAGAAAGAATAGTTCTTTAACGGAGTGGTCACACCACCGTCAAGACCTATCGACCAATTGTCAAAGAATTTGGGCGACTCAACTGCTTGAGCCTGCGCTGACATTGCACCTAGTGCAATAGCAGCCAAAAGAATAATCTTTTTCATATTGATAGATGATAACATTATGTTGCTATTCTCTGCAAAGGTATACCTTTTTGTTATATCAGAACACCTTTTTTTACTTAATATTTTTTAATTCGTAAGTAAAATCTGCTTATAGGTTCGTTTTTTTACTTCTATCTACGGTTAATTTTTACTCACAAACGTTCTAAAACATAAAAGCAATAACCATGCCAAAAGCTTGATATAAGCACTTTTTACGCGATCAATCCTAAATCCGAAGTTTGGCGACTTCAGCAAAAGCCTCGTCAATATGCTGTACATCCCTATCGGTGATGGAGGCATTGAGCGACAAGCGCAGTCGCTCGGTACCGGGAGGCACGGTGGGGACTCTTATGGGAAGACACAGCACTCCTCGGCGTTTCAGCGCCTTGGATAGATTGACGGCGCGTGTCGCATCCCCTATTATAATAGGAATAATGTGCGACGGCTCCACCTCATATTTGGTCAAGCCGGAGGCATTGACTGCAGAAGCCACGGCACGACACACTTCCTCGAGCCGATGACGACGGTCGTCCATATCTACCGACCGGCGTATGATATATGAACTCCATTGGACTGACAGGGGAGGTAAGGCTGTGGAGAATATCAGCGAACGAGCGGTATTGACCATATACTCGCGCAACGTTTCCGAAAGTATGGCATAAGCTCCTTGCGAGGCCAAGGCTTTGCCAAGCGTACCCACAAGTACATCTACATCAGAAAGATATGAGACAGCCAGCCCCAATCCGCGCGGTCCGCATACGCCCACTGCATGGGCTTCATCTATATATAGCAACGCATTGGGATGCAGCTGTTTGCATGCCACAAGTGCCGCTATATCCGAGCGGTCGCCATCCATCGAAAACACTGATTCGGAAACGATAAGTACTCGTGCATATTCTCCGCCGAATTTGCGGATAAGTGTCTCGAGATGTCCGTAGTCATTATGGGCATAGCGCATAAACCGCGCTCCGCTCAGCCTCATTCCATCAATAATGGAGGCATGCACCAAGCGGTCGGCAAGTATAAGCGTATTTTTGTCGCCCAGGGCGGCAATCATTCCGGTATTGGCATGGTAGCCGCTATTAAACAGCAGCGCAGGCTTGCCATATAGTTCGGCCAGGAGTGCTTCCAATTCGTCAAAACGATGCTGATGCGTAGCCAGAAGGCGCGAAGCACTGGCCGTAAGCATAAAATCCTCATCGTCAAGGCTCTCTCGGAAACGACGTCGCAGCTCGGCATCCCCGGCTAAGCCAAGGTAGTCGTTAGAGGTCAAATCGAGGACGTTCTCATCTACCGAAGCGACCTCATGCGGGATAACCCGCAAATTACCGCTATCGGCAAGCCGATGCAAAGTTTCTTCTATTGTCTTCACAGCAGGGATATTACGGCAAAGTCTTCACTATATCCACCATAGTATCGGTAAGGAACTCCAATTGGGCATCCTCAATCACGTATGGAGGCATAATGTATACGTTGCGTCCGAAGGGGCGTATCCACACGCCTCGCTTGACGCAGATTTTTTGAAATTCGCCGACATCCACGGGGTTGCACATCTCGATGACGCCTATGGCGCCAATCGTACGCACATCGGCGACGTTGGACAGGGAATGAGCCGGAGCCAAGTGCCGTGTAATAATATCGTTGATATGGGCTATACGCGCACGCATATCCTGACTGTTGAGCAGACGTAACGAGGCAACGGCTATGGCACAAGCCAGGGGATTACCCATAAACGTGGGCCCGTGCATCAGCACTCCGGCTTCACCGTGACTGATGGTATCGGCCACATCTTTCGTGGTAAGCACGGCGCTCATGGTAAGGTAGCCGGCAGTCAAGCCTTTGCCTATACACATTATATCAGGTATCACTCCCGCATATTCCGAGGCAAAGAAATGTCCCGTGCGCCAGAAGCCGGTGGCTATTTCGTCAAAAATGAGGTACACGCCATACTTATCGCACAGTTTGCGCGCCTGACGCAGATATTCGGGGTGGTAAAACCACATACCGCCGGCTCCTTGAACTATGGGTTCAAGGATGAGCGCGGCTATTTCGTCGTGGTGTTCTTCGAGCACCTTCTGCAATGGTTGTATGTCGCAGGCGTCCCATTCGCCGTCAAAGCGCGATTGGGGCGAAGGCACAAAGTAGCGTATAGGCAGCGATGTGCCAAAGGCGGTATGCATCCCGGTGACGGGATCGCAAACGCTCATAGCGTTCCACGTATCGCCGTGATAGCCGCGACGTATGGTTACAAAATTGGTCTTGCCGTGGTCGCCGCTACGCGATATTGCGGCCTGCACGGCCATTTTCATAGCCACTTCCACCGCAACACTGCCGCTATCGGCATAGAATATATTATTCATACCTTCGGGTGCAACCTCCAAGAGCATCTTACCCAGCGTGATAGCCGAATCGTGCGTCAGCCCGCCGAACATTACGTGACTCATACGTGAAAGCTGCTCGATGGCGGCGGCGTTTATCTCCGGATTGTTGTATCCATGTATGACGCACCACCACGAGGACATTCCGTCCACCAGTTCGGTGCCGTCAGACAATGTAATGATGCATCCCTTGGCATGATCCACCTTGTAGGTGGGCAGTGGGTCTATAGTCGAAGTATACGGATGCCATAGATGTTGGCGATCCCATTCGCTATGTACCGACGAATCGCCCGATGTGCATATTGTCTTATCCTGTAATTCACTCATAGGCTGTATTGTTGTGCCGTAAGTCATGTACGGACGAAAGGAAAAGTCCTATTATCAAAATGTATACCCAAGACGGAACGAGAAGGCCAAGTTGTGGACATTCACGTCAAGCACGCCATAGTTGCGCGCAACGTCCTTGAGTCCATAGCGCATAACTGCCTTGAGCGTCCAACGGCGCAGATACTGCAATCCGGTGGAGAGATGTATGCCTACGTCGTTGCGTCCGAAACCATTGAGTATCGGAGTGTCTGCGTTGTAATACGGATGCTCATAGCGCGTACGCGTCACCTGCTGTTGCCCCAACTGGTTGACTGCCGCCGAGTAGGATGTAATACGTGTGCGCCCGTCGGTACCGAAGCTGAGATACACACCTCCTTCGTTTGTCCACGTGATACGCGAGCCCAAATTGAAGCGCAGAGATAGGTATATCGGAATTTCGAAAGCGCGATAGGTATTGCGACAATATAACGTACTGACCGTATTAGGTTCGGAATTGATGACCGTCATTGCCCACGAGTTGTTGCAGATTACAAAATCAACACCGGTACCTATGGCTATATAACGGCGCAAAGGCACTTCAACGGTAGCGCCGAAGACACTTTGCAACCCGGAGGAGAGGTGGAAGTCGGCACATCCGGGCACGGCGGAAACGTAATTTTGTATTTGGGTGGAGACACCCAACCCGACATGTACGCCTATATCCACCGGTTTGGACGGGCGTGATGTGTCCATAAATGAATGGGTATCCTCAGCTGCCGCAATACTCGGCAGACACAATGCAATCATAGCTAATGCGGTAGTTGCTATATATTTATGTATTGACATATATGCTGATTTTTATCGTAAGTTGTACCCTATATACGGCTGGACGGCTGACCCCCGCTACGCATTCGTTCCTCCTCGACAGTGGCTCGAGCCGAATGTGCGTGTCTGAACGGATCCTCGGCTACGCCGCCTATACCGTGGTCTCCCATGGCTGCCGCATCGATACGACGCGACAGATCGTCACCTTCGCGCTGGCCCTCGGGTTTCATCTTCACCTTCATTTGGTCAAATCCGCGTCCGTAAACTCCGTTGACATTGCCTTGCGTGATAAAGGCATCACTGTCTATAGATTTAACGATGCGGAAGATTGTGACCGCCTCGATTTTGCGGCACACTACAATGAGCATCTTCACGGGCGTCTTACTATACCAGCCCATAGCATCCACCACGGTACACCCGCGGTGAGCATCGTTATTGATGGCCGTGGCTATCTCGCTCCATCGCGGTGATATTATCGTAAACTGCACAGCTTGGCGGTTGGTATTGATAACCAAATCTGCCACATACGAGACAATACCCGTCACCACAAGACCATATATCACCTTATTGATGTCGTGAAACAGAAAGTACGACGACGATATAATAAAAAAGTCGGTACATAGCATCGTGCGGCCTATCGAGACGTTGGACCGCTTGGAAACCATAGCGGCTACGATGTCGGTGCCGCCGGACGAGCCATTGTGCACAAAGGTGATGCCTATGGCTACACCTATAATAATGGCACCTATGGCAATACTCATCGTCGGGCTTTGAATTATAGGCCCATGCGCGGCGACAATACCGTCAAAGATTGGTTGGAACAATCCTACCCATACCGAAATCATAGTGGCCCCGTAAATGGTTCCGACTACGAATTTGCGGCCCACGATGCGATAGGCAACTGCCAGTAGCGCCAAATTGCACAGATATTGCGTAATAGCCACTGGGATGCCGGTAGTGAAGTACACCAATGTACCCACACCGGCAAGACCTCCTATGACGACCTTGTGCGGCAATATAAAAGCCGTGAAGCCGAAGGCATAAAGCGCCATTCCAAAGGTGATAAAGAAGTAATCCCTTGAATTTCGCCAAAGATTGTCGCGCGAAAGTGCCATAGTGTTATGCGGTATTCTAAGTTGTTTTCGAGTTACAGGAGTGCTTTGTCAGAGGTTTGCACTTTTTATCATTTGCACTGATTAAGGTAGTCTTCAAGTCCACGGACAATTTTCTCGGCCACCTTCTGGCGGAAAGCCGGATCGGCCAAGCGCTCCTCGTCCTCGGGCGAGGACATAAACATTCCTTCGACAAGTACATTGGGACAGAAGGTGGGTGCATTGAGCGAGAAATTGAAGTTGCCTACAACGCCGAAGAGGTCAAGTCCCGTTTGGGTCAAACGTCGTGCAACGCACATCGCCAAGTCTCGATCAAACGAATGCTTGTACAGCACCGCCGTACCCGAGACTTTGTAGCTTCCGGCGGCATTGTTATGCACGCTCACAGCTATGTCTACTTTGCCTTCGCGCCATATCTGCTTGCGACGCGACATCGAAGGTCCGGTGTCACCGTCACGTGTCAGCACCGTAACGGCTCCGCGCTTATGCAACAATTCGCGCACACGCATAATGATATCAAGGTTTACATCCTTTTCGAGCAAACCCGATGGTGAAATCGCTCCGGGATTTTCGCCGCCGTGTCCGGCATCAAGACCTACTGTCATTCCCTTGAGGGTCAGCGCCGGACGATGGCGCACACTGATGCGTAAAGTGCTACTTGTGCCGTCATACCCTACGGTGTAGCCCCATATATGCGGAGTCTTCAAGTATATATACACACGATATGTATCCTCTCCTATCTGGCGAAAGTCCGTGTGATCTATGATACCGAGGTCAAGCGTACGTTGCGTTATCCAGTTGGAGTTGTCCGTAGCGCCGAAGATGTCAACGACTATGGCCGTCGGAGAACTTTCCGTACTATATTGATAGGCCAAGCGACCGGGCAGATCAATGGTCACATCATCGGTGCGTCCGGTGTTGGTGATGCTCCACGACCCGGTATTGACGGCTCCGGTATGTATCGTCACATCCGTCGGACGGGTCAATCGTTTGGGAATGTATGCAATGCGATCCGAAGCCAGACGTACGCAGTACAAGCTGCCCTTGGCGCCTATGGCTTCCAGAACAATTTTCGGGTCAATAAATCCCATCTTCGAGCCGCCGAGACGGTCATCACCGTTTCCATATTGCAGATATGCATCTTCAAGGGTCTCCACTTGGCGAGGCGAGGCATACATCATTACCGGTTCCTCGGCTTCGGTGGCCGACTTTTCGACTAATCGGGGCTTGTCGGCACGGAAGCATTGTAGCGTCCGCGTGGCTATGGTTCCGTTAGATGCTACGGCTTCTACGCGTATGTCGTTTGCCCCGGGAGTGAGGTCCACGGTGGTTGCAAAGGTGCCGGTCTTGTATACTTTTACGGCAATACCGTTGACCGCTACGGCCGTCCCGGGTTCGGTGGCACCGACTATTTCGGCAGTGGCACGTGTCACGGTGTCACGTGGAGACTCGACTAAACGTAGAGTCGGAACATCTTGTGCCATAGCGGCTTGTCCCGCCATAACGGCTGTGGCTGCAACCAAAAGTAATTTTTTCATACTGTAATATATAGTGATACACCGCTATGGTGCATCTCGGTTAAGCCGTGTAAAGGTAACGCTTGATTGAGCGCTTGGGCGTCTTCTCAAATTCTTCCGGCATAATGACCACCGAGTCTATACGCTCGAATGGAGCCAACGTTCCATTGAGCTTGACACGTGCGGCATCAAACAGCTTGAAGCGCTCGTCCTCGCCCATAATATTGTCGCGCTCAAGTGCTTCCGCATCGGGCACCACCAACACTTGCAAGTGTCCGTCGCGTTCGACTACGAGGCTTTCGAGAACATATGGCAACGCATTGACACGGTCTTCTATAGCCTCGGGATATATGTTTTGGCCGCTGGGGCCGAGTATCATAGTCTTGTAACGTCCGCAAATACGGATAGTACCGCCATCGTGGTCTACGGTACCCATATCGCCGGTATGCAGCCACCCGTCTTCGCTGATGGCATCTGCGGTCAGGCCGGGTTCTTTGTAGTAGCCTTGCATGACATTGCGCCCGCGCACAAGTATCTCGCCCGGTATATTCTCCGGGTCTTCGCTGCTGATGGCTACTTCCATAATGCCGTCAAGGACATGGCCGCTGGAGGCCGGGCTGAAATGACGCCACGGCGTGTGCGAAATCAGCGGTGCACATTCGGTCATACCATAGCCGACTGTGAATGGGAAATGTATGCGGTGCAAAAAGGCCTCAACCTCGCGGCTGATGGGTGCACCCCCGACAATTACCTCCTCAAATTCGCCGCCGAAAGCCTTGATCAGACGTTGGCGTATCAATCGATATATAGCCAATCGCAACCCGGGTACGGCTAATGCCGCGCGAATATGCTTCTTCTGAAGCACGGGGACTATCATGCGCTTATATATTTTTTCGAGAATAAGCGGTACGCAAAGTATCAGCGACGGTCGCACTTCCGCAAAGGCTTGCAGCAATACACGCGGCGACGGAGTCTTGCCCACCAACGTCACGTGCGTACCTACCGCCAAAGGCACAATCATATCGAAGGCGCAGCCATAGGCATGAGCCAACGGCAGGAACGACAGCGCTCGCGAATTACGATAATGCAACTTGGAGCGTACTCCATAGGCCAAGTTGCCGGCCAGATTGTCCAGCGAAAGCATCACGCCCTTGCTGAAGCCGGTCGTTCCGGAGGTGTAATTGATAATTGCCGTATGATCGGCCGGTATGGACAGGTCATACTTGATGTCCTGCGGTCCGAAAGAACCGTGATAAGTATTCTCGAACTCGGTATCCAATGCCGCAGCAGCCTCGGAGGCATCCGCATATCCGTCCACCTTGCGGCTATCGGCAAGCCGATATCCTTCTAATAGAAAAACTGCACATAATCCCGGCATGGAAGCAAAATCCAAGTGCTTATATATACCCTCGGCCGCGAAAAGCACCCGTGACTCGGAGTGCGTGACTATGTGCTGTATGTCATCATTCGAAAAGTCGTGCAAGATTGGCACTATGGTTGCACCATAAGTCACCGCAGCCATAAACACTACGACCCAGGACGCACTGTTGCGCCCTACCAGAGCTATTTTGTCGCCACGACGTATCCCGATGTGTTTCATCAGCAGGTGTAGTCGTGCTATCTGTGCCGCCATGTCTCCATAAGTGAGCGCACCGCGACTGTCGCCGTAGTCTGTCAATGCCGGCAACTCGAAGTTGTCTCGCCAAGCATTCTGATATAATTCTATGACATTGTCAAAATGCATAGAGGCTGTATCTTGTGTATCGCTTCGCATGGTATGCGTTTTGGGTAATATAATGATGCGGCAGCCGATACCGTATAGGGCCCGGCCGGCGCAATAATTCGGAATTATTTCTTATCAAGAGCGTCAATTACGCGCTCGAAGACTTGATCGATGCTGCCGTCGCCCTTTATAGGCAGATACATACCCTCTCCGACATAGTAGTCGCGCAAGGGTTGTGTCTGCTTGTGATATACGGCCAAGCGCTTGCGTATGGTCTCGGGATTATCGTCACTACGACCCGATTCTTTGCCTCTAAGCACCATACGGTCCATCAATTGTTCCTCGGGTACTTCAAGTCCTATGACTGCATGTATTTCCTGACCGCGACGTTTCATCATTTCTTTGAGTGCCTGTGCCTGAGGTATCGTGCGAGGAAAACCGTCAAAGATGACGCCTTCGGCGGCCTTATCGGCATTGTTGTCCAGCTCGTGCTCAAGCACACGCAGCATCAGTTCGTCCGGAATAAGTTGACCCTGTGTGATGTAGGCGTCTGCCGTACGCCCCAATTCGGTGCCGCGTGCGATATGGTCGCGAAGGACCTCGCCCGTCGAAATGTGATGCAAGTGGTAGCGGTCTATGAGTTTTTCGCTTTGGGTGCCCTTTCCGCTGCCGGGCGCCCCGAAAATTACGAGATTTAGCATTGTCGATTAAGAATAGTTTTTGCGACCCGCAATGTATGATGCATATGCGTTGTCGCACGGTCGAGTGAAAGCTCCTTCGTGGAGTCGTTTTCAGTCAGCGAACTGACTCTTCAGCACATAAATATCCTGAAGATTGCGTGCAAGTCCGTCAAGATCCAGTCCGAAGCCGATAATAAACTTCTTGGGTATCGAGAATCCAATGTAGTCAGGATGCACGTCACGCTCGAGCGCATCGGGCTTGAACAACAGCGTGGCCACCTTGATCTCCGCTGGCTCGTGTGCGCGCAAGTCCTTGACAAGTTTATCTATAGTGTTACCTGTATCTACGATATCTTCCACTATGATCACTGTACGACCTTTGATGTCTTCGCACAGGCCCAAAACCTCCTTGACCGCTCCGGTGCTGGACGTGCCGCTATAGCTTTGCAACCGGATAAAGCCAATCTCGGCATCGCCCTCAAAGGCGCGGAAAAGGTCGCTGGCAAAAGGAAAAGCCCCGTTCAGTACACAGACGAACAAGGGCGTTTTTCCTGCGCAATCGCGCGTTATATCCTTTCCCAGCTCTTTTATTCGGGCGGAGATTTGGTCTCTGGTGATATAGGGCTCGAATGTTAGCCCTTGATATGTCACTTCGTTCATAGATGATGCGTGAGCGTAAATAAAATTTGGGCAAAGTTAAGAATTTTTCAGCAAAGAGCCAAGTGCTAACACCTTTTATACCTGTTAAATTTTGCGACCGGACCTGAAACACGCCGAAAACGACACTCTTTGACCTAAAGTGAAGTCATTTGTTATCAGCCCGAAAGGCCCTGTTCCAAAGAGGGTTTACCCAAACCGGGGAAAATACGGCACACCATGTCCGATGTTACTCGAGCACGGTGTGCATTTATAAGTCTTGAGAGTGATGATAGCATCCACTCATGCAAATACCGGAGTGAAAAGCAACAATAGGTTTCTTATTTCGTTATCGGTTAATCCGGGTTGTCTTTTCATTAGAACATACACATATCTCCTTTGACGACCTTCCCATTTTCGACTTTGATTCTATAGTAGACTGTCTTCCCATTTTGACCAAGCTTGAGCATTTGACCACCTTCATAAGGATCATCTACTATAGATGCATCGATCCAAATGCCATGCCCTTTCAATGTCTCAAATTTACCCTGAATGTATTCCTTATACCCTTCACAGTCTAATGATGCGAACACCCATTGCGAGTCGTATACAAAGCTATCATCCAAATGCTTAATTATCAACCCCGCATCAAGTGTTTTCCAGGCCATACAAAAATCTTTGAGAATATTGTCTGTAGTTATCATTACATATCTTACAAAATTGGTTCTATAACTCTTGATAAAAATTGAAGTTTTACGACTTTCTCCGTTTCGTGATAAAGCATTGACCACGACCTAAAATACGATACACCGTGCCCGGTTTCTGCGCGGGCATGGCGTATCGTATTTAGGAGTGTATAAGTCGATTATCAGGCGAGGAAGCCCAGGAGGACACCTGCTGCAACGGCCGAGCCGATGACACCGGCAACGTTGGGACCCATAGCGTGCATCAGCAGATAGTTCTGCGGATCGTATTCCAAACCGAGGTTATTGGAGATACGTGCGCTCATAGGCACGGCGCTCACACCGGCATTTCCGATAAGAGGATTGATCTTCTTGCTCTTGGGGAGGAAGAGGTTGAAGAGTTTGACAAAGAGCACGCCGCTGGAGCTGGCAATAACGAAGGCCATAAAGCCGAGGAAGAAGATACCCACGGTTTCGATGGTAAGGAATTGCGAAGCTTGAGTGGAGGCGCCCACGGTCATACCGAGCAGAATTGTCACGATGTCAGTCATAGCGTTGCTGGCTGTCTTGGCCAAACGTGTGGTGACGCCGCATTCGCGCAGCAGGTTGCCAAAGAAGAGCATACCCAGCAGAGGAAGTGCGGAGGGCACGACGAAGCAGGTCAGAAGCATACCCACGATGGGGAAGATAATCTTCTCGTTCTGCGAGACGGCACGCGCGGGCTTCATACGGATGAGGCGTTCTTTCTTGGTAGTGAACAAGCGCATCAACGGCGGCTGTATCACTGGCACAAGTGCCATGTACGAGTATGCCGATACGGCGATGGCGCCCATCAAGTTGGGAGCGAGCTTACTGGACAGGAAGATGGCCGTGGGGCCGTCGGCGCCGCCGATGATGGCGATAGCGCCGGCCTGGTCAGGAGCAAATCCCAAGGCAAGAGCCACCATATAGGCGCCGAAGATGCCGAACTGAGCGGCTGCGCCGATAAGCATCAACTTGGGATTGGCGATAAGTGCCGAGAAGTCGGTCATGGCACCGATGCCGAGGAATATCAGCGGGGGATACCATCCGGCTTTCACACCATTGTACAGGATATTGAGCACGGACCCTTCTTCGTAGATACCAATTTCGAGACCGGCACCGGTGTTGAAGGGGATATTACCTATAAGTATGCCGAAGCCTATGGGCACGAGCAGCAGGGGCTCGAAGTTCTTCTTAATGGCAAGCCAAATGAAGAACAGTCCGACGGCAAGCATGACGAAGTTGCCGATTTCGGCATTGGCAAAACCTGTCAGTTCCCAGAACTGGCTCAGGTTGTTAGACAGAAAGTCACCGAACATTTCTTAATAGTTGTAGTGAATGTTGTTTTAGTGCGTATTGTGCCTTTCTGCCGATTACTCGATGGTGACCAGAGCGTGGCCTTCGAGTACGCTATCGCCTACATTGACATCAATGGACGTTACCTTGCCGTCGCGTCCTGCGTGGATGGCGTTCTCCATCTTCATGGCTTCGAGGGAGATGACGGTGTCGGAAGCTTTGACGGTGTCACCGACCTTGACGAGGATGCTCATGATGACGCCGGGCAGGGGCGACTTCACGGTGTACTTACCCGAAGCTGCGGGAGCGGTTTTTATTACTTTTTCGCCCGTGGCGGTACGGGGAGCGGCTGTGGGACGCGGTGCAACGGCTATCTTGGTTTCGGGAGCTTTGTCAAGTTCCACCTTGTAGGTAGTGCCGTTGACCTCGACTTGCGCGATATTGCCTTCGATGTCGCCGATGGCAACATTATACGTGCTGCCGTTGATTTTATACTTGTATTCTTTCATTGTTTCGTACAGTATGTTTGGTTGTGTTCCGGGTTATTTGTGAGGGTATTCGCGCAGGCCGTAGATCTTCGAACTCCAAGGCGAGTAGGCGCGTTTGATCTTGTTGATAGTGAGGATGGTGCTTTCCTGGTCATGTATGTCGAGGTGTTCGTGCAGAGCCATGACTATGGCGGCAATGGTTTCGCCGTTGTCAAGGTCTTTGCGGTCGATTTCGACTACTTCGACGCCCTGGGCACGTGCTTTCTTGCTGCGAGCCATATATTTGCTGATGGCACCTATGCCTACAAAGCAGAGGCTGAGTACAAATAGTGCGCCAAAGACAATACCCATAGCCATAATTGTCATCAGGAAGCCGTGAGCGTCCTTTTCGGCAAAGGTTTCTACTTTGGGATTTTTGTCTTTTATGACGTTGGCGCTTGAGGGTGTAATATAGTCCTCGGGACCACCGTCACGCACTTGCCATACACCGGCACCGTCTTCACTACGGGCATACGAATGTCCGGCCAAAAGGTCGGCGGGAACGGTCACCGAGTCAACAAGTGTCTTGCGGTCGCTGTCATACAGTCCGATCCAGTTGTCCTTTCCGGGGACGAGCGTGAAGCTCGTATGGAAGGTACCCTTATTGGGATTGTTGTCAGCCCAAAATACGACATGCTGACGCTTGGCGATGCGTGTATTGACATCTCCTAAGGGTATGGGGTATTTGGTGGGATTGTTTTTGTCGTTGGTGAGGTACATACTGGAGATTTCCAGCGGTGCGAAGTTGGCGTTGAACAGCTCTATCCAAGCATGGTGTTCACCGTAATCGTCTACGATGGAGGTGTCGTTGACGATCATAACCTCGTTGATGCGCAGGGACTTGCGATCCTGGGCCTGTGTCGCCACGGTCATTGCGGCTACCAGCACGGCCACCAACAGTGTTATCGAACGTTTCATGTGCGTTGTCTTCTGTGTTGTCGGGGTGTGTTATAGAGGAATGTTGCCGTGTTTCTTGGCGGGATTGACGACTTTCTTGGTGGCAAGTTGCTGGAGTGCGCGAATGATGCGGAAGCGGGTATTGCGCGGCTCAATAACATCGTCGATGTATCCGTACTTGGCGGCATTGTAGGGGTTGCAGAACAGCTTGTTGTATTCTGCTTCCTTCTCGGCGAGTACGGCTTTGGGATTATCGGATGCCTTGGCTTCCTTGGCATAGAGAACTTCAACGGCGCCGGCACCACCCATAACGGCGATTTCGGCTGTAGGCCAAGCGTAGTTCATATCACCGCGGAGCTGCTTGCAGGACATCACGATGTGGCTGCCGCCGTAGCTCTTACGCAGGGTAACGGTAACTTTGGGCACGGTGGCTTCGCCGTATGCGTAGAGCAGCTTGGCGCCGTGCAGGATGACGGCGTTATATTCCTGACCTGTACCGGGGAGGAATCCGGGAACGTCTACCAGTGTCACCAACGGAATATTGAAGGCGTCACAGAAGCGTACGAAGCGTGCTCCCTTGCGCGAAGCGTTGCAGTCAAGCACACCGGCGAGGTATTTGGGCTGGTTGGCTACGATGCCGACGCTCTGGCCGTTGAAACGTGCAAAGCCGATGATGATATTCTTGGCATAGTCGCGCTGTACTTCGAGAAATTCACCGTTGTCGACGATGGCGCCGATGACTTCGTACATATCGTATGGACGATTGGCGCTGTCGGGGATAATTTCGTTGAGGCTGTCTTCGAGACGGTCGATGGGGTCGTTGCACTCTACCAAGGGAGCCTCTTCGAGGTTATTCTGGGGTATGTAGGAGAAGAGTTTGCGGATGATGCGGATGGCGTCTTCGCCGTCTTCGGCTGCAAAATGGCATACACCGCTCTTCTGCGAGTGTACGATGGCGCCGCCGAGGTCTTCTTGCGATACGTCTTCGCCGGTGACGGTCTTCACCACCTTGGGACCGGTAAGGAACATATACGAAATACCCTTGGCCATAATGGTGAAGTCGGTAAGTGCGGGCGAGTATACGGCACCGCCGGCGCAGGGGCCGAGGATGGCGCTGATCTGGGGGATGACGCCGGAGGCCATGATATTGCGCTGGAAGATTTCGGCGTATCCGGCAAGGGCGTTGATGCCTTCCTGAATACGTGCGCCACCCGAGTCGTTAAGGCCGATGACGGGAGCACCCATCTTCATGGCCATATCCATGATTTTGCAAATCTTCAGGGCCATAGTCTCGGACAGCGAGCCGCCGAAGACGGTGAAGTCTTGTGCAAAGACGTATACCAAGCGGCCGTCGATGGTACCGTAACCGGTCACCACGCCATCGCCGAGGAAGGATTTCTTTTCCTGACCGAAGTTGGTGCAACGATGGCGCACAAACATATCGAGTTCTTCGAACGAGCCTTCGTCAAGAAGCTGTGCGATGCGCTCGCGGGCGGTGTATTTGCCGCGTTCGTGCTGTTTGTCTATTTGTTTTTGGCCGCCACCGAGGCGTGCTTCGGCGCGTAGCTCGATAAGCTCTTGCACCTTTTGGAGTTGGCTACTCATTTCAGTAATTAATTACGTTATGGGATATATGTGTCGGCTCTCGCCATTATTTCTTCTTGGGGTCTTCGCACAGTTCGATCAGTGTTCCCAATGTGCTCTTGGGGTGCAGGAAGGCGATATTGAGACCTTCGGCGCCTTTGCGGGGTGCTTTATCGATGACGCGTGCGCCCTTTTCCTGAACTTCGTCAAGCGCTGCTTGTACACCGCTCTCGACTGCGAAGGCGATGTGCTGGATGCCGCCGCGACCGCCGTTGTTGGCGATAAACTTGCTGATGGCGCTGTCTTCGGCTGTCCCTTCGAGAAGCTCGAGTTTGGTCTGACCTACGCGGAAGAAAGCTGTGCGTACTTTCTGATCGGGTACTTCTTCGATAGCGAAGCACTTGAAGCCTAAGATGTTTTCGTAGAAAGGAATTGCTTCGTCAAGCGACGGAACGGCGATGCCGATGTGTTCGATGTGGGAAATGTCCATGGTTTTATGGTTTCTTTAGTTGTTGGATTATATAGTTGTATTTATTGTTATTCTTTGTTTGCAGGGGTGTCGTTGGTATCACTGTTGGTGTCGGGCACGCCGGCAAGTGCAGGGTCGATCATTATGCGACCGCAGTACTCGCAGACGATGACTTTCTTGTGCATACGTATTTCCATTTGCTTTTGGGGCGGGATGCGGTTGAAGCAGCCGCCGCAAGCGTTGCGCTGGATGTACACGATGCCGAGGCCGTTGCGAGCATTCTTGCGGATACGTTTGAAGGCGGCAAGTGTGCGCTCGTCTATCTGGGGCTCGAGGGCTTTGGCTTTGTCGCGCAAGGCGTCTTCTTCCTGGCGAGTCTCGGAGACAATCTCGGATAGTTCGGCCTTTTTCTCGGTAAGGATATGCTCGTTGTCGGCCAGGCTTTCGCGTGTAGCGGCGATGTCGGCATTTTTGTTCTCTATCTGGCGCGAGTATTCGTTGATGTGCTTGTCGGCCAGTTCGATTTCGAGATTCTGGAAGTCTATCTCCTTGGTCAACAGGTCAAATTCGCGATTGTTGCGTACGTTGTTGATTTGATCTTGATAGCGAGCGATGAGCGCTTCACAGTTTTCGATCTTGGCTTTTTCGGCGCTAAGGTTGCGCTTGAGCTCGGCAATCTCGGCAGTGTAATTGTCGATGCGAGTGTTGAGGCCTGCGATACTGTCTTCGAGGTCCTTGACTTCGAGGGGTAGTTCGCCGCGAATGGTCTTGATACGGTCAATTTCGCTCAGAACGGTCTGCAGCTGGTACAGCGATTTGAGACGCTGTTCGACAGTATTTGCGGCGGCTTCTTTTTTGGTGTCGTTTGCCATTGTCTATATGTATTTTACTGGATTTTTTTCTACCGATGATTTGTAAAGTGCAAAGGTAGGGAATTTTTGGCTTATTGCGTTATAAAATATGTCTTTTGTGCATAGTTCGGTCTCGTGATGACCGGCGTCTATGAGCAGTATTTTGTCGCCATAGTCCACAAAATCGTGGTAGCGGATATCAGCGGTGACGTAAGCCTGCGCCCCGGCTTCTATAGCTGCGGGTATGAATTCGCCGCCGCTACCGCCGCACAATGCTACGCGCGATATACGTATATTGCTATCGTCGAGACCGTAGTGCGAAATCTTCACACGTTCGCAGGCGAAGGCTGACTTGGCTTGTGCGGCAAAGTCTCGAGCTTCGAGACGTGTCTCCATAGTGCCGTATACGCCGCATCCGGCGTCATGGTCGGCATCGGCGGGTGCTACGAAGTGGTAGGCCGGACTTTCGTAGGGGTGTACCTGAGCTATGGTGGCGCAGACTTTCGAAATCAAGCGCACGGGCACCGGCATTTGCAGCAGCACCTCGTCCGTATCGTCTTCGAGCGCATTGATGTCGCCCACGGCGGGAGACGCTCCGTCAAGGGCACGGAAGCTGCCGCGCCCTACGATGGTGAAAGTGCAGCTGTCGTAGCGCAGGTCGGCCGTGGCGCCGGCGCCTATATCAATTAGCGCCTCGCGCAAGTCTGAGGCCTTGTCTCGCGGCACGATGACATTGAGCTGCTGCCACGTCGCAGGCGTGCGCGGAGCCAGTGTCCCGAGAACACGGACGCCGAGTTTGGCTGCCATAGCGTAGGAGACACCGCCGCGGGCATTGTCCAATGCCGTGTGCGATGAGTAGATGCTGATACCCTCGGAGATGGCGTGCAGTATTGCCTGCTGCTGGAGTGTGGCTCCGGTAATTTGCTTCAGTCCCTTGAATATCAGCGGATGATGGCTGATGACAAGATTGCAACCTCTGTCGCGTGCTTCGAGCACCACCTCGGGGGTAACATCAAGGCATAGCATCGCTCCGGTACATTCGGCCAGCGGATTGCCCACCTGCCACCCGCTATTGTCCCAGGACTCCTGGTACGAGCGAGGAGCAAGTTCTTCGATGACGGCAACTATCTCTGCGTTAAGCATCTTTATTGTTTTTAGCTTCGTCACGAGGGGCAAGTTGCAATTCGAGTTCGTCAAGCTGCTTCTGATCAAGTGCGGCGGGTGCATCGAGCATCACGTCGCGGCCGCTGTTGTTCTTGGGGAAGGCTATGCAGTCGCGGATGCTGTCGAGCCCGGCCAGAAGGGATACCCAGCGGTCGAGACCGTAGGCGAGGCCTCCGTGAGGCGGTGCGCCATACTTGAAGGCATTCATCAGGAAGCCGAATTGCTCCTGTGCTTTTTCGGGCGTAAAGCCGAGTATTTCGAACATCTTGGCTTGTAGTGCGCTGTCATGTATACGGATGCTGCCGCCACCGACTTCTACGCCGTTGACTACCATATCGTATGCATCGGCACGTACGGCGGCGGGGTCGGTGTCCAGCAGGGGTATATCTTCGTCCTTGGGATGGGTGAAAGGATGGTGCATAGCCATAAGGCGCTGTTCCTCGTCCGACCACTCGAACATGGGGAAGTCGACCACCCAAAGGCAGGCGAATTTGTCTTTGTCGCGCAGGCCGAGGCGGTTGCCCATTTCGAGACGCAATTCGCACAATTGCTTGCGCGTGTGCATAGCATCATCGCCGCTCATTATCAGTATCAAATCCCCGGGGTTGGCTTCCATTGCGGCTTTGAGCTGCTGCAGGGTCTCTTGGTCGTAGAATTTGTCAACAGAAGACTTGACGTTGCCATCGGCTTCGACTCGTGCGTACACGAGGCCCTTGGCGCCGATTTGGGGACGACGTACATAGTCGGTGAGCTGATCCAACTGCTTACGCGTATACACCGCGGCGCCGGGTGCGCAGATAGCACCGATGTATGCGGCATTATCAAATACGCTGAAGCCATGACCTTTGAGGATGCCGTCGACCTCGACAAAACGCATACCGAAGCGCAAGTCGGGCTTGTCGCTGCCGTAATATTTCATGGCATCGGCCCACGGCATACGCAGGAAGGGCTCGGTCAGTTCGATACCGCGAAGTTCCTTGAATATATGCTTGGCCATGCCTTCGAATGTTTGGATGATGTCTTCCTGACTTACGAAGGACATCTCGCAGTCTATTTGCGTGAATTCGGGCTGTCGGTCGGCACGGAGGTCTTCGTCACGGAAGCACTTCACTATCTGGAAGTAGCGGTCCATACCGGAAACCATCAAAAGCTGTTTGAGGGTCTGTGGCGACTGGGGCAATGCGTAGAATTGTCCGGGGTTCATACGCGAAGGCACTACGAAGTCGCGCGCGCCTTCGGGAGTCGAGCCCACCAGCATAGGAGTCTCGATTTCGAGAAATCCGAGCGAATCGAGGTAGCGGCGCACTTCCATAGTCATGCGGTGACGCAATTCGAGGTTGCGGCGCACGGGCGTACGGCGCAGATCCAAATAGCGATACTTCATACGCAGATCATCGCCGCCGTCGCTCTGGTCTTCGATGGTGAAGGGTGGTGTGAGCGAGGAATTGAGTACTTTAAGCGTGGTCACGACGATTTCGATGTCGCCGGTGGCCAAGTGCGGGTTTTTGCTGGTGCGTTCGCGCACGGTGCCGGTGGCTTGGATGACGTACTCACGGCCGAGATGCGAGGCTTCATCGGTGAGGGCGGCATCGTCTGCGGCATCGAAGACGAGCTGGGTGATACCGTAACGGTCACGCAGGTCCACGAAGGTCATGCCTCCGAGACGGCGTACGCGCTGCACCCATCCGGCAAGCGTCACTTGGCTGCCGGCATCGGAGAGGCGGAGTTCTCCGCAGGTTTTGGTCCTGTACATGGTATGATGTTTTGTGTTATATGTTGTTTGTTCTATTATCGTTGTTTTAGTCGCTTAGCTTCTTGTCCTACGCCTGTCCCCCACGGCCGAGCCTTGCCACTTCCCGGTTCAATACCAGGTGACGCCGTTGGACAAGGAGGAACGCTTATCATATTTGAAGTCGGAGAGCAGTGCACTCTTTACCGAAATATGGAAGTTGTAGCTCTTATATGGTCCTACGGGTACGAAACTGGCGCGCATCGTGAAGCAGTGCAGGTCACGTGAGATGTTACAGTTCATATAAGCCAGTTTATGGGTGTCGAAGTTGTAGGAAGCCGAGAACGAGAAGTTCCAATTTTTAGTCGGCCTGATATTTCCGCTAAAACTGAGATTCTGCGTAATCTTGCTGTTGTACTCCATTTTTTCTTTATTGAAATCGCCGTACGAGTAGCCTATAGAGTAGTTGACACTCAGGCTCCACGGAACTTGCCATTTCATATACCCGTCGCGATCGAATTCGTCGCCGAGATTTTCTTCCTCGCCATCGTCCCCGTTGGCCGAGGCGTATCTGTCATCGGGCGATGGCGGCGGTTCGTTGTCGCGGTTGCCATTGTTTTTGTCTTTGTCCTTGGATTTGCGCTTGAAGGTGTCGTTGTTGAAGGTATATGAGAAAGAGGTACCTGTGCTGGAGAGGCGGCCCAGCCCCTTACCGGCTTTCCATCGTGGGATATTGACACGCACGGGATTGCCGTATTCGTTGAGTTGGTAGGTATATACATCCCAGACGGCGGAGAGGTTGAGATTGAATCCCTTGGTGATACGCAACAGTATCGAAGTATTGATGTTGGACCAATTGAGCGAGTCGGCTGCAAAGTTGTAGGCCTGAGATATGGTAAAGTTCTCGATTAGGGATATTTTTTTCTCGCCGGTGGAGTCGTTGTCACTCTTGACTTTCATTTCCAGGTTGTTGGCCAACGAGAAGTTAAGCGACCCGGTTTTGCCGCGTCCGGGGACGCCGAAGATGGCATTGGGGAAGCGCGAATATGTCACGTGTTGTATCTCGCCGTTAGGCCCTGGACGGTCGTAGCTTCCATAGTATCCGAAGAAGGAGGACCCGAAGTCGGGAGCGCCGCTGAAGCTTATCGAAGGGGTCATCACGTGACGTATCATCTTGACCTTGTCTCCCAAGAATTTCATGGGCTGGAAGAAGCCGTAGATGCGCGTATCAAGGCCGATGGAAGCGCTGAAATCCCATACATTGTAGAACGAATAGCTGGTATCGCATACTTCGACGGCGGCGTTGGGATCCCACTGACGGCGTATCTTGGAGGTGTACATACGGTCGGTGACGGATATCGAGGGGGTGACGTTGATGTACTTGAATACGCTGAAAGTGGCACTGATAGGTATGGTGTGCTTCATGCCGTTGCGCCAGTCTTTTATCAGGCTTTTTTTGAAGAATTCGTCCTGACGTGCGGTCAAGGAGTTTTGCAATTGTCCCGAATAGGACATCTTGATTTTTTCGTACCAGCGTTCGGCGCCGACAGCCTTTTTGCGCTTGAAGGGTGCCAACTGGCTCATGGTGATAGTCAGGTTGGGGAAACTGACACTTACCGTAGAGTCCTGGGTGCGCTGCGAGAGGTTGAGTGCCGCCGAAAACGACCACTTGCTATTGGGAATGCGGTAGGTAAGATTGACGGACGAGCTCTTGGTATTCTCGGTGAAAGCCGAGGAGTAGTAGGAGTTGAGGTCGTTGCGTGTATATCCGCTGGTGGTGAAGTTGACGGAGGCGGACAACGACATATTGGGATTGGCCTTGGCGTCCTGCGAGTGACTCCATAGGACTTGGAAGTTGGTCTGTTTTGAGTAGTCGGGCAAGCCTTTGTCTCCGAGAATGGTTTTGAGATAGGATATATCGAAGTTACCGGAGTAACGGTAGCGTTTGACGTAGCGCGACTTGGCGGATAGGCCCCACGATCCTTTGGTGTAGACTTCGCCGGTGAGGGCAAGGTCCATATTCTGATTTATGGCAAAATAGTAGCCGCCGTCACGCAGATAGAAGCCGCGATTGTAGTCATCACCGAAAGTGGGGAAAATCACACCGGAGGAGTAAGTCTCCGTAAAGGGGAAGTATCCGAAGGGCACGGCCACCGGCAACGGCAGTCCTGCAAGTACCAGATAGGTGGGACCGGTTACGACATTTTTGCCCGGTTGCATCTTGCCCTTGGTTATCTGGAAATAGAAGTGGGGGCAGTCATGGTCGTCGCAAGTGGTATATTTTCCGTTCTGAAAGTAGTATACTCCGGCACTGTCTTTCTTGGTCACCCCGCCTTGCAGAAAGCCTTCGCCCTGCTGCGTAAGTACGTCGTAGAGTATACCTTTACGCGTCTTGAAGTTGTACCGCATATTATGCGCCGCATAGTCCGTACCGCCTTCGGTGAATACGGGCTTGCCTATTTCTTCGCCGGCCGTATCGGTGGCACTGACAGCATATACGGTATTGTCGCGGAGGTCCATATCAATTTCGGCGGCATTGAGTTTGAAGTCGCCATACGATACAGTGCTTTCGCCGTACATCATTGCCGAGTCGCGACGTATCATCACCATCGAGTCCTTGGAGGCAAAAGCTACGGCATTGTCCAGGTCTACTTTACGGCGGACTACACGACGAGGCTTCGAAGGGACGCTGTCACCCACGTGTGACGCTGTTGTCGTATCCGGCGTTTCGGCATCAGCAATAGTGGCACGTACTATACTGTCGCTCAATACAGTAGCGGATGTCCCGGCAGTACTGTCGGACAACGACAATTCTGTCTTGTGTGGAGGACGCAAGACAGATGCAGGGGCAAGGCTATCGGCCTGTGCGGACATCGTGGACGTGTCCGCTTTTGTGTCATAAGTGTCGGCACGGAATGCGGCGCCCGAGCTCAAAGCCGCGCATACGCCGTCCACTGCCGACCACAACGTCGGTGCCATCACCGCCGATATGATATATAATGCAGTCTTTCTCAATAGGATGTCTATCGTTGCCACAGCACCGATAGGGCTGCGACACGTGCATTTGTTTGCAAAGGTACGAACTTTTTTTCAATTAGAGCAGTCCTATTTGCGGTAGTGATGTCGAGATCATCGGCCGCACCCGAGCCGGCGAAATGCCGTGGAGGAAAATCCGAGGACTGCTACACGACCGTAATGATAGACAATCATAACCGACGGACATTGCATACGACAGCGGGTGCCCGCCGTATGGCAGGCACCCGCAGGTATCATTATGTATGGTTCACCGTTTATTTTTCGGCTTTTTTGGCTTTATCGCACTTAGCAGCCTTGCAGCACTTGCCGCCTTCGCCCTTGGGGCATTTGCCGGCTTTGGCTTTGTCGCACTTGGCTGCCTTGGGGCACTTGTCTGCTTTGTCGCCTTTGCAGCACTTTGCGCCTTCGGCTTTGGGGCATTTGCCGGCCTTGTCGCACTTGGCTGCCTTGTCGCCTTTGCAGCACTTTGCACCTTCGGCTTTGGGGCACTTGCCGGCCTTGTCGCACTTGGCTGCCTTGGGGCACTTGTCTGCTTTGTCGCACTTGGCTGCTTTGTCGCCCTTGCAGCACTTGGCGCCTTCGGCTTTGGGGCACTTGCCGGCCTTGTCGCACTTGCCGGCCTTGTCGCACTTGGCTGCCTTGTCGCACTTGGCTGCTTTGTCGCCTTTGCAGCACTTTGCTCCTTTCTCACATTTCTCGGTTTTTTCGCAGGTATTCTGCGCGGGCTGCGTGGCAGGAGCCTGAGCCATAGCGCCGAGAGCGGACACGGCAGCAGCCATAATTAGTGTCAGAATTTTCTTCATAATTGATTGTAACGTTTATTTAAGGATGAGTATTTGCGTTTCTTATGCCGTTATGGCAACTCTTTGCCCGACATACTTTGCGCAAAGATACATATTGTATCCTTATCATCCCTCTGCATTAACATTATTTGTGTAATTTATCAGTTTTCAGTTTTGGCTTCCCATCCCAATGCGCTGGCGCCGAGTATGGCTGCATCGGCTTCTTTGAGCTCGCTAAGCAATATCTTGGCCTTGCCTTTGAAAATAGACATGATATTACGGTCAAGGGATTCGCGCAAGGGTCGCAACAGCAACTCGCCACTGCGAGCAAGGCCGCCGAAGAGTATGAACGCCGCCGGCGAAGAGAATACGACCATATCCGCAAAGGCCTGGCCCAGTATATCGCCGGTGTAATCAAAAATCTCCTTGGCAAGTGCATCACCGCTCATAGCTGCATCATATACATCCTTGGAGGTAATGTCTTCGATATGGAGGTTGCGTAACAACGATGGTTCATTGCGTATCTCAAGGAACTCGCGTGCGGTGCGGGCTACACCTGTGGCCGAGCAATATGCTTCGAGACAGCCCGTGCGACCGCAGCCGCAAAGACGGCCGTTGTTGCGTTTCATGATGACGTGGCCCAGTTCGCCGGCAAATCCGTCGTGGCCGTATACCAGTTGTCCGTTGATGACGATACCGCTGCCCACACCGGTGCCGAGCGTAATCATTATAAAGTCTTTTATGCCACGAGCCGCACCATAAGTCATCTCGCCTATGGCGGCGGCGTTGGCGTCATTGGTGATGGTCACGGGTATTCCGAATTTTTCGCTGACGAGCTTGGCCAGTGGTATGGGCGTGGGCCAGGGAAGATTGACAGCGTCTTCAATCATACCGGTATAGTAATTGGCGTTGGGTGCGCCGATACCTATGCCATGTATTTTGCCTTCGGCGTCATTGGCTTTGATCAGTCGGGTAAGTTCGATGTAAAGGTCTTCGATAAAGCCTTCTACGGTGTTGTGTTTGCACGTTTTGATGGAAGACGAGGCTATGACCACGCCGCGAGCATCGACGATGCCGAAAACGGTGTTGGTTCCGCCCAAGTCTATACCTACTACATAAGGTTTCATAGGGGATATGAATGTGTTTGGTGTATATGTGTATTTTGTACTGTCAGCTTGTGTATACAAGTAAGCCTACAAATGTACACATTTTTTTTTAATCTTCGACATTTAGGGTCGGTTGTCGGCAAATATTTGCTCGTACCTGACGGCCGTTTCCCATTTTATAGTTACCTTTGCGGCGTAAAAACGAGCACATAGACAACAAGCAATATACAATATATATTATGAGCAAAGACATAGTACTTAGCGGTATTCGTCCTACCGGCAACCTGCACCTGGGCAACTACTTCGGAGCCCTGCGCAAGTTTGTCAAAATGCAGGACGATTTCGACTGCTTTTTCTTTATCGCGGATTTGCACGCCCTGACCACCAATACTGATCCGGAAGCGCTACACGCCAACGTCAAAAACATTCTGGCACAGTACCTGGCCGCAGGCATCGACCCGGACAAAGCCGCCATATTCGTCCAAAGCGACATACACGAAATCCCTGAAATGTACCTGCTGCTGAATATGCACGTAGGTGTGGGCGAGCTTATGCGCACCACTTCCTTCAAGGATAAGGCACGCAAGGCCTTGGGCTTGGCTGCCCCCGGAAGCGATGCTTCCAAGATGACCAAGGAAGAGGACGAAGCCTTCGAACACCAGCTATTCGGCGGCGACAGCAACAAGCGCGTCAGCGCCGGACTACTCACCTACCCCACCCTTATGGCCGTGGACATCCTCATCCAAAAGGCCAAGTACGTCCCCGTGGGCAAAGACCAGGAACAGCACCTGGAACTGACTCGCCGATTTGCACGCCGCTTCAACAATTTCTACGGCGTCGAGGAATTTATCGAACCGCAGAACTTCGATTTCGGCGGAAAGCCGGTCAAAGTCCCCGGCCTGGACGGCAGCGGTAAAATGGGCAAGAGCGAGGGCAACTGCATATACCTCATAGACGACCCCAAGACACTGCGCAAGAAAGTCATGCGCGCCGTCACCGATGAAGGTCCCAAAGAGCCTAATCAGCCATTGAGCGAACCCATTGCCAACCTTATTTCGCTGCTCGAACTGGCATCGACACCGGAAGTCGTACAGCATTTCCGTGACGCATACGCCGACTGCTCGATACGCTACGGCGACCTCAAGAAGCAACTCGCCGAGGACCTCACCAAGATTACCGAGCCTATACGCGAACGCATCAACACCTACCTCAACGATGAGGACTACCTCCGTCAAGTACTGGCTCGCGGTGCCGAACGCGCACGCGAACGCGCCTCCAAGACCCTTGCCGAAGTGCGCCAAATCATGGGCCTACGAGGATTTTGACACACAAGGCTCAGCCCCGCGGCCGAGCCTGACCGCAAAACAAGACACGCAACAAAAACACACTTCTCACAAATCAAATAATTCTCTACTTAGCCATGAGACTTATCATCGAAAAGAATTACGACAACGTATCCCAATGGGCAGCCAACTACGTAGCCGCCCGCATCAATGAGGCCAAACCGACAGCCGAACACCCCTTTGTGCTCGGATGCCCGACAGGCAGCAGCCCCCTGGGCATGTACCGCGCTCTCATCCACCTGAACAAGGAAGGCAAAGTGTCGTTCCGCAATGTCGTCACCTTCAATATGGACGAATACTGCGGCATACCTCGCGACCACGAGCAGAGCTACCACACCTTCATGTGGACCAACTTTTTCAACCAAATTGACATCCTCCCCGAGAACGTCAATATCCTCAACGGCAACGCCGAAGACCCCGTAGCCGAGTGCCGTCGCTACGAAGAAAAAATCGCATCCTACGGCGGTATCGACCTCTTCCTGGGCGGCGTAGGTCCCGACGGACACATCGCCTTCAACGAGCCGGGCTCGTCGCTGACTTCGCGCACACGTATGAAGACGCTGACACACGACACCATCATCGCCAACTCGCGTTTCTTCAACAACGATGTCAACCTCGTACCCAAGACGGCTCTCACCGTAGGCGTCGGCACCGTTATGGCCGCTCGCAGCGTCCTGCTCATCGTCAACGGACACAATAAGGCACGAGCCCTTAAACACGGCGTCGAAGGCGGCATCTCGCAAATGTGGACCATCTCGGCTCTGCAGATGCATCAGAAAGCTATCATCGTAGCCGATGAAGAAGCTTGCGACGAACTCAAGGTTGCTACATACCGCTACTTCAAAGACATCGAAGCTGCCAACCTCGACCCCGCCACCCAACTCTAAGACAGCACAGCGCCTAAGGCGCTCAATCTTTTAAGTACACAAAAAAAATAGCATCTCGCCGATGTCGGCGGGATGCTATTTTTTTGTGTATTCCTTAGAGTCTAAATGTTGCGCGGACGATTGCCTCCTGTAGGAACGCAATACATTGCGTCCGCACCGAATACGGCATTATACCCGGTCGTATACCGACCCTATATCATCTGAGTTTCAGCTTCTGACCCGGACGTATCTTGGTCGAGGCCTTGATGCCGTTGGCGCGGCACAGGCGCGCCACGGTGGTGCGATTGCGTGCGGCAATCCTGCTCAGCGAGTCGCCCTTACGAACTGTGACCGTGCGCGGCGAAGCTGCCGATGCGCGCTTACTGCGTGAAGTCTTGGCTGCCTGCTCGCGATTGGCGCTGCGCATAGCATTGTATGCTCGGGCATACTCGGCATTGGCTGCGGGCGAGAAGTTGCGCGCATTCTGGTAAGTATTCTTATTGAACACATACGTATCCGTATGCGTGGTCTGATTGGCAAAGTCAAAGATACCGGCGGGATTGATGGCATAACCCATATATCGGGTCTCGAAGTGCAAGTGCGGGCCGGTGGAGCGACCGGTGTTGCCGCCCAAGGCTATGGGGTCGCCGGCATGGACGTACTGCTCGGGCTTGACAAGGAAGCGCGACAAGTGACCGTAGACAGTCTCCAAGTCGTTGGTATGACGTATCACGATATAGTATCCGTAGCCACGACGCTCGTAGTTGGTGATACGGACACGTCCGTCAAAGGCGGCGTATATGGTGTCGCGCATATGGATGCCAATGTCTATGCCCTTGTGCATACGACGGAAGCGGCGGCGGTAGCCGTAAGGCGAGGTGATGGGGCCGCTATGAGGCATACAATAATTGGAGACATCTATGACGGCCGTCTGGGGCACGTGCATATTGGCATAGCAGTTGACGCGATTCGAGTTCCAGCCCTCTTCGTAGATATCACCCTCGGGCTCGTCCTCGGTGCTGAAATTGAGGTAGTCGATGGTGGGATTTATTGAGATAGAATGAGTGGCCGAAGCCTGATTGGCCAGCAAGTCGGAGGTCTGCTTTGTATGCTGACCCGGCAGCCGGTATGTCTGTGCCGAAGCCACCGCGGCGGTGCCGAGGACAAGGGCGACAAGCGTCATAATGCGTGCTATGCTGTTCATTGATCTGTATATATCCGTCATGGTTGCGGAGTGCCGGTCGATGGCGTCCTGACAAGGAGAGACGTCCGCGGACGGATGTAAGTATATGTGGTTAGATGATGTGATGGGCGCTCGGACTTTGGAAGGCTGCCACAGCCGACTTCAAGCCTCTGCGTCAAGGATATGGAGGAACAGTCGCCGCTGCGGCTGTTGCGGGAGAGGATGGCACGGCGTCAGCGCCGGCCGTGAGGAACTTGGCGCCCCTACATAATAGCTAATCACCTCATGCCATCTCGTCGGCGGCATAAATGCTGCCGAGAATGGCGGGTGTGTATTCGAAGATTTCGCCATCGCGGAAGAACCGCTTGATCTCGATGACTGCATTCTCCGGTGTATCACTGGCATGAATGATATTTTCCTGACCGGACATACCCATATCGCCGCGTATGGTGCCGGGAGCGGCAGCGCGACAATTGGTAACACCGGTCATGGCACGCACGCACGACACCACATCCTTGCCTTCGAGGCACATCACAATGACGGGCGTAGCCATCATTGAGCGCACCAATGTCGGAAAAAACGGGCGGTCGACAAGGTGTGCATAGTGCTCGCGCAGTATCGCCTCGTCCAATTGCATCATCTTGATGCCGGCTATGACAAGTCCTTTACGAAGAAAACGGTCGAGAATTTGGCCGCTGAGTCCGCGCTGTATTGCCGACGGCTTTAGGATGATGAGGGTCTTTTCCATACGTGATTTTTTGCTTCCTGTTGTTACAGATGTGGTTTTTTAGGTGGTCAGTTGTTAGAGGGTGTTAACGATTTTCATCGTGACATCCCAAAGGTAATCATTTTTTTCGAAACAGCGGCATTTTGTCCGAAATATTTTCAAAAGCAACCCCTTCGAACATCCGAAAAGCCCTTGCAGCTTTTTATGTATCAGCCCATTGTACGAAAACATGTTTTACAACATATTTTTCCCTGATGCCGCTTTCTACGCCCAATTTCCATCAAAATCTATGTTCGCGAATGTAAATTTTTGTAATCTTCCTCGGAGGCAGACTATAGGATGGGAATAATGGAAGCAATGAGAATTATGGGAACAATGCAGTGTTGACGACTATGCCATCGCTCCCATCACTCCAATTATTTTCCTTATTCCCATGATTCTTATTGTTCCTATTGCTCTCATTATTCCCATTGTTCCCATAAAAATTCGCTTGCCACAACAACGCCGTCGTTAGAAAAAAATTTACTAACTTTGCGGTGCAAACCGACTTGAAGCCCCGGTCGGGGTGAGCGGGTTGGGTTGATGCAGCTGCCGCGGAGAGCCGCGCAGTACATATTATCAAATACAAAAGCGTATATCAGCGCTTTGTTCTTGGCATCCTCAGAACTTCGCAACTTCTATACAGTATAGTCAAGAGCACTGCAACGGTAGACGCCCGGGTATGCACCGATGGTGTATGCCGCCGTGTCCGCGATGGGCATGGCGGTCTATACATCCGTCCTCATACTTGCGTGGGCTTCTATAGTTGCTTGTCTCTACTATACTGGGCATGCGAAGGCCTTGAGGAGCGGAGACAGGCAACGATAACTGAAATCCACGCATTTTTTTGTTTCATACCATCCCGAAGCCAGGGGTTTCGGCCACGGGAGCGTGAGGACGCATTTACCTAATACAAATCTATGCCAAGCTCTAAATTCGCTTTGGGCAAAGCTACCGAGTACAAAGTCGCATCGATATTCCTTGATGCCGACTGCGAAGTGTACCTGCCGGCCGTGGACGATCACGGCGTGGACATGCTGGTCATTCCGCCCAAAAACCTTAACGACATGTTGTCACTTCCCTCCGAAGTAGCTCAAGAACTCTACAAAGCCGGACAATCCGGCATCCTGGAAGTGCAGGTCAAGTCACTCAGCACAGGAGGCCTATTTGCCGCCATATCCTGTCCAAATCCCCGTCCCAATTACTTCTACGTATTCTACATCCGTTCGCTCGAGACTTACTGGCTTATTCCATCGCTGGAATTTGTCAAAATTGCAAGCCAGAACAGCGCGACCTGCAAGAATGCGTTCAAGTACTCGCTAACACTTGCCACCGGCAAGGGCGAACTTCGCCACACCGAGTACATCATCAAGCAACCCAAGCCCTAAAGACATCCGCACGACCTCCCCCATCTGGGCAACAACGCCGTGGACGAAGGTCGTGCGATGCCATACTCATCAACCAAAATTCCCAAATAAAATCATCCACCGGAATGGCAGGGCGATATAAACCCGGACATCGCCCTCGGCCTATTCCATAAATCCAAACAACAATGAATCGACTACTACGAATTGTTATGCCGCTGGTAGCCATGCTACTCGCGACACTCCCGGCCGCCGCATACGACTACGACTTCGAAGACAACGGCATGTACTACCTTATCATCTCGGACGACGACCTCACCTGTGCGGTTGCACCGGGCAACAAGGCCTACTCGGGCAACGTTGTCATCCCTGCCACTGCCACCTTCGAGGGCGCGACCTACAAAGTAACCGCCATCGCAGCAAATGCCTTCAAAGACTGCAAGCGCCTCAAATCCATAGACCTCGGCAATGTCACAGAAATCGGCGACAGCGGCTTCCAAGGATGTTCAAGTTTAACAGTCATAGACTTAAAAAACGTAACGAAACTCGGCAACTTCGCCTTCAAAGAGTGTACAGGCTTAGAGAGCGTTAACCTAAGAAACATTACAGAACTAAGAAGCACGTTCTTTGGTTGTTCGAACCTGAAAAACGTCGAAGGCTCAGAAAACCTAATACATCTATATTTTTGTTGTGGCTACTATTCAAACGGGGTATGGTATGATTCTAACTATCCGCAAGGACCTTTTGAAAATTGTTCTTCGCTAACGACCCTAAGCCTGCCAAACGTCGTCTCTCTTGAGCGGAATTCATTCTCTAGAAGCTCTGTAACAAGCCTTATCCTGCCAAATTGCACAACTATTTGTGAAGATGAGGATCCTGCGAGCTTATGGTGTAATTACGACGTTTTTCCCAGTATACAAATGGAAGAGCTCGCATTGCCTAAGTTAAAGGGGTATCCGGGGACAAGTTCTATGCAAAGAGTTAATACATCCAAATTAGTGCTTGGAGCGGAAGCTATTATATTTACCACATGCCGCGATAAAACTTTCTGCGCCTTCGGGCCTTGGAGTAAATCAATAAAAGAAGTCATATTTCTGAGTACAGAGCCCAAATCCGATCAAGTGGGCGCTGATTTATTTCAAAACTCTGACGTATATGTCCCAAAAGGTTCGGCAACTGCATATAAAGCATATAAAGCTGAAAAGCCAAACTGTTTCAAAAACGTCTATGAGTTCGATCCAGAGGTAAAGATGAGCGAGAACGCTGTCACAATACGCCTTGACGGACGTTATCAGCTCTCGGCTATGGCTCTGCCATATTACGACTCGACAAATATACAATGGGAAAGCTCCAATCCAAGCATTGCAGACGTCTCGTCCAAAGGTCTGGTTTTCGGATTCTCCGAAGGAAACGCAACAATTACAGCCAAATATGGTAATGCAACGGCGACTTGTGTCGTCAAAGTTTCCAAGACAGAAAGCGTCGAGGACGTGAAGGTAGACGCTGCCACCGAGTATGATGTGTACAATATGCAGGGCATTATGGTTCGCAGCAAATGCGACAAAGCAGACATCTACGACCTACCCGGCGGCATCTATATACTCGTGTCACCGCAAGGCCGCACCAAGGTCCGCATCTGACGCTGCCACATAACGGCATTTGACATCGCCGCCGGGTGGCGCTGACAGATGCTGCACACCGACATAACATTACGTGCCACAAGGCACACCCACCCTCCCAGGCCGGGAGACTGCATGGAACATAAGCGATGGTGCAGCCTCCCGGCTTTCCCTTCAATAGGAGGACTGAGGGTGTGTCGTAATGCCGGATATTGTAGGGACGCAATATATTGCGTCCGCAGCGACCATATATAATACAGCATAATACACTTAGATTCAAAGCATTGCTTCTCTACTACGCGGGCGCTATGTATAGCACCCCTACAAGGATCCTCAATTTTGATACAGCCACACCTTCATATTTTTCGACGATTTTGCGGCATTTAGGATTAATTATTAACTTTGTGGCACGGAAGTCAGGCGGCGCAAGCGCTGCCGATGACAACCGACGCCGCAGGCGAAGCTGTAAGACTTAGCGCCTCAACCCAAGTCGCAAGCCCGACGCCGCAGTAAAATATGCAAAACAATACTATCCCTATCATAACCATACTTATCATATTATCCCCGAAAATAAAACCGAGAATATGGAACAAGACAAAGAGATTTTTGAGATTATCGCCGCTGAAGACCGTCGCCAGCGCAAGGGTATCGAGCTGATAGCCAGCGAGAACTTCGTAAGCGAGCAGGTGTTGCGCGCCATGGGGTCGTGCCTCACCAACAAGTACGCCGAGGGCTACCCCGGTCACCGCTACTACGGTGGCTGTCAGGAGGTAGACCGCTCGGAAACCTTGGCCATAGAACGCATCAAGCAACTCTTCGGCGCCGAGTACGCCAACGTGCAACCGCACAGCGGCGCCCAAGCCAATATGGCCGTATTTATGGCCGTGCTCAATCCCGGCGACAAATTCCTGGGGCTCAATCTATCGCACGGCGGCCACCTGTCGCACGGCAGCCCCGTCAATTTCTCCGGACTGATGTTCCATGCGCTCGAGTACAACGTCAGCGCCGAGACAGGACTCATAGACTACGAACAAATGGAAGAAGTGGCACGTCGCGAGCGTCCGCGTCTGATTATCGGCGGCGCCAGCGCCTACAGCCGCGAATGGGACTATGCCCGTATGCGTCGACTCGCCGATGAAATCGGCGCAATATTTATGGTCGATATGGCCCACCCCGCCGGATTGATAGCCGCCGGACTGCTGGATAATCCCGTAAAATACGCGCACATCGTCACCTCTACCACACACAAGACACTGCGCGGACCGCGCGGCGGCATCATACTCATGGGCAAGGACTTCGAAAATCCCTGGGGCAAAAAGACGCCAAAGGGCGTCACCAAGATGATGAGCCAGTTGCTGGACTCCGCCGTATTCCCCGGCGTGCAAGGCGGCCCGCTGGAACACGTCATCGCCGCCAAGGCCGTGGCCTTCGGCGAAGCGCTCCAACCCTCCTTTGCCGAGTACCAAAAGCAGGTGCAAACCAATGCTACCGCTCTGGCATGCGCCCTTGTAGATCTGGGCTACAATATCGTCAGCGGCGGCACAGACAACCACTGCATCCTGGTGGATCTGCGTAGCAAATTCCCCGAACTTACCGGCAAAGTAGCCGAACGCGCGCTCGTCGATGCCGACATCACCGCCAATAAGAATATGGTGCCCTTTGACAGCCGCTCGCCGTTCCAGACCTCCGGTATACGTCTGGGCACCCCGGCCATCACCACACGCGGCGTACGCGAGGACCTCATGGGTCCCGTAGCCGAAATGATAGACCGCGTGCTGCGTGCGCCCGAAGACGCCGCCGTCATCGCCGCTGTACGCGCCGAAGTCAACGCTATGATGTCCGACCGTCCTATATTTGCCTGGTAATACAAAGTCGGCATTGCCATACTTCATATTCGACCTATATTTACAGGTCAGCGATGGTCATTGTCGTACAACAATAAATAGTAACAGACTATAATTACGCTAAATAGCATATGCAAGGCATCATCTATGGAATCATCGTTGCCGGAGGCTCGGGCAGCCGCTACGGCGGCTCTATGCCCAAACAGTACCTGCCTATGGGCCGGGAATGCCGTCCGGTATTGATGTATTCCATAGACGCGATGCTGGCTGTATGTCAGCCCGAAAACCTCCGACTCGTCATTGCCGAGAACTGCATCGAACTTTGGCAAAAGCTATGCAAAACATCACCGCTATATGCCTCGCTGATGGTTGTATGCGGCGGGACATCGCGCCGGCAATCGGTACACAACGGGCTGGCAAGTCTTCCGCCGACAGCCCCGGGCGACATCGTACTGGTGCATGACGGAGCGCGCCCCGTGGTGCCGCCCGAAGTGGTACGTGCCGTTGCCGAAGCGGCAGCCACGTCTCATGCAGCCGTGCCGGCAGTCGCCGTCACCGACTCGCTGCGATGCCTCGATGCCGACGGCAACAGCCATGCGGTCGATCGCAGCCGCTATTATGCCGTGCAAACCCCGCAAGGCTTCGACTTGGCGATGCTGCGACGAGCATATGAAATCCCCGATTCTCCGACATTTACGGACGATGCAAGCGTATTCGAAGCCGTCTACGACACGCCCGTAACACTTGTGCCGGGCAGCCCCGACAATATCAAAATCACCTACAGCGGCGACATCGAGCGTGCCACCGAGATTTTATCCGGACGCCGATGAATCCGCTGCGCCGCATCGAAATACAGTACGTCAAAGGCATAGGCCCCAAGCGAGCCGAGCTGCTGACCGCCGAGCTGGGCATACGTACGGCTTACGACTTGTTGCGCCATTTCCCCTCAGGCTACGTCGACCGCAGCAAGACCTACCGCATCGCCGACTTGGCGGGCGAGATGCCGGCTGTGCAATTGCGCGGCCGCTTTGTGTCCATGAACACCGTTGGCGAAGGTACCAAGATGCGCCTGTCGGCAATATTTACCGATGGCACGGGCACGATTGAGGTCGTATGGTTTCGCGGCATACGCAACATCCGCGAGATGTACGGCATAGGCACCGAATACGTCATCTTCGGCAAGCCTACAGTCTACGGCCGCAGCCATATGTGGAATATGGCGCACCCCGAAGTAGACGCCGCCAATTCGGCCGCGCTCACCGAAGGCCTTCGCGCCATATATCCGCTGACCGAGAAGCTGCGCCAACGCAATGTCGGGTCACGTCAATTTCATCAATGGATTACGGCGTTGCTGACCGCCACGCCGCCCATTCCGGAGACGCTGCCGGCCTCCGTGGTCGATGACTGCCGACTGATGTCCTTAGACCAAGCGCTGCGGACAATACACAACCCCACGGACAGCGCCGCACTCCAACGCGCACGCGAGCGCCTTAAATTCGAGGAATTGCTTTACATTCAGGCCGATATGGTGCGGCGCAATCTCCACCACCGCCGTCAGTCCATAGGCCACCTGATGCCGCGCGTGGGACAATACTTCAACACCTTCTACGGTAGCTGCCTACCCTTCAGCCTCACCGAGGCGCAGAAGCGCGTCATACGCGAAGTGCACGCCGATATGCGCACCGGCCATCAGATGAACCGTCTGGTGCAAGGCGATGTAGGCAGCGGCAAGACACTCGTGGCACTGATGACTATGCTGCTGGCCCTCGACAACGGATACCAAGCATGCCTGATGGCGCCCACCGAAATCCTGGCCGGACAGCATTACGAGACATTGACGTCCCTGGCTGCACAAATAGGCGTCAACATCAAGCTGCTGACCGGATCGACACCCGCAGCACGACGTCGTGAAATACACGCGGGACTTCTGGACGGCAGCGTACACATCCTCGTAGGCACGCACGCCGTACTTGAGGACACCGTACAATTTGCCAATCTCGGCCTTGCCGTCATCGACGAGCAACACCGTTTCGGCGTAGCCCAGCGCGCACGGATGTGGTCCAAAAACAATGTGCCACCGCACATCCTGGTAATGACTGCCACACCCATACCGCGCACACTGGCCATGACCGTCTACGGCGATCTTGACGTCTCGGTCATTGACGAATTGCCGCCCGGACGTAAGCCCGTGACAACCGTACTGCGCTACGACACACAGAGGTTGCAAGTGATGAAAGCCTTGGCCGCACAGCTGCGTCAGGGCCGTCAAGCATATATCGTACACCCGCTGATACACGACAATCCCAAGCTGGAACTGCGTAGTGTCGAGGAAGGCTACGACATAATCCGCGAGACCTTCCCACAATACAAGGTCGCACTGGTCCACGGCCAATTAAAGCCGGACGAAAAGGATTACCAAATGCGAATATTCGTTGAAGGCAAGGCTCGCATCATGGTCGCCACCACCGTCATCGAAGTGGGCGTCAACGTGCCCAACGCCACCACAATGATTATCGAAAATGCCGAGCGCTTCGGTCTGAGCCAGTTGCACCAACTGCGCGGACGCGTAGGGCGCGGCGCCGACCAGAGCTACTGCGTACTGATGGCTCCGGCCAAGTTGAGCCGCGACAGCCGTCAGCGCCTCGAGCTGATGACCCAAACCACTGACGGCTTTGTAATCGCCGAGGCGGATATGCGTATGCGCGGCCCCGGCGACATCGAGGGCACTATGCAAAGCGGCATACCCTTCGACCTACACATAGCCAATCTTGCCACCGATGGCCAAATCATACAAATGGCTCGTAATGCCGCCGAAAAGCTTCTGGCCGCCGACCCCACCCTGTCAGACCCGGCAAATGCCACCTTTGCCGAGGAGCTGCGCGCCGTCCTCGACCGCACCGCCGACTGGAGCCGCATATCCTGATATAGACGACAACGTACCAAGTACAGGACGTCACGCCTATCCTACGTCTTATTATAATGTGTCGCACGTATGCTACAAAGTCTGCTGAAAACAACAAGAGCCTCGGGACACCCCAAGGCTCTCGTTGTTTTCAGCAGACTCGAAACGCTCCGAGTCTCAGCGATAATTAATCCTACCGAATTTCGACTCCGCCATCAAATGCCGAATCGGAGATTTTAGTCACCTTCCCGACATTGACCCGTTTGAGTCTGGGGCACTGTCCGAAGGCGTGATCACCGATACTTGTGACATAGTCCAAAATAACGTTGCGCAGACCGGAGCAATTCCAGAAGGCGTAAGCCGAGATTGTGGTTACGGCACCGATATCCGCAGTTGTCAAGCCGCGACATCCGCTGAAGGCATAGGAACCTATCTGTGTAATACTCCTAAGTTTGACACTTGTCAAGCCCGTGCAGTCGGCAAAAGCGCTGTCACCTATATGTGTAACAACACTCAGATTGAGGCTCGTCAGACCCTTACAGTCGGAGAAAGCATTGTCGCCTATTTGAGTGATATTGCTCATTCGGAGGTCCGTCAAACCGGTACAGCCCGAAAAAGCCTTGCGGCCGATATGCGTAATATTGCTCAGACTAACCCTTGTCAGGCCCTTGCAATCGGCAAAAGCCGATTCGCCGATAGAAGTCAATCCGCCAATCTTTACCGACTTGAGGCCGCGACATCCGGCAAAACTCTTCTCTGCGATTGATACCACCCTGTAAGTTCGTCCCCGATACTTCACCTTGTACGGGATAGTTATATCGCCGGCATAAGCCCTGTCTCCGCGCACAACCTTGCAGGCGTCTCGGCCATCAGTTTCATTAATGCCGTAGCAGATTCCATCGATCGTAAACTCATAGTCATGAGCCGAGGCATTGAAAGTCCAAAGAAGCATCGCCATCAAAGGCATCAGTTTTTGCAATAGTCGTTTCATTGTTAAAAGCATTTTATTGTGAATAATCCGGTGGGCATAGGTCGCAGAATCTTCTGCGCCGTAAAGTTAGCAAAAGTTTTCCGGGTACGGAAAACTTTTGCAGGGCAATTTCTTCGCGAGAAAAAATTTGTTGGCGTAAAATTTTGCCATATTGGCAAATATGCGTACCTTTGCGAGCCATTACGACTATGGCCGTCCTACCAACGGCCAAAAAGTGTACATACAACAACCGAATAAAACATTCTATAGAAATGAAAAAAGGCATACATCCCTCCAACTACCGCGAAGTGGTATTCAAAGATATGTCCAACGACGAAATCTTTATCACTCGCTCGACCGTGGCCACCAAAGAGACTATCGACGTCGATGGCAAAACCTATCCCCTGGTGAAGCTTGAAATCACCAGCTCGTCGCACCCCTTCTTCACCGGCAAGCAGAAACTTGTCGATACAGCCGGTCGCGTTGACAAATTCATGAGCCGTTACGGCAACCGCAACAAGAAATAAGCAGCGGGCATCACGCCGCGACACACTCACGAGCGCACGCCGCGTCCTACATCCCAATGTAGGGGCGCGGCGTGCCGCATAAAAGAGTATAGCCTATTCGGCTTACTAATTCCTATCTGCAACAACTAAAGCCTACCATTATGCAAAAAATCACCATTATCGTTCCGGCATACAACGAGGAGGCCAACCTCGAAGCGCTCTACAACGCCCTTCTGCCACTGATAGACGGCCGGATGCCGCGATATACTCCCGAAAATTCGGAGACGCAAACTCTGGACAATTACGACTGGGAGGTGCTGATGGTCAATGACGGCAGCAGCGACAAGACGCTCGAAATCATGGCGCAACTGCATCAGCGCGACCCACGCTTCCGCTACCTCAATCTCAGCCGCAATTTCGGCAAGGAAAATGCTATGCTTGCCGGATTCGATTATGCCACAGGCGATGCGGCCGTCATCATCGATGCCGACCTGCAACACCCGGTGGCAACCATTCCCGAGATGGTATACTGGTGGGAGCAAGGCTATGAGGACGTATATGGCAAGCGCCTCAGCCGCGGCCGCGAATCGTGGCTGCGCCGCCGCCTTTCAATGTCATATTACAAGATGCTACAGCGCTCGACACGCGTTGACATCCTGCCAAATGTCGGCGACTTTCGCCTGCTGGACCGCCGCGCACTGGACGCACTGCGCCGCCTACGCGAAACACAGCGATACACCAAGGGTATGTACGCATGGATAGGATTCCGCAAAAAAGAAGTCTTGTACTCCAATCTCGAGCGACACGGGGGGCACTCGTCTTTCAATCTGCGCGGCCTGTGCAACCTCGCAGTCGAGGGCATTACATCATACACCACCGCGCCGCTGCGTCTGGCTTCCGTCATCGGACTGCTCAGCGCCGCCGCCGCAATGCTATACGCCCTTTACTTCCTCATCAAGACCATAGCCGTAGGCGATGACGTCCAAGGCTTCCCCACCCTCATCATCGTCATACTCTTCCTCGGCGGATGTCAACTCCTTGCCATAGGCATCATCGGCGAATACCTCGGCCGCATCTTCAACGAAACCAAACATCGCCCACCATACATAGCCGACTCTCTTGACGGCGAGCCAGTGGATAAACAACCCGATAAACAATCCTAAAGCACAAACTCTTATGCAAACATACGCATCTAAAAAGAGCAAATATGCATCCGTAGCCATCATCTCGGTAGTTTCCATTGTAATGGGCATTGCCACCTATCTCACTCCGTGGTTCTTGGACGACTTGAACTACATGTGGTCATGTGGCGATAGCAAGACATTGATAACATCTTTTGACCAAATTATACCTTCGCAAATCACCCATTACTTCACAGTCAACGGAAGATTCTGCGCCCATGTATTAGTGCAATTGTTCAACGGCATTCTCGGGGTAGGGCTATTTGCAGTATTCAATGGTATAATGTACGGAGCATTGACCATAAGCTTACAGGTAACAGCCGGCTTAAAACCTTTTGCCTCGGTGCGGTCTACCCTAACAGCAGCGCTGCTAACGATGCTATTTTTCGCGACCAAACTTATTCCATCGTGCCAAATCGGATATATTTGGGCCGCAGTTATCACCCTTGCTTTTGTACATGTATTCTTCGACAAACGGCATCACAGCCCATATGTCATTGCACTACTGAGTATTGGCAGTATCATTGCAGGCAATTTCCAAGAAGCGTATAGCATCGGCATCTCCGGTGCCTTAATTCTACACTGGTGTTTCAATCTCAAACGCTATACCGTCAAACAATGGTTTATGATTGTCGCATATGGTTTAGGCACACTTGCGATATGTCTATCACCGGCCACACGCAACAGGGCAGGAGAACAAGAAATAGGGCTGTTCCTGAACATATTCAACCTGTTAACACTTGCGCCTGCATTGTATTTCTTTATCGGAGTCGCTCTTTGGCAGAAATTCAAAAACAATCTCAGCTTCAAAGACATGTATCGAGCCAATACATTTTGGTTCAACTCGATGTTTGTATTTCTAATCTTTAATCTTATCATAGGTGTCAGCAGCAATCGTCAACTTATGGGCTTCGAACTCAGCTGTACCATACTCGGACTACGCATTCTACCCAAGCGCACATTTTCCACAATCTGGTTATTAATCCTATCCATGTGGATGCTCATCGAAGCATGGCTGACGGCTTCCGCTATATTTCAGGGACGCAAACTCGCCCAAAACATTGAGACCGAATATGCCTCTACTGCCGATGGACGCGTATATGTCGATGGCTTAACTGCCCTAAGTCCCGGTTTACTGGCATCAGCCATTGATCCTTTTGTAGACCCATACCGCACCGAACATTATGCCGCACAGGTCAACGCCCGCGAGCTACAGCGACGCCACCCCGGACTACCACGAGCCATATTCACACCTACGTTCCTGCGAGGCAAAGACGATGTCGCCCTATCCAATCAAATCATAAAGGTATCTGAAGGCATCTACCTGCTCATTCGTTCAAAGAAAGATCCAAAGCAGTTCATCGCACAACGGGCATTACGCATCGGACCAGTTCACATCCCTTATTCGCCGGTAGAGGTACCATTTGACAAGCCGGAGTTTACAACTAAGCATTGGGACGCAAAAGTTTTCTCCGATGCGGATATGTGCAATATGACCATAACCTCTATCAATATTAAATAGATTTAATCCAAATGGATGTCTCAGAACCTTATACACAGCGAATCGTTGGCCTTGACGTAGTCAAAATCATCGCTATGCTGTCTGTGGTGGTGTCACACGCGCTCAATGTGCTGGTGTTCTACCGACAAGACCCGGCGATGACCACCATCTGCCATTCGCTGACCGCCGGCGGCGTTCCGCTTTTCTTCATGGTCAGCGGATATCTGCTGTTAGGACGAAAAGGAACAACGTACAAATACGTAGCACACAAGATTTGGGCTATAGTGCGCTATATCGCCGTCTGCTGCATATTGTACTGGGGCATTATGGCGCTCATACACTGGGACTATACTCAGATTAAGCACTGCGCCGACGAGTTTATCAATACCTTTTTGCTGCGAGGGCCATTCACGCCATTCTGGTTCCTGTGGTCTATGTCCGCCATATATCTGCTTCTGCCGCTTAACCACTGTTTTTACACGCGCCACACACGCGCCTTTGCGTGGTCGGTAGCCATATTAGGTGTATTTTGCATTCTGCTGTTCGCTGCCCAATTTACGGATTTAAGATATAGCGACCGCAGTCTGCTTCAGCCACTGAAGATGTGGAAATGGCTGTTTTTCTTTGCTTTGGGCGGAGTTCTACGGGCCTACCCGACTCCACACTTGCATTGGGGGTGGATTGCGATATGCGCCGCCGTACTCAACGCCGCACAGCGCTACTACCTCGAGCCGGTTATACATGACACTTCCAATCTCACCTTTGCCGGATCACCGATATCACTACTATTCTACCTCGCAGTATTCTGCTGGGCCGTACAGCGCAAATGGAGCGAGAATTATGTTCTGCGCAACGCCGGTGTGCTGTTTATGCCCGTATACACTATCCACTATATTATCATACAAAATCTCTCCCCGTTACACAATCTCGGCTTCGGTTCATACATCACATATCCGCTGCTGATATGCGTGCTCTCGGTGGCCGCATCGCTCATCCTATTGCATCTTCCGCTCAAAGGCGGCATGGCCCGATTCTTCAAGCTGTGACCCATAGCGACCTACTCCATTATTCTCATAGTTCTCACACTTCACAGACAGGCCATACAAATACACGAGAGCCGTCATCCTTGCGGATGACGGCTCTCGCTATAATAAGTGTCTGTATAGTTTAACTCAGAATATTAGTCCTCATTGAGGTTGACGCGCTTGAAGGCAACAGCAACCAGGCCCTTGGACGATGTTTCGAGGTACTGACCTACGGTGAGCTTACCATCCTTGACGTACTCTTGTTCCATGAGGCAGGATTCTTTGAAGAACTTGTTGAGACGGCCGTTGGCAATGTTTTTGATCATAGCCTCGGGGAGGTTTGCGGCCTTAGCCTCAGCAGTTTCCTTGGAAATCTTGCGAGCCTTGTCTGCCTCTTCCTGGGTGAGCCAGCCTTTGGCCATATTCGATTCGATATGGTCTTCGCTGTCTACGAGGTTGGGGTTGATGCCTGCTTTGTGCAGAGCAGCGTCTACAGCCTTCTTGACGAGTTCCTCTTTGGTCTTCTCGACGGCTACTGAAAGCTCCGAGTCAATGATATTCTGGGGAACGGCCTCGCGATTTACAGCCACGGGGTTCATGGCTGCAACCTGCATAGCCACGTCGCGCATCACCTGTGCATCTACGCCTTCGAGATTGAAGGATACGATGGTGGAGAGCTTATTGCCGAAGTGGTTGTACGAGGTTACGGAAGCGCCTTCGAGGTATTCGTAAGCGGATATTTCGGTCTTTTCGCCCGTCTTGCCGCTTTCTTCAACCACGAGTTCGGCCACGGTGCGGCCATCGATGGTGAGGGCCTTGAGCTCATCGATGCTCTTGACTTTGTTGTCAAGGGCGAGAGCGAGGAGCTTCTTGGTCAGCTCGACGAAAGTGGCGTTCTTGGCCACGAAGTCGGTCTCGCAATTGAGAGCGACGATAGCTGCGAAGTTGTCCTTGACATCAGCGAGGACGCAGCCTTCCGAAGCCTGACGGTCTTCGCGCTTTGCAGCGATGGCTTTGCCTTTCTGACGCAGGATTTCGACAGCGGCATCCATGTCACCGTTAGTTTCGGTCAGTGCGGCCTTGCAGTCGCTGAGACCGGCGCTGGTCAGGTGACGGAGTTTTTTGATATCTTCGATTGTAACTGCCATTGTAGTGGAGTGTTATAATTGAATAACTGTTTACTTAATGATTGTTGTAGATTACTCGGCAGCGGGAGCTTCGGCGGCGGGAGCCTCAGCGGCTTCAGCGGCAGGAACAGCCTCTTCGGCAGCTGCGGCCACTTCGTTGCGGCGTACGCGGCGACGTTCGCGCTTGGGAGCTGCGCCTTCTTCGGCACCTTCGCCGGCGGCTTCGGTGTCTACCTTCTCGGCTTTACGCTCTTCCAGACCTTCGGCCATAGCTGAGCATACGGCATCGAGTACCACTTCGATGCTCTTGGAAGCATCATCGTTGGCGGGTATTACGAAGTCAACGTTTGTGGGATCGGAGTTTGTGTCGACAATAGCGAACACGGGTATACCGAGGCGGTTGGCTTCGGCTACGGCGATGTGCTCCTTGAGTACGTCTACTACAAAGAGTGCGGAGGGCAGACGGTTGAGGTCGGCGATGCTGCCGAGGTTCTTCTCGAGCTTGGCGCGCTGACGTGTAATCTGCAGTTTCTCACGCTTGGAGAGATTGTCAAAAGTGCCATCCTTGCTCATCTTGTCGATGGAAGCCATCTTCTTGACAGCCTTGCGGATGGTGGGGAAGTTGGTGAGCATGCCGCCGGGCCAGCGTTCGATGACGTAGGGCATGCCTATTGCGGTGGCTTTGTCGGCCACTACTTGTTTGGCCTGTTTTTTGGTGGCTACGAACAGCACTTTCTTGCCGGACTTGGCGATGCTCTTGAGTGCTGCAGCAGCTTCTTCGATCTTGGCTGCGGTCTTTACAAGGTCGATGATGTGGATACCGTTACGCTCCATGAAGATGTAGGGAGCCATAGCAGGATTCCATTTTCTTTTGAGGTGACCGAAGTGGCATCCTGCTTCGAGGAGTTGTTCAAATGTTGGGGTTGCCATGATTTGATGGTAGGTGTTTGTTTACGTTCTTTTTGGTAATTACAACCCTGGGGTAGGGAACGTGTCCATCTCCGGGGTTTAGATACTAAACACGGGGCTCCGACGTCGGGCATTGACGCCGTCAGTGGCGTCGGGGCTATTAGGGTCAGGCGGCTAAGCGGCTTGCAAGCATCGTGTGGTACTTGCGGCCATACCGCCACGGGACATTAACGTTTGCTGAACTGGAAGCGCTTGCGTGCTTTGGGACGACCGGGTTTCTTACGCTCGACAGCGCGGGGGTCGCGGGTCACGAAGCCATGCTTACGCAGCAGTGCTTTGTCTTCGGGGTTAACCTTTACGAGAGCGCGGGCGATACCCAGGCGCAGTGCTTCGGCCTGTCCTTTGTAGCCACCGCCATCGAGGTTGACATGGATGTCGTAGTTGGCCAGTACGTCGAGCACCATCAGGGGCTGCTTTACGATATACTGAAGAATGGACGAGGGGAAGTATGTCTCTAACGGACGTTTGTTGATTGTGATGACGCCGGTGCCTTCTTTGAGTATCACGCGGGCGACGGCGGCCTTACGGCGGCCTAATGCATTAACTGTTTCCATGCGTCGTTATTTGATTTTGTTGATGTCGATAAGTACGGGGTTCTGAGCCTCGTGATCATGCTTCGGTCCGTTGTAGACATGGACGTTGGCGAGCAGGGCACGACCCATGCGATTCTTGGGCAGCATGCCTTTGAGTACGCGCAGGAACAGGGGGTGTTTGCCGGGCTTGATGTGCTTGTTGTAAGACTTTTTCATCAGGACCTCGGGTGTAGCCTCACGCTGACCGCCGGGATAGCCGGTGTAGTTGAGGTAGATGCGGTCTGTCATCTTCTTGCCGGTCAGGACAACCTTGTCGGCGTTGATGATGATTACGTAGTCGCCGCACTCTACGTGGGGCGAGTAGCAGGGCTTGTTTTTGCCGCGCAGAATCTTGGCGACCTGGGAGCAGAGGCGACCCAGGACCTGATCGGTGGCGTCAATCACAACCCATTTGCGCTCGACGCTCTGGGCGTTGGGCATAGATGTTTTGTAGCTTAAAGTATCCACTTTTAAGATTTTGTTTAACAATTAGTTAATACGGTCACAGCCATCGTCGACACTCGGCCAAAAGTGCCGCCGGACTGCGCCCAATTGATGTTTTTTGGACATAATCGGCCTGCAAAGGTACGCATTTTAATCCGTTACACCAAAATATTTTAGCCCGAATTTTCCTGCGCCCGTTTTCAGTCCCTTGGCGCCGCCGTTCAGAGACCCGATTTCGACAATTTTCGGGGGAGGCTGACTCAAATTGCGGGGCTATTATTTTTTTGGAACTGTGAAACCCAATAGAACATCTTATCCATTTTATCCACATAACTTATGGGATATGAAGGATGGTAAGAATCAATGAGGAGAAGATTGGATTCTTTACAAAAGTGACACCATAGATTTACCTTGTCAAAATGTTTTTCAGGAAAGAGTATTTCTTCTGCTATTGAAATAACTTTCCGATAATTATCCCCACAATCATTACTTCCACAGCATACTATAACATTAGGGTTAAGGATTTGGATCTGCCGTTTTAGAAAATCAGCGTCCTGTTCCGCATAATGCCAGATCTCTTCCCAACTTGCCGAACTATCTCCGGCAACTTTTTTAAGATTCATTATTGCCAAAGGAAATTTTTGGAGTATGTCTTTCCGGGTGGATAAATCCGCGTATTGGGGAAAATAATCTGCAGAGCATTTCATTATTCCTTCTAGCCAATAGGCCAGCGTGTTCCCGAAAATTTCGGAACCTTTTGCCCAATCCCATTCTTTATAATCTTCCCCCTCTTTTCCATTTGGTTCTTTAAGAAGGAAAAGAATTCTTACTGCGGATTCTTTCCAAAGATTCTCTGGCCAATAATTATTTGCCTTGGACGGACAATCTTTGCTTATGGATGCCCAGCATAAACCGTCATCTACAATATTCATAGACTCATCGGGTATATTGGCATTCTTTTCGTGCCGTTGTTTATAAACGGTACGAAGTTCAATATGAAGATCCACTTCTTGCTTATATATTGATTCCATCTTAGTAGATATAAATTTCCTTACAAAATTAGTAAAATGGCCCAAATAGACAATGGACTGACTTTTCCTGATTTTGGTTGACTGTCAGCAGTCGTTAACCCTGATAGAAGTTGACTCGGTTAATATTATCCCTTGTGGGGGGTTGACTGTCGGTTGTTATCCCCGGGAAGGGTTTCCTTCCGGCCTCCAGTCAACCACTCCCAGGAGCAAAGGTAATGTCCGTTCCTGAAATTGGTTGACTCGATTTTGGATATTAACTAAGTTCGGTTGACTCTTTTACTGGGAGAGGTTGACTAATCGTTTCTTATCCCTGGGCGGAGTTGATTGAGGGCGTAGCCCGAAGGCAACTCCGCCCAGGGATAGGGACAAAATTACAAAAAAAATTTAAGGTGGGACAGCCCGTTGTCGCTCTCGGTCTATTGTGTAGAGTCAAGTGGCAAGTGCAAAATTAATGAATCATTTTGTAGAACTCAACT
>ERZ808259.87-NODE-87-length-62051-cov-6.964030_pt1 | contig 62051 bp, 56 predicted proteins | sample MGYA00521279_ERZ808259 | MGnify/ENA primary metagenome ERZ808259 (study PRJEB31516, sample SAMN03275586) | gut metagenome | biome: mammalia-associated habitat; material: feces | host: Papio cynocephalus | place: Kenya | collected 2012-07-27 ...
TTTCTGCATTGACGCGCAAGCATTCCATGAAGTTTTTTGTAACTTTGTGCAATCACAAAAAAGGTGTACCTTTGTGCGTCAAACAGAAATGACAGAAAAGGAAATATGGAAAAGGAAGTGATAGAGATGGCCATTCAGGCTCTGACAGAGGAGATAGAGAAGGATTCCAAAAATGCAGTGCTGCTGAAGGAGCGCGGAAGACTGCACCTGATGGCCGGGGAGACAGCCCTTGCCATGCATGACCTGATGGCCGCAGCAGCCGCTGACCCGCATCTGCTGGATGGCATGAATGGTCATTTTCATGCCGAAAGGAAATAAAAATGGCAAATCTTTTTGCTGTTCGAAAGGAAAGTGGTAACTTTGTCGTGCATTTGAAAGCAAACATGCAAGAAAGCGTATGACACAGACCGGTAAGTTCTATTACGGATTCTACTTTTACTTTTACTTTAGCAAGCTGAAGTGAACGGGAATCTGTGTGGACAAGCCAAATGGTGCAAGACAGAACTTAGAGACAAACGATAAACAGAAATCCCGCTCAGCAATGACGCGGGATTTTCTTTTGCAGGACGAAACAGAAAACAAGAGACAAATGAGAAGAGTGGCCATACAGGGCATCAAGGGCAGTTTTCACGATATAGCTGTCCACAGATACTTCGAGGGCGAGCCAGTCCAGTTGATATGCTGCGATACCTTCGAGGAGGTGTTCGCGCGTCTGTGTGATGATGCCGATGCCGCCCTGGTTGCCATCGAGAACACCATTGCGGGCAGCCTGCTGCACAACTATGAACTGCTGATGGAGAGCGGAGCCACCATTGTGGGGGAACACAAATTGCGCATCAGCCACAGCATCATGTGCCTGCCCGACGAGGACTGGGCCGATATCACCGAGGTCAACTCGCATCCTGTCGCGCTGATGCAGTGCCGCGACTTCCTTGCCAGGCACAGTGAGATGAAAGTGGTGGAGGTGGCCGACACGGCAGGAGCAGCCGCACACATCAGCAAGTGTCATCTGCGCGGGCACGCCGCCATTTGCCACAAGGACGCGGCCGCCATCTACGGGATGAGGGTGCTCGAGACGGGCATCGAGACCAACAAGCACAATTTCACACGCTTCATGGTGCTCGCACGTCCCGAGAAGGCCGGACGGATGCGGCGCGTGCAGGATGCCAACAAGGCCAGTCTGGCCTTCACCCTGCCCCATGAGGAGGGCTCGCTCAGCGCCATCCTGTCCATCCTGTCCTTCTATAAACTCAATCTGACCAAGATCCAGTCACTGCCCATCATAGGGAAGGAGTGGCAGTACATGTTTTACATTGACCTCTCGTTTGACCGTGACCCCAGGCTTCACCAGGCAGTCAACGCCATCAGCCCGCTCGTCACCGAATTGAGGATACTGGGAGAATATCAAGATGGAAAGCAAAGTGTATAAGGTAAGGCCGGCCGACAGGCTGGCTGCGGTGAACGAGTATTATTTCAGCCGCAAGGGAAAGGAGGTCGCGCGGCTCAATGCCGAGGGCAAGGACATCATCAGCCTGGCCATAGGCAGCCCCGACATGCCGCCTTCCAGGGAGACCGTGGATGTGCTGTGCGAGCAGGCACGCAGACCCGACGGGCATGGCTACCAGCCCACTGTGGGCACCAGGGAACTGCGTGAGGCCATGGCGCGTTTCTACAGCCGGTGGTATGGAGTACAATTGGACGCCGACACAGAGGTACAGCCTCTGATAGGTAGCAAGGAAGGTATCCTGCATGTCACGCTTGCCTTTGTGAATCCTGGGGAGGAGGTGCTGGTGCCCAATCCCGGCTATCCCACTTACACCAGTCTGAGCAAATTGTTGGGAGCCAAGGTGGTCAACTATGACCTGCTTCCCGAGAACGGCTGGCAGCCGGACTTTGATGAACTGGAACGCATGGATTTGAGCCGTGTGCGTCTGATGTGGACCAACTATCCCAACATGCCCACCGGAGCTCCCGCACGCCGGGAGACTTATGAGCGGCTCGTGGCATTTGCCCGCAAGCATGACATCGTGGTGGTGAACGACAATCCCTACAGTTTCATTCTCAACCAGGGGGAGAAACTCTCCATACTGCAGGTTCCGGGAGCAAAGGACTGCTGCATAGAGTTCAACTCGATGTCCAAGAGCCACAACATGCCAGGGTGGCGTGTGGGCTTGCTGGCCACCAACGCACAGTTTGTACAGTGGATACTGAAGGTGAAGAGCAACATTGACTCCGGCACGTTCAGAGCCCTGCAACTGGCGGCAGCGCGGGCCTATGACAATACCGACGAGTGGCATGCGCAGGCCAACGTGGGCACTTACAGCAGGCGGCGGGCCATGGCCGAGGAAATCATGACAACACTCGGCTGCCAGTTTGACCCCGGACAGACGGGCATGTTCCTCTGGGGCAGGATTCCTGACGCATATGCCGATGCCGAGCAGCTCACGGAGCGTGTCCTGCACGAGGCCAGGGTGTTCATTACACCCGGTTTCATCTTCGGCAGCAACGGCAGGCGCTACATACGCATAAGCCTTTGTGCCAAGGACGACAAGTTCCAGGAGGCGGTGCATCGCGTGCGTGAGGTGTGGGGCAAGCCTCTGGCCACACAGGCGTGACTAAAGGACAAACGCGTGAGAGAGACAGGGATATAACAGAAAACAAATACATCGGCAGGAGTGGGGGAGAGCCAGGAACGGCAGAGCCCGCGTCCCGCACAAAACATTACAATACATTATGGAACTGGACATTCAGCCACTAAACTTGCCAGGAATTGAGGCAAAGCGCCCTCTGGTAATCGCAGGCCCCTGCAGTGCCGAGACAGAAGAACAGGTGATGACAACGGCCAGGAGTTTGGCCTCGAAAGGTGTGAAACTCTTCAGAGCAGGCATCTGGAAACCACGCACAAAGCCCGGAGGCTTTGAGGGACATGGCGAGAAGGCCTTGCCCTGGATGCGCCGCGTCAAGGAGGAGACAGGCATGCTTATCACCACCGAAGTGGCAACACCCAAGCATGTGGAGGCCGCGCTCAAGGCTGGCATGGACTTGCTGTGGGTGGGAGCACGCACGACCACCAATCCCTTTGCCATGCAGGAACTGGCCGACAGCCTGCGCGGGGTGGACATCCCCGTGCTGGTCAAGAACCCCGTAAGCCCCGACCTGGAACTGTGGATAGGGGGACTGCTGCGCATCAACGGGGCCGGCATCAAGCGCCTGGGAGCCATCCATCGCGGCTTCAGCAACACAGACCAAAAACTCTACCGCAACACGCCCCTGTGGCACATACCCATCGAGTTGCACCGCCGCATCCCCAGCCTTCCCATCATCTGCGACCCCAGCCACATCGGCGGTAGGAGGGACTTGATAGCCCCGCTCTGCCAGCAGGCCATGGACATGGGCTTTGACGGGCTGATAGTGGAGAGCCATTGCATGCCCGACGAGGCCTGGAGCGACGCCAAGCAGCAGGTGACTCCCGATGTGCTCGACTTCATCCTGGACCGCCTGGTGATACGTGACAATGTGGAGATGACAGAGTCCCTGGCAAGCCTCAGGAAACAGATAGACGGGATGGATGACCAGCTGATGGACCTCATGACCAAGCGGATGCGCGTGAGCCGTGAGATAGCCCAGTACAAGAAAGAGCACAACATGGCCGTGGTGCAGACAGGACGCTATGGCGAGATACTGGACAAGCGCGGGGCACAGGGAGCCCTGTGCGGCATGGATCCTACCTTTGTCAAGAAGGTGTATGAGGCCATCCACGAGGAGAGCGTGCGGCAGCAGATGGAGATTATCAACAAGTAGGGCGGCAAGATGAGAATACTGATTCTGGGTGCGGGCAAGATGGGCTCGTTCTTTACCGATGTGCTCTCCTTTGACCATGACTGTGCCGTGTATGAGGTGGACGCGCGCCGCATGCGGTTCCTCTATCACACGCAGCGGTTCACCAGTATGGAGGAGATAGAGGCTTTCAGACCAGAACTGGTCATCAATGCCGTCACGCTGAAGTACACGCTTCAGGTTTTCGGGCAGGTGATTCCTTACCTGCCCAAGGACTGCATCATCAGTGACATCAGCAGCGTGAAGACGGATTTCCTGCAGTTTTACGAGGCCTCCGGCATGCGTTATGTGAGCACACACCCTATGTTTGGCCCCACTTTCGCCAACCTTGGGGCACTCTCCTCCGAGAACGCCATTGTCATCAAGGAGGGCGACTACATGGGGCGCATCTTCTTCCTCGACCTGTATCGCCGTCTGGGACTCCATGTGCATGAGTACACATTCGGGGAGCATGATGAGGCCATGGCCTACAGTTTGTCGGTTCCCTTTGTGAGCACCTTCGTCTTCAGTGCGGTCATGAAGCACCAGGACGCGCCTGGGACGACTTTCAAGAGGCACCTGGCCATAGCGCGCGGAGTGCTCTCCGAGGACGACACGCTGCTCAGGGAAATCCTCTTCAACCCGCGTACCAAGAGCCATGTGGAGCAGATACGTGACGAGTTGAAGGAACTGATACACATCATTGATGACCGCGACGAGGAGGGCTTGGGCGCGTATCTCACCCGCATTCGCGGCAACATACGTTAATTCAAGGCCCTTCTCCCGTCTTCATTTCTTTGAATTGGGGAGTGCAGGAAAGAAAGGCCGCAAGAGAAAGTGATTGCCCCGTCTGTCGCGGAGGCCGCCACTTCCTCATGCAGCCTCATGCACATAATATAAAATGAATGTCCGCAAGTTGCCAATTAGTAGATTCTATGTTTGAAGTCCGCCCTATAGGTGCACGCACAAAGTTCAAGCCTGTCAAAGAGCCTGAAGCCGAAATGCCTTCGGTTGAACTTATAACAGAACTCGTTGAGGTACAGCTGGAGGAATTCCGCTTTTATGTCATGGTAAGTGTCCAGTATGCTCCTTTTAGCATTGCTGATGGCAATATGCACCCACGGCAGCACCTTGCCCACTTTTTCCTTGTCGTCCATGACCACGGCATGGTGGGCGGCCACATTGCCGTCCTTTTCAATGGAAGAGTAACCGTTGTACCCATCGGTAGTCACATCGGCACTCCCATCCGTACCTTTTTTTACTTTGTCAGTCAAGGTAGAGGACTTGAGGTCGCCGATGACCTGCATCTTTATATGTCCGACAGCCTTGGATGTACTATACTTCTTGTTCGGCGGGGTTTGCGGCAGACGGCTCTCGGCCATGACAAGCACGGAGGTCTTGCGCTGGCTGCCACGTCCGCGTTTCAACGGGCAATCCTTCTGTTCTTCGGGCGTTTCCGTGGAGAAGAAACCCTCGTCAATCTCCATGTTTCCATGAAGCGGGTAGCATTCGTCACGCTTGCCCATCACATCACGCAGCTTATGCACCATCTCCCATACGGGCTGATAACGCTTGCGACCAATCTGGCGTTGTATCTCCTTGGTGGATATGGCACGCTTTGTCGCCGTCAGGAGAAACATGGCCGCAAACCAGTCACGCACCGGCAGATGGCTGCCCTGCATCACCGTACCGGAACGAAGTCGCATCTCGTGCTTGCAATCCAGGCATGTCCAGGACTTGTGGCTCGGATTCCAACTCAGGCGCAAACCGCCACATTGACTACAGAACAGACCGTGATGCTCACGGAAACGGCGAAAGGCTTCTTCACAGGATGCTTCGTCAGGATATTGATGGTAAAAATCAAGTAGGTTCATAATCTATATGTTTAATAGTCTTACGCCTCATATCCTGCACAAAGTGTTCCAAAACGTGGCTATGGGGCAACTTGGCAGTTTAAACTTTGCTAATTTGGTAACATGCGGACATTCATTTAATATAATGTCAAAAGGTACAGTATTCTCGGATTTTATTTGTATTTTTGCTGCAGCGGACGAAGAATTGCTTGATTTGTACAGCAACACCAGGTTAAGCGAGGCTTCTGGCGCGGTTAAGTCCTGAGGCACTTTCTGGAGCCCCAGGAACTTATATGAAGACATAGAATTACCGTGTTGCGGAAAGGGTAAACCGGCATACATCATGATGAAGAGAAAGCATTTGCTTGTACTCATTGTCTCAACCTTGTTCTCCGTGTCATTGGCAAGTTTCGCGGCCAGGCGCCAACCTTACAAGGGGTCACGCATTTTCTGGGACAACTCCACGCGCAGGACCGTGTTCGGCAGCGGTGGTTACGCACGTGTCATACAGCTTCACGACGGACGGCTCATGGCCGTCTGCGAAAGCAACGGCATAAACATCGCCTTCAGTTCGAACAAGGGCGGAAAATGGTCGTCGCCCATAAAAATCGTCACAAACACCAACAACGTGCCCAACTGCGCGCCTGACCTCATCCAGTTGGCCGACGGCACCATCATTGTGGGCTACAACCCACGTCCGTCACAACCTTACACAAAGGACCGCCGGTTCGGCATACGTTGCAAGCGCAGCACCAACAACGGGCGCACATGGAGCGGTGAGATATTCGTCAACGATGCCTCCTATACTTTCGAAGACGGATGTTGGGAACCGTCTTTCCTTGAGTTGCCATCCGGTGAACTGCAGCTCTATTTTGCCGACGAGGGGCCTTACACCACATCGGGAGAGCAGCAGATATCGATGTGCCGCTCTTATGATGGCGGACTTACATGGACGGACGCGCAGAAAGTGTCGTTTCGTGCAGGCAGCCGCGACGGCATGCCCTCCGCGATAATCCTTCAAGACAAAAAGACCATCGCGCTTGCCTTCGAGGACAACGGATGGCGTGGCGTCAACAATTTCATACCCACCATAGCCACATGCCCTCTTGAGACAAACTGGAACGACTACTGGGTCAGCGGAGCCAGCGGGAACCGCTGGAAGGCCATTGACTACAATTATTGTACGCTCCGCCGTGGTGGCGCGCCGTATCTGCGCAAACTGCCCTGGGGCGAGACTATCCTGTCGCACCAGGGCGAGAACGGAAATGGCGTGGACATGTCGAAGCAGCAGATGTGGGTATATGTGGGCAATGAGGAAGCCAGAGACTTCAAGGCCATGAGCGAGCCTTTTGGCGACGACAACTCGTTGTGGAACTCGCTTTCCGTCATTGATACGGGCACGGTGGTGGCCGTGGGCGGCATGTCGGGACGCGTTGACATGATCAAGGGCCGTGCGCTGCGCCAGTTGTGCGCCCCCTACGGCCACCCCAAGGTGGACGGACGGTATGTCAAGAACGAGGGCTACTACACAAGTTTCGCCACACAGATGATTCTCGGCCACAGCACCAACAAGGTGCGCTTCAGTGCCGACTTCGCCTATGACGAGGACACCCTCTATTTCACATCCCGCGTGTCGGATGTCACGCAGCATCCTCTGAAGTCGGTTTACGGCGACGGCGTGACCCTCTTCCTGGACACCAGGTACGCTTCCGACGAGCACCCTGTTGACGGCATGCACCGCCTGTTCTTCCTGCTTGCGGGTGACATCGTTACCTATGAGGGCAGTACCGGGAAAAACAGTTGGGTGCCCAGCGAACTCGCCGGCGTGCGCAGCGTGGTCAAAACCGCGAACGCCGGGAAGGTCTATACCATCGAGGCCGCCATACCATGGAAGTCGCTCGGCTATGACAAGGCTCCAGAGGGGCATCTCATGCGTGCCAACATCATGTTGCACGACAACCGCACGGGCGGTGACGAGGTGTCCTACAGCATGCTTCCCGACGCGCAGCGTGACGCCTCGTGGTCCTGGATGGATTTCTCCGTGCTCGAAAAGCCGTCTGCCTCAGGTGTCGGGACTGTCGATGCCGACAAGGATGTGTCCGTCATCCTCGACGGAAACAACGTGTGTGTCAGGGGAAATGTGGTGAAGGTCGAACTGTTTTCGCCAACAGGCGCCAAGGTGTGTGAATCCAAGGATAAGATTTTAGCAAAACCCGCCGGAGGGGGACTTTTCATCGCCCGGTTGACACTGGCTGGCGGACGTGTCGCAACGCACAAACTGACTGTGAGATAGGTGCCATGGCTCTGTCAGGCAGTTGCTTGGCTGCTTGCGCATGGAAGTTATCCACTCTTCCTCCGGGGAGTTGTACTCCCCCAGCCTCCGAAGTAGTACTTCCCCGGCTCTTGAAGTAGTACTTCCCCAGCCTCCGAAGTAGTACTCCGACCCATGAATGTCGAGCAAAACGGCTGTTGTCCACCATGAGTCCAATGGAGCGTAGATAGAGGATTCTGAATACCGCAGTTGTGCGGGTATTACCTTCGCGGAAAGCGTGAATCTGCCACAGCCGGAAACGAAACGCACGATATGTTCGGCCACGGGCATCGGCAGACATACCCAGGTTTTCTTGTTGAAATTTGTTTTTAGAATGGAACACTTACATAGTTGCCTATGTCTTCCTTGACTGTACGGCAATCTTGGAGCACTTGCAAATCCTCAATATGCCTTGTCAGATTATCATAGTTTTCAAGATTTTCAATCTCCTCACGTCTTTCTTTGCTCAACTTACAAAACTTGTCCTCTTGTTCAAGCCCTGCAAATCGCCGTCCACATAAGTTTGCTGCTATACCTGTTGTCGAACTACCGCTGAATGGGTCGAGAATCCAGTCTCCTTGATTGGTCGATGCAAGAATCATACGGACAAGAAGACGTAGAGGCTTTTGAGTAGGATGCTTGCCACAGGTCTTTTCCCAGCGTCCGATGGCAGGCATTCGCCACACGTCAGTCATTTGCTTTCCTTCATTCAACTCTTTCATCAATTCGTAGTTAAACTTGTGGGGAATTTTCTGCATCTTTCTTGCCCAAATGATGAACTCTGTAGAGTATTTGAAGTAGCGGCAGGAAATATTGACAGGTGGGTTGGTCTTTTGCCATGTAATCACATTCAGAATTTTAAAGCCAAGTTCAGTCAAGCAATTAGCCACGGAAAAGATGTTGTGGTAGGTTCCGCTAATCCAAATCGTACCATTATCCTTCAACTTATTACGGCACAAACGCAACCATTCCATATTGAATGCCATCATGCCCTCTTGAGACTTGCCCTTGTCCCAATCTCCTTTATCTACGCACACGACTTTACCGCTCTGCAACGATATGCCACCATAGGAGAGAAAGTAAGGAGGGTCTGCAAATATCATATCGAACTTGAAATCAAACTCCTTGAGAAGTTTAAAACAATCGCCATGAGCAAGGACGAAATCATTGTTGGATGATTTATAGTATGCTTTTACCATAATTGACAATTTCACGAGCTTGACCAATGCTAAGGTTTTCCTTATCGCCCAACTTATTCTTAATTATTTGGCAGAAATTAGAGAGTTCATCATATTGTTTTATCTTATTGATTCTATAAATTTTTGAATGGAAGTAAGGTTATACACTCTTGGAATGATTCCGTATGCTTCTTGCAATTTATTCTTTGCAGACTTCCAACCTATACCGTCTGTAATCCAAACAAATTCAAATCCCTCAACGGAGTTGATTTTGGGGGCAATATCAGAATATGAGCGTGCTATCTCATTCAATTTTGATCCTCCGCCACTGTAGAAGTTGACTTCTATCAGATAAACTTTTGATGAGGTCTCTATAACGAAGTCAAAACGCTTTTCGTCATCTCCCAACACATCTGTAATTGCAGACCATTCTCTCGAATAAACTTCTTGTCTGAATGGAACGCCTGCATTGGTGAGGATGTTGGCAACCGTATTCTCCATAACATGTCCACTTCTATTCTTTCTTGCATTCGTGTCCAATCCAGTTTCTATGCCAAAGACATAATCCACAAGGTTCTTTACTTTCTGGCTTTGAAGAACATCTCCGAGTCCTGTTTCTGTCAAGAATGTTATAACAGAATCTACGGAAGAGAACATACTTTCCAAAGGAACGCAGTTTCCGACAGAATCAAGTATCTTTTTCTTGTCACGAGTACGAACTGCCACCAATATGTCCATAACTGAAAAGGCATTTTTATCCCTGCTCCATATTGTTTCGACACTTTTGCGTAAGTCAGATGCACCAATAAGACTATTAAGCATACACAGGCTCAACTTTATATTCTCCACGTTCTGTGAGATCTTTTCAAAGTCACAGAAGAAGTCCAATGTTTGGTTTGTCTCTTTGAGTTGAGACATGAATTTATCGAAATCTTTAAGCATAAGCCTTCTGTTTTATAGCCGCACGTTGTGACTTGTAGTCTTTTGTGTTGACGTAACTATGAACCAACAGCTCAGAAATTTTTCCTCGTTTTTCTCCGTTTGCATTCACATTGCGAGAAGCCATAACCCTGTCTATGCAATAATCGGCATATAAGACATCGAAGAAATTATCTGATTCATTTTTTCCTTTGCAATCTGAATTACTCAGCATAAAGTTGTGTCCCTCTGCTACCACTTTGTCACAGAACTCCTTCAACCTAACTTGCGAGTCATCATTAAATGCTTCTTTTGTATAGTCATTAAAACTCGATGTGTCACTAAGTGGACGATATGGAGGGTCGAAATAGAACAAAGTTTTACCTTGTGCATAAAACAATGTATATTCAAAATCGCCATCTAATATTTCCACTCGTTTCAAGAGTTTACTATCTGCTCTAAGTGTATCTTCATCACAAATCTGTGGCTGCATATACTTTCCACAAGGAACATTGAACAACCCCTTTTTGTTTACACGATACAGACCATTGAAGCATGTGCGATTGAGAAAGAAAAATTTTGCTGTATTTTCTATAGGGTCAAGATTCTTCTCGTTGTAGCGTTGGCGTACAGCCATGAACATCTCACGCTTTGCTTCCATATCTTGCAAAGCGTAATATTGCGCTTGAATCTCCAGTAAAGCTGGTATCAACTCTTCCACATTGTCACGTACAGTTCTGTAGCAAGTAATCAAATCGCTGTTGATGTCGTTGATTACGGCACGTTTGATATTTGGATGCTGTTGCAGCATATAGAACAACATAGCCCCTCCACCAACGAATGGCTCTATGTATGTTGCATTATCCCAATTGTCAAAGTCAGCTGGAAGTTTTGCCTCCAGTTGTTCAATGAGTTGTCCTTTTCCGCCAACCCATTTGATGAACGGTTTTGCTTTCGTATTCATCCCAAATTCCACAACACTATATATTCTAATGTTTTTATAAACCCCGAGCAACAGAAAGTTGCCTTGGTTTTTTCCGCGTCGTAAGATTCGCTTGATTTAGTGTCGTAACAAAACCAAATAAATCTTCAACAGACATGGCAAAAATACAAATTAAATCTGAGAAACTCACTCTGTATGGGAGGGATATTCCCCGTCATGGAGCAAATTGACGCCTGTGGTCAAAGGACATAGACTTGCCCTTGGGAATGTGCAGCAAGGTCCATGGCTACCAATACTGCGTGATATTCCGCTCCTTGATGTGCGTGTGTTTTTGCGGCGGCTCGTGTGCTGAAGGTGTGACGGCCCACTTGATGAAGCATCTGTCCTTACGCGGATCCGCAGAAGAACTCCCCAAGACAAAGATGGAATGACCACGCCACAGTATCTTCCACATTTGTTGGGCAAGATGGGCAACCATATTTCCTGTGACCAAGATGCAGGGGGGCTGTTTCCGTGAAGTGCGAGAAAACATATGTTCCGCCAGCGTTGGCGCGCCTTGACGTGGACTTGGGTGAATTTGCCGGGAAATTGTAGGCTTAAGGGTGGTAGTTGTCTTGTGCCTCTCCGAACATGTGCATGGCAAAGAATTTGGCGAGGCTTACATTTACCGCGTTTCCCAATTGCTTGTATGCTTGTTGCTTTATGGCATCCAGGCGGAATGACTCGGGGAAATTTTGAAGACGGGCACATTCTCTTGGAGTCAAGAAACGGCGTCTGGGGCCGACAATGGAGGTCTGTACAATGGCAACGAGAGCGGGAAAATAAGTGTTTACCTTAACACGGATCCCAGAGGGGCGCAACTGGAAAATCTGGTTCCAGATGTTTGGGTTCTTGGTCTGTCCGGCTTGCCACTCCAGTTTTGCCTTGGCTCCAAAAAACATCGGATTCTGTCTCGCACGTGCAAGCCAGTCATCGATGAATTCCCGGTTCTTTACATATAAGTCGTTATTTTTCAAAATGAAGTTCCGTTTCCACGCCGGGTATTCCCCAAGGTCTTCATTTGGGTCAAGGTCACACAGTCTGTCCGACCATATGGGAAAACCTGGCAGTCTTTTGGCCTGGATGTTTTGGATGAATTCGTTCCAAAGGTCAATCAGTTTTTCCATGTCGGGCGGCATGCGATAATCCTTGATGTCAGGAATCTCATCATCGTCCTGTAGAATCGAGTTGATGGAGCATGGATTCGTTCGGTCTTTGGAGAACACAAAGGGGGAAATCTCTCCAATGTCTTTCCTGACACACATGATGTACACACGCTCGCGATGTTGTGGTATGCCCACATGGTGAGGGCTAAATATGACAGGCTTTGGCAAGAGGTTATAGCCAAGTTCAAGAAGTCTATTGTGGATAATTTTCCATGTGTTTCCGTGGTCGTGACTGGCCAAATTGCGCACATTCTCAAGTAGGACATAACGGGGATGGTGGTATTCCAGGATGCGGCAAATGTCAAAGAACAGCGTCCCTTTCGTCGGGTCATCAAACCCTAACCGTTTTCCTGCTTTGGAAAATGCTTGGCATGGAAACCCGCCGCATAAAACATCATGTGCGGGAATCTCAGACGCGTCAATCTTTGTAATGTCCCCTGCCGGGGTCATATTGTAGTTGGCTTCATACGTCTTTCTGCAATTCTCGTCTATGTCACAAGCAAAAACACACTCGCCGCCAAGGGATTTCATCGCCTGGTGAAAACCGCCTATGCCGCAGAATAAATCTATGAACTTAAATGGACGCATTTTGTTTGTATGTGTACCGGAATACGACAAAGTTGTCGTTCTCCAGTATTTTCTTGTCGATGTTGAATTTTGCTTTCCTGGCACTTCCGTTTGGTTGGTGCCCTTGGGCAAAGTTTGTCAATGCCTTGCGAAAGTTAATCCTGTTCAGTTCTACGATGGACATTCTTACAAATTTAACGGCGTTCTTCATTCGCCCGTGGTAAGACATTTCGCCCTTGTCGTAAGACGAATCAATGCTTTTTATGTATCGATTTCTGCCTATTGTTGCCTCGTAGCGGGAGTCGTGGTCTTTTATTGTCTCATGCTCATATATAACATACCAGAACCTGCCAAACTGATATATACATTTTACCAGATTGGCTTGGTCGTTTCCCGGAGTCTCTTTCTTCGTGATGTCGCTTGCCTTTAGGTCGCCAAAGAAATTTTCTTTATCAAAGCGGATGTCAAAGTCTAAGTTCCCATCTTTTTTTAATGAGTTCCCCACATAACGCATTTGAGAGGAAATGTTGTTTTCTGTTGAAAATTTGTTGAACTTGTATTCCAGAAACCAGCCTGCCCATTCTGTTTGCCTCCATTGGGACCATCCATTTCTGTGCATTTCCTTGATAACATCAAGTGCCTTGAGCCATTGGCCAAATGTAAAGCAACAATTGAATTTTTGGAACAGGTCGAACAAAGAATTCGAACAAGTCGTCTCTTGAGACAGATATTCCTTAAATTTGTCTTTTCGTATTGTGGTAATGGTATTGCCAAAATAATCCTCCTTGGTGAATATGCCATAGTCCATTGCCTGGTACAAGTCATTCGTATAGACATGTGCAGACGAGTTGTGCCCCCTTTTGTTCAGATAAGTTTCTTTCTTGAAATCTATGAAAATGATATTGTCGCCATGGGCGGTGTCTCCGTAATGATAAACTCCTAAATACCTGACATCAACATCAGGATTCCCATGGTGGATGGCATTGGCGTATTCGTTAAACCATAAAGGCAGTTGGACCCTTTTCTTGAATATGGGGTGTGGATTACCGAGATAGGTACATGTTCGCACAAGGAAATGATGGACTTTGCCATTAGGACTTGTGTATTCCATGACCCATTTTCTTTTTGGAACTGTGAGAATTTTGCACCGGCTCTTGTCCAGGGCATTGTAAAGACACTCTTGAAGTTGTTTGTCGGTCAAGGGCTGGTCTTGAGAAATGACCAGTTTTTTGTCTAATGTCAATTGCTCACTGTCGATATTCATCTTCTGGGTTGTGTCATATTTGCAAAAATACGCAATTCTCCCTACACGGGCAAGCCCGTGGTCTCAATAATTGTAGAGGCATCTTATAGCCGGTGGAAGCCATCGGGCACATCCGTGTGGTAGGGAGAAGCCTCCTTTTGCCTTTGTCCTCCCGCATGCTGCTTGTCATGAGGGGTTGCTTGCTGGGATACCTTGAGATGTTTGTCAAGGAAACTTGGGAAACTTGGGCAAGTGATGTGGCCAGGGGCAAACGGGGATTAGGAGAGGGTGCGGCACGCGTTCAGTCCAGATACTCGATTTTCCAGTTGTAGCCCCACTGGTCGAAGTAGAGGTTGCCTCCACGCCATTCCACCTCTCCGCGCTGGAAATCCACAGTCTCGCTGCGTGGGAATTTCTTCTTGGGCGAGAGCGGCATGCCGTAATCCGTGTTGACCACCATGCGCCAGGAGTCAATGCCGCCCAGGAAGAAGTAGCGCTCGGCTTCGTCTCGTGCGTATCTGGGAATGCCGAAGGACTGGTCTACGGGTACCCATCCTATGCCCTCGAAATAAATCTCTGCCCAATCATGCAGATTGACGGAGCCGGGGTGCATCATGAACCCGCTCTGGAAGTGGGCTGGGATACCGGCCAGGCGGCACAGCGTGATGAAGAGCAGCGACACCTGTCCGCAGTCGCCGTGACGGTTCTGCAGCACATACATGGGTATGCAGGGGATGGTAGAGTACTCGCGTGCCGAGGCCCAGGGAAAGTGTTTGCTGATATAGGTGAAGATGTTGCGGGCGCGCTTCACAGGACTGCTGATGCCGCACGTCAGGCTGTCGGCCAGGGCACGCAGTTCGGGTGTGAAGGCGATGTGGGGCAGGCGCTCGGCCGTGTAATGCCTGTACATGGCCGACTTGGTGTCGTAAGGCTGTATGGTGTCGAGGCAGAACTTCTGGCCACGGCTCACGTATTCAAAGGTCTCGCTGAACACTGTGGGCTGTCCTGCCACAGCTTTCTGTTCCATGTAGATGGTGCTGTGGGTGAAGCCCGGAGCCGACATTTTGTATTTGGCAGGTGATGTGGAGAGCAGTTCGATGTCGGTCTGCCTGCCGATTTTCCTGTGGGGGTATGGAAGCCAGCAACGCACCTTCTCGCCGGCAGGGACGGCATCGGCGGCTACCGTGAGCGTGTAGGTCACGCGCATGTGGCGGGCCTGTGCGGTGTGGCAAGGCGTGTGCGGCGCGTCGCGCAGGATTTGTGGTAGATTCTTCATGTCGGCCAGTTCCACTTCCGAATAACCTTCACCAGGGTGTGCCTTTTGCCAAACCGTCCTGCACTTGGGGTCTATGCGGAACAGGTTTCTCCCCGCCGAATGGAAATACATCTTCTTGCCGTCGAGTTCCATGCACTCCAGGGCTCCCGATGCTTCCCACCTGGCCAGTTGCCCGTCTGTGACGGTGGGAATGTATCGCTTGATGTAGTTTGTCACTTCCTCGCGGCTTTGTGTGAAGTCACATTTCAGCCGGTGGTGCAGGTCGTCGTCCCAGTTGTACTTTTGTGCCGTGGCCGGCGTGGCCACGAGAAGGTATGCGAGTGCGAGGATGGCCTTCGCGCAAGTGTGCGTGTGTCTCATATCTTGGTCTTGTTTGTCTTGGTCTTGCAGGGCTCATGCCCGTGGGTGATGTGTCATTGTGTTCTTTCTTTGCCCTTCTTGCAGGTTTGCGGTGCCCGTCCGCAGGTCATACGGGTTTCACCCCGATACCTGGGGTGGTGGGTAGCCACAGTTTGCCTTTCCTCACCTCCACTCCATGGAAGCGGTCGTTGGCAATGAGCAGGTTTCCGTCCAGGTCGGCAAAGTCCACGGCGGGCGACAGTTGTGCTGCGGCCGAGATACCGCAGGAGGTCTCGGTCATGCATCCCACCATCACTTTCATGCCCAGTGCGCGTGCCGTGCCCACCATCTCCCATGCCTCGCGCATGCCAGTGCACTTCATCAGTTTGATGTTGATGCCCGTGAAGGCACCCATGATGCCGCGTATGTCGGTGAGCCTCTGTATGCTCTCGTCGGCGAATACGGGCAGGGGGGACTGCTGGGTCACCCAGGCGATGTCGTCCAGTTGTGTCTTGGGCATGGGTTGCTCCACCATCACCACTCCCTGCCCGTGCAGCCATTGTATCATGTCCAGGGCCTTCCGCTTGTCCTTCCATCCCTGGTTGGCATCCACGGCTATGGGCAGTTTGGTCACGGAGCGTATGGTCTCTATCATTTCCCGGTCGTTGTCGCGCCCGAGTTTCACCTTGAGGATGTTGAACCTGTCGGCGCACTCCCTGGTTTTCTGCCTGACCACATCCGGCGTGTCGATGCCAATGGTGAAGGTGGTGGAGGGGGTCTTCTCGGGGTTGAGTCCCCATATGCGGTGCCAGGGTTGTTCCATGATGCGCCCTACCAGGTCATGCAGGGCAATGTCGATAGCCGCTTTCCCCGCAGCGTTGCCCTTGTCCAGTTGGTCAATGGCGGTGAGGATGTCCTCCATCTTGAACGGACTGTCAAACTGCTTGAGCAATTGTGCAGCACGTCTCAGGAAGTCCATCACGCTGTCCACCGTGCCCAGTTCGGCTGACAGGTAAGGTGGCATGCTGGCTTCCCCGTATCCAGTGTAGCCGTCATAGTCAAGCCTTACCTGTATGTCGGGCGTGGTGCTGCGCGAGTAAGTCGCCACGGTGAATACATGGCGCAACTTTAACTCATACGGCTCATAAGTGAGCAGCATGGTTCGGCGTGCCCTCACCTTTCGGTTTGCGGCAAACAGCGGAATGGGGCTCGTGGCAAGTGCGGCTGTGGCAAGTGCGGTGTCGCGGAGGAATGTTCTTCGTGTGGTCATAGTTCGTATAATGAAATCTGGTCGGTTGTGCGGATCTGTGCGTCCTGGTTCACATAGGGTAGCACACGTACTGCGTACAGTAGCCTGTGACGCTCATATTCGTCGTAGTCGCTGTCCTGTGGGTCGAAACTTCCTGTATGCACGCAGCCCAGAGAGTGTATAAACCTCTTGCCCCCCAGGCTGAATCCTACATGCACCACGCGTTTGGGGCTCCCGTCCGCATTCTTAGACCCGAAGAAAAGCAGGTCGCACGGTTGCAGGTTGGAGTAGTCCGGGTCTATGTCGATGTGCAGGCCCACTTGGGCTTGCTGCGACGCGTTGCGTGGAATGATGATGTCGTGCAGGTAGAGGACTGTGCGCACGAAACCGCTGCAGTCCACTCCCTTGGGCGATGTGCCGCCCCACATGTAGGGGATGCCCGTGAGACTGCGGGCGGTGGAGAGTATGGCAGACGCGTCCCGGCTTATTGTCTCGCGCCATGGAGCCAGCGGCATCGCGTCCTTCTTTCTGACGAAACCTTGTCGGCCATCGGGGTATTCCACTTGATAGAACCCCTTTTTCCTTCCTTTGAGTTTCAGTCTGTTGCCCCCTACTGCGTCACTCATGGTAGGAGCGTGCGTGGAGGGCTTGCTGTAAATCCAGGCTGTGAGTGACGTGACAAGCACCTGCGCGGAGTGGTTCCATTGTGAAAGTTGCTCCCGGCTCAGTTCCTTCAGGGTCGAGGAGAGTGTCCAGTGCTCGTATCCCTCGGGAGTTCTTATGCGAGTCCATTCGTTGTGCTTGTCGAGGACTTCCACGGGCATGCCCATGAGCGCCTGGGACTCCTGCCCCGCGTTGTAGTCAGCATCGGAACGCGTGTTGCACACCGACACGTTGACCAGGGCGTATGCTTCCTTCTGGCTCTTGGCCTCAAGTGCCGGCAGAAGGGTTGCCAGCAGAAGTGCGATTCTCAGCATCATGTCGCACGATGTGATGGGTGGCATTGTGTATTGCGGTTTTGGCTGTTCTGTTATGGTTTTGCTGTTCTGTGTGCTCCCGAAGTTTTTATGGCTTTGCCGTGTCCTTTGCGTTTCCGCTGCTTCACGCGGCCGCGCGATGTATGGTACTGGCCACCATTTCGCGTGTGCATTGGGGCATGCCCATACAATTTGTGTAAATGTAAATAAAGAGGGGAGGGAACCTTGGAGCATGTTCCTTCCCCTCTTGGGTTGTGATGGCCTGTGGCCAGATTAGTCGTTTTCGGGGCGAAGTTTGCGCACGGTTGCGCCTGCCTGCCACATCTCGCTGTCATGCATGGCCTTCAACTCGGCGTTGAGTTTCTCGCGATAGTCGGGCTTGGAGTTGCTGTCAATGGAGATCTGAGCCTCGTCACCTGTCTTCACGGAATAATAAAGCCATTCCATCACGGGCTTGATGGCGTCGTGGAAGCGCGGTGCCCAGTCCAACGCTCCGCGCTGTGCGGTGGTAGAGCAGTTGGCGTACATCCAGTCCATACCCTTTTCTCCGAAGAGGGGGCCAAGGCTCTGTGTCAGTTCCTCGACAGTCTCATTGAAGGCCTCTGATGGTGTATGTCCATTCTCGCGCAGCACCTCGTATTGGGCCAACAGCAGTCCCTGTATGGCGCCCATTAGAGAGCCACGCTCGCCTGTCAGGTCACTGGTGGCCTCACGCTGGAAGGTGGTCTTGAACAGATAGCCTGCTCCGATACCGATGCCGAAGGCCAGAGTCTTGTCCTCGGCGTGGCCTGACGCGTCCTGGTAAACCGCGTATGAGCAGTTCAGTCCGCGGCCTTCCATGAACATGGTGCGCAATGAAGTGCCAGACCCCTTGGGGGCAACCATGATGACATCGATATCCTTGGGGGGCACCACCCCGGTGCGGTCATTCCAGTTGATGGCAAAACCATGAGAGTAGTACAGGGTTTTCCCGGCTGTCAGATAGGGCTTGATGGTGGGCCACACCTGTATCTGGCCGGCATCTGACAGCAGCATGCAGATGATGGTGCCCTTCTGGGCAGCCTCTTCCAGTGAGAAGAGGGTTTTCCCGGGAACCCACCCGTCGGCCACAGCCTTGTCGTATGTCTTTCCTTGACGCTGGCCCACGATTACGTTGAAGCCGTTGTCACGCAGGTTGCAAGCCTGGCCAGGGCCTTGTATTCCGTAGCCCAGGACTGCGATGGTCTCGTTCTTGAGCACTTCGCGTGCCTTCTCCAGGGGAAACTCCTCACGTGTCATTACCTCTTCGATAACGCCACCAAAATTCATCTTTGCCATTGTTCCAAATATTTATAGCTTAATGTTTATGCCTGCTTGTGTTCTGTGCTTGCGTGGAGGCACGCATTGGCGGGGCGTTCCTGTGCCGTGCCTCTGTGTTCTCCTTTGTTTCCAGGCGCAAAGTTACGAATTATAATCCGAATGCGGGTGTTTGGAAGCATATTTTTGCCTGGCAGGCTGTCTCGCTTTCATTTTTTCGCACCTCCACCTCTGTCTCGTTGCTGTTCTCACCCTCTTGGGTGTAGAGGGAGAGCCTGTCGCCCATGTGCGCCTCGGTCTTGTAGGCAATCTCGAACCTCCAGGGACGCTGGCGCTCGAAACGTTCCTTGGGCATCAGGTCCAGGATGTGTTCGATGTACTTGATGCTGTTGATGTGACCGTTGATGTCGGTGTCACTGTAGTAGGTGTCGATGGTGCGTTCCAGCCTTGGGTTCTTGAAGCGGAAACGTCCGTGTCCGGCTATGGGACATACGTTCTCTTCCTCGGACACCACGTAGTTCTTGATGTCCCCGTCGTACAGGGAGAGCAGGTCGCAGGGCTTGCGGCTGTTGACATCAATCATTGCCCAGATGCTGCGCGCGTAGCCGTAAGGAGTTCCATCGGGGCGGAGGATGGCGAAGTTGCGGCTGGTGAAGAGTCTCATCACGCCCTCGACCCACGTCTTTATGCGTATTGTCTCATACTGCCGGGGCATCTCTTTCATCTCTATGCACAGGCGGGAGAGCACCCATGTGTGCTGTGTCTCGTTGAGTGCGCCGATACCCCATCCCCTCTTCTGCGAGTGCTTGCCCGCCGCATTCAGAAGGTGGTTGCCCAGCACGCCCAAGAAGATGTGCCCGGTGAAATCCACATGGAAGGGCTCTACCAGCACGTCGTATGTGTCAATCTTTGGTAAACTGGCCATGTCCTATTGTTCTTTCTGTCTTTCCTCCAGGTAGCGGTCAAGTGTTTCCACCAGGCTTTTGGTGACGGCAATGCGTCCGGAACGCACAAACTGAAGCACCACGTCCAGGTCGTTGAGTTTTTTGTATAAATTAAGGATTTCCACCGTGTCTCCCTTCTTCTCCACGATGGTGTAAGTGGGGTTCACCTCGACGATGCGTGCTCCGTGCTGACGGATAATCTGTCCTACGGCTGCATTTTCCAGTACGTCGGGTGTGCTGAGTTTCAGCAGGCAGGCTTCCAGGATGAACAGTTCGCAGTCGGTGAAATAGTTTGCCTGCAGCACGTCTATTTTCTTCTCAATCTGCTTGGTGAGCATGATGGCCATCTCCTCGGTGCAGTAACAGGTGATGGTGTATTTGTGCACACCCGGAGTGCTGCTTGCGCACACATTGAGACTCTCAATGTTCACCTGGCGCCGGGTGAACACGGCGGTTATCTGGTTCAGTATGCCTGCGAAGTTTTCGCTGTATATGATCATCGTGTACAGTGTCAGTCCCTCTGGGCATTCCGCGCTTCCGCATTTGCCGCAGGTGTTGCAGTCGCCACACTCTGCCGCTCCTATTCTCTTGTTTGTCTCCATCTTCTTTTTCTGCTCTTGCTGTTTCTTCTACTTGATGTCCAGCATCATCTCGTCCACGCTGGCTCCCGGTGGTGTCATGGGCAGCACATTGTCCTCTTCCTTGATGGCACATTGCAGCAGGAAAGGGCCGTCTGTCTCCAGCATTTCCCTGATGGCGTTGTTCAGGTCAGCCCTTTCTGTCACCGTGCGCGAGGGTATGCCGTAGGCAGTGGCTATCTGCTCGTAGTCAGGGTTCAGCATGGGCGTGAATGAGTATCGCTTGTGGAAGAACATGTACTGCCACTGGCGCACGTTGCCCAGGAAGTTGTTGTTGAGCAGAATGATCTTCACGGGGGATTTCTGCTCCATGATGGTTCCCAGTTCCTGGATGGTCATCTGAAGCCCACCGTCGCCGCTGAACATGCAGACCGTGCGCTCTGGTGCTCCGAAGGTGGCTCCTATGGCGGCCGGCAATCCGAAGCCCATTGTTCCGCACCCGCCGCTCGTTACCACGCTGCGTCCTGTGCTGAACTGGAAATAACGGCAGGCAAACATCTGGTTCTGTCCGACATCTGTCACCAGTATGGCTTTGTGCTCTGTGGCCTCGCTTACCGCCCTTACCACTTCACCCATAAGCAGTGGGCCCTCTGTGGGATGTATGGCGGGTTCGATCACCTTGCAGTTCTCTTTGTCCTCGTAAGGCTTGAATCCGTCCACCCATGCCTGGTGGCGTGTCTGCTCCACCAGCCTGGTGACTCGTGCCAGGGTGTCTTTGCAGTTGCCCACGACGGCCAGGTCCGCTTTCACGTTCTTGCTTATCTCGCTGGGGTCGATGTCAAAGTGTATGATGCGCGCCTGTCTTGCGTAAGTTTCCAGGTTTCCTGTCACACGGTCATCGAAGCGCATGCCTATGGCGATGAGCAGGTCACACTGGTTTGTCATCACGTTGGGCCCGAGATTCCCGTGCATTCCCAGCATGCCCATGTTCAGGGGGTGGTCAGATGGCAGGGCACTCAGTCCCAGCAGGGTGCATCCTGCGGGAATCTGTGCTTTCTCCAGGAAAGCCTTCAGTTCCTCTCGTGCGTCTCCCAGTTCTACGCCCTGGCCCACCAAGGCAAGTGGCTTCACGCTCCGGTTGATGAGCCTGGCCGCCTTTTCGATGGTCTCTTCGGCAGGTATGTGCACGGGCTTGTAAGAGCGAATGAAGTCAACGTGTGCGGGCTTATAATCCACCATGCCGGTCTGCGCGTTCTTGGCAAAGTCCAGTACCACAGGCCCCGGCCGTCCGCTGCGCGCTATATAGAAGGCGCGGCTCACGGCCCACGCGATGTCCTCGGCCTTCCTTATCTGGAAAGCCCATTTCGTGATGGGCTGTGTCACACCTATCACGTCCACCTCCTGGAACGCGTCTGTCCCCAGCATGGCAGTGCCCACCTGCCCGCAGATGACCACCATGGGAGTGGAGTCCATCATGGCGTCGGCGACACCGGTAATGGTGTTCATCGCTCCGGGGCCGCTGGTCACGATGGCGCACCCCACCTTGCCCGACACCCGCGCATATCCCTGGGCCGCATGCACGGCACCTTGCTCGTGGCGCACAAGAATGTGGTGCAGGGTAGCCTTGTGGTCGTAAAGTGCATCATAGGTGGGCATTATTGCGCCTCCGGGATATCCGAACAGCACATCCACGCCCTCGTGCTCCAGCGAGCGCATCATGGCCTCGGCACCCGATATGCGTGCTGTCCCCTTTGCTTGTGTATTCTCTTTCATGTACCTTGTTATATTTATAGTCCAGTAGTTTCCACTCCCGCCTCTTTTTTAGCGTATGGCCTTTCCTTTAATGGCTCCTTTCCGCCGGGGGTTGGGTAGGCCGAGGAGCACCTGTGGCTGCGTATAGCCTTTCCTTTAACGGCCCCTTTCCGCCGGGGCTTTCCGGGAGCGTCTCCTGTCTCAGTCGATAATCCTCACTCCACCTTTGTCCGCGCTTGACACACTCTGCGCGTAAGCCCTCAGCGCACGGCTCACCTTACGTTTTCGGGCTACGGGACGCTGCTCGCGTGCGGCCAGTTCCTCGTCGCTCAGGCGCACGTTGATGGTGCGCGCGGGGATATCAATCTCGATGATGTCGCCGTCCACAATCTTGCCTATGTTTCCGCCGCTGGCCGCTTCGGGCGAGATGTGCCCTATGCTCAGTCCGCTTGTGCCGCCGCTGAACCGTCCGTCCGTTATCAGGGCGCACTCCTTGCCCATGTGCATGCTCTTGATGTAACTGGTGGGGTAGAGCATCTCCTGCATTCCCGGGCCGCCTTTGGGCCCCTCGTGCGTGATGACTACCACGTCGCCTTTCTTCACCTTTCCGCCCAGGATGCCCTCGCACGCGTCCTCCTGTGAGTCAAACACCACGGCGGGTCCCTCAAAGTGCCATATGCTCTCGTCCACGCCTGCTGTCTTCACCACACATCCGTCCTGTGCGATGTTGCCGAAGAGGATGGCCATGCCGCCGTCCTTGGTATAGGCGTGCTCTATGTCGCGTATGCATCCCTTCTCGCGGTCGGTGTCAAGTGTGGGGTAGGTGTTGCTCTGCGCGCCCAACTGGTTGCAGAACTTGCCGCCTGGCGCGCTGCTGTAGATGCGTGTGGCCTCGGGGTCTACCTGTGGCTTCAGGATGCTGTGCCGCTCGATGTCCTGGGCCAGGGTGGCTCCGTCCACACGCCTTACGCTTGTGTCCAGGAGCCCCCCCTTGGCCAGTTCACCCAGCAGGTTCAGTGTGCCACCCGCACGGTTGTATTCCTGGATGGAATATTTTTGCGAGTTGGGAGAGAGTTTGCACAGGAAGGGCGTGCGGCGGCTCAGCTCGTCGATGTCCTTCATGGTGAAGTCCACTCCTCCTTCCTGTGCCACGGCCAGCAGGTGCAGTACGGTGTTGGTGCTGGCCCCCATGGCGATGTCCAGGGTCATGGCATTGAGGAAAGCCTGCCTCGTGGCGATGGAGCGGGGAAGCACGCTCTCGTTTCCGTCCTCATAATAGGCGAATGCGTTCTTGACAGCCAGGCGTGCCGCGTCCTGCATCAGTCTCACACGATTGGTGTGTGTGGCCAGGATGGAGCCGTTCCCAGGAAGTGACAGGCCGATGGCCTCGGTGAGGTTGTTCATGGAGTTGGCGGTGAACATGCCGCTGCAGCAGCCGCATCCGGGACAGGCGCGGTCTTCCACCTCGGCCAGTTCCTCGTCGCTCACGGTGGGGTCGGCCCCCTTGACCATCGCTGTAATCAGATCCAGGTTCTCCCCCTTGTACTGCCCGGCTTCCATGGGGCCGCCGCTTACGAACACGGCGGGGATGTTCAGCCTCATGGCTGCCATCAGCATTCCCGGCGTGATCTTGTCGCAGTTGGAGATGCATATCATGGCGTCGGCCTTGTGCGCGTTGACCATGTATTCCACACTGTCGGCGATGATGTCGCGGCTGGGCAGGCTGTAGAGCATGCCGTCATGTCCCATGGCAATGCCGTCATCAATCGCAATCGTGTTGAACTCGGCGGCATAGCATCCCAGTTTCTCTATCTCCCGCTTGACGATTTGCCCGGCCTCGTGCAGATGAGTGTGCCCAGGCACAAATTGCGTGAATGAGTTGACTATGGCAATGATGGGTTTGCCGAACTGCTCGCGTTTCATACCGTTGGCGACCCACAGGGCGCGGGCGCCTGCCATGCGCCTGCCTTGAGTGCACACGGCACTCCTGAGCGTGTGTTTCATATCCTGATGCTTGTTTGGTCTTACTCTCCCTTTTCTGAACTTACATTTTCCCGCGTTCAAACCATTGAGGGCTTACGCGAATGCGGATTTAACTGCAAAATTACTGCAAAATTGAAAGATGACCAAGCCCCCGCACTTTCAATTTGCCTTTTACGCATGCCAGGGCGCACATGTGTGAAAGTAGGCGGGCGGCATGCATGGCAGTCTCGCGATTTATGTGTATCTTTGTGACAATTATGAGGAAATTAGTCTTTGTGTGGCTTCTGCTGGCAGCAGCGGTGGCCGTTGCGGGAAACCCCAAGAGGGAGTTCCGCGGAGCCTGGATTCAGAGTGTGAACGGGCAGTTTCAGGGAATGGGGCGCGACCGCATGCAGCAGGTGCTCACCAGCCAGCTTGATGACCTGCAGCGTGACGGCATCAACGCCATCTTCTTTCAGGTGCGCTGTGAGGGCGATGCCCTGTATCCCAGTGAACTGGAGCCCTGGAGCCGCTACCTGACAGGACGGCAGGGAATGGCTCCCGAACCCTACTGGGACCCCCTGCAGTGGATGATAGACCAGTGCCACGCGCGCCAGATGGAACTCCATGCCTGGATCAATCCCTACCGTGCCAAGACGAAGGGTACCACCGAGATGGCGAGCACGCACGAGTACTTCCGCCACCCCGACCGTTTCTTTGACTACGACGGCCTGATGCTCTTCGACCCGGGGTGCCCCGAGAACCGCGACTATATCTGCCAGGTGGCCTGTGACATCGTGCGCCGCTACGATGTGGACGGCATACATATGGATGACTATTTCTACCCCTATCCGGTGGCAGGCCTGCCCATCCCAGACGAGGATTCTTATGTCAAGTACGGCAACGGCATGGACCGGGGAGACTGGCGCAGGCGGAATGTGAACCTCTTTGTGCGGCAGATGTGCATGGAGATACGCAAGGTGAAACCCTGGGTGAAGTTCGGCGTGTCGCCCTTCGGCATCTACCGCAACCAGCGCACCGACCCCAACGGAAGCGCCACAACGGGTCTCCAGAACTATGACGACCTTTATGCCGATGTGCTGGAGTGGGTGCGACAGGGATGGGTGGATTACAATCTGCCGCAGATATACTGGGAGGTGGGAAACCGTGCCGCAGACTATGAGACGCTCATCCGCTGGTGGAGCGCGCATGCTGAAGGACGCCCCTTGTATGTGGGGCAGGACGTGGAGCGCACCGTCAAGTTTGCCGACCCCACAAACCCCGGCCAGCACCAGATGGCACTCAAGTACAACCTGCAGCGCACCCTGCCGGGCATCTATGGCAGTTGCCAGTGGTATGCGGCCGCCGTGTGCCGCAATCCCCAGGGATACCAGGACATGCTGCGCCAGGTGTACCACAGCACACCTGCCCTGCAGCCCGTCATGCCTTGGATTGATTCCAAGCGTCCAAGGAAACCCCGCCGCACGACGGTGCTGTGGACAGAGGACGGCCCGGTACTCTTCTGGAAGGCACCGCGTGGCAGGAAGGAGATGCAAAAGGCACGCCAGTATGTGGTGTACCGTTTCCGGCGCGGGGAGAGGGTTGACCTGGAAGACGCGTCGCATATCCTGGCCATCACCAGCCAGACTTTCCTTCCCCTGGCCTACGAGGGTGGGAATACCCACTATGTGTATGTGGTCACGGCTCTTGACCGGTTGCAGAACGAGTCGAAGGCCGCGAAGAAGAATGTGCAACTGTAGGGAGCAAAAAGCCTGGGGGCGACTTGCTGATGTAGGTGTGTCAGCAAGTCGCCCCCAGGCTGTCTCTATTGTTCCATCTGCTTGGCAAGGGGAGCGCAGGCTGCCAAGCGCGCGTTCTGTGGCCTGAGGGGGGCGGTTTGTCCTTGCGCGGTTTCCTGTGCCTCTTTCCCTGCCTCCTGTGGCCGTGTGTCCCGCCGGAAGTGCCTTGTTGCTTGCCCGTCAGTCGTGGCACGGTATTTTCTCGACACGGCGGAGATGCCTTCCACCCTCGAAGGGGGTGTCGAGGAATTCATCCATGATGCCGTCGGCCTCGCTGTAGGAGAGGAAGCGGCCTGGCATGACCAGCACGTTGGCATCGTTGTGCTGGCGTGCCAGATGGGCTATCTGAGGCCTCCAGCACAGGGCGGCACGCACATGCTGGTGCTTGTTGAGTGTCATGCTGATGCCCTCGCCGCTGCCGCACACGGCCATGCCTGTGGCCACCTCGCCCGTGTCGATGGCATGGCCAAGGGCATGCCCGAAGTCGGGATAGTCACAACTCTCCTCGCTGTGGGTGCCGTAGTCAATGTACTCTATCTTTCTGGCGGTGAGGAATTCTTTGATGTGCTCCTTGAGCGCAAAGCCAGCGTGGTCGCTGGCCAGTCCTATCTTCTGTGTCATGCCAATATCTCCTTTACCTGGTTGTACACGTTCTCGGCTGTGAAGCCCAGCTTCTGGTCAAGCACCTTGTAGGGAGCCGAGAACCCGAAACTCTCCAGTCCCCAAATGCGGCTGGCAGGGTCGGCGCCGATGAGGAAGCCGCCCAGGTTGACGGGCAGTCCTGCTGTGAGGCCGAATATCTTGCATCCAGCGGGAATGACACTCTGCTGGTACTCAGTGCTTTGCTCACGAAAGAGCCCCTCGGAGGGCACGCTCACCACACGGGCCTTGATGCCGTCCTGGCGCAGCAGGCGCGCTCCCGCGACCAGCGTGCTCACCTCAGACCCGTTGCCCAGCAGGATAATGTCGTACAGCGGGTCGCTCCCGGCCACGATGTACGCTCCCTGGCGTATGCCCGCGTATGGGTTTCCTGCGGGCAGGTCGTTGATGCCCTGGCGGCTGAGGATGAGCGCGCTGGGCGTGTGCTCGTTTTCCATAGCGAGCTTCCAGCATTCCACGGTGGCGCGGCTGTCGGCCGGACGCATCACCAGCATGGAGTTGCGCCCGCTGTGGTTCTTGAGTTTCTCCATCAGCCGGATCTGTGCCTCCTGCTCCACAGGCTCGTGCGTGGGGCCGTCCTCGCCCACACGGAATGCGTCGTGCGACCAGATAAACTTGACAGGAAGTTCCATCAGGGCGGCCATGCGGATGGCGGGTTTCATATAGTCGCTGAACACAAAGAATGTGCCGCAGGCGGCAACCACGCCTCCGTGCAGGGCCATCCCGATGCAGCAGCAGGCCATGGTGAGCTCGGCCACGCCTGCCTGCAGGAAGGCGCCGGTGAAGTCGCCGAACCGGAGCTCGTGGGTTTGCTTGAGGAAACCATCGGTCTTGTCGGAGCTGCAGAGGTCGGCCGAGGCACAAATCATGTTGGGCACCTGCCGGGCCAGGATGGCCAGGCAGGCGCTGGAGGCGTTGCGTGTGGCATCGCCCGCCTTGAGCTGTACTTGCTCCCAGTCTATCCGTGGCAGCCGCCCGGCAAACCAGTCGGCCAACTGTGCGGCCTTCTCGGGATGCTTCTCTGCCCAGTTGGCCTCCTCGTCATGGCGTATTTCTGCCATGGCCCGCAGTTCTTTGAGACGGGTGTCGTAGATGGCCTGCACTTCGGGGAAGATGTGGAAGGGGTCATCCGGGTTGCCGCCCAGATGGGTGATGGTGTTGCGGTAAGCGCCGTCACCCAGGGGTGACCCATGTGTCTTGCATGAGTGCTCGTAACTGGTGCCGTCGGCTTTCAGGGCACCCTTGCCCATCACACACTTTCCGATGATGAGTGTGGGCTTGTCCTTCACCCCTTTGGCCTTCCCGATGGCCTGGCGTATCTGTGCCACATCGTTGCCGTCAATCTCCATCACTTCCCATTGCATGGCACGGTACTTGGCCGCCGTGTCCTCGTTCATCACCACGCGTGTCTCGGTGGAGAGCTGGATGTCGTTGGCGTCATAGAACATGATGAGGTTGTCGAGCCCCAGTGTGCCCGCGATGCGCGCGGCACCCATGCTCACCTCCTCCTGTACTCCTCCGTCGCTGATGTAGGCGTAGATGGTCTCGCGGGAAAAGGTGGGGTTGCCGGTGTGGGCAGCCAGGAACTTTGCCGCTATGGCCGCGCCCACAGCGTAAACGTGACCTTGTCCCAGTGGGCCGGAACTGTTCTCGATGCCTCGCTCGGGGCACAATTCGGGATGTCCCGGTGTGGGGGAGCCCCATTGGCGCAGTTGTTGCAGTTCCTCCATGCTGAACTTTCCGATGAGAGCCAACTGTGCGTAGAGCATGGGAGACATGTGCCCAGGGTCAAGGAAGAAGCGGTCACGTCCCATCCATGTGGGGTTCTCGGGGTCAAACTGCAGGTACTCGCTATAAAGTACGTTGATGAAGTCGGCTCCGCCCATGGCTCCTCCCGGATGTCCGCTCTTGGCCTTCTCCACCATCGAGGCGGCAAGGATGCGGATGTTGTCGGCTGCGCGGTTCATCGTCTGAATGCTGTTCATAATGCAATGATGCTTGTTGGGTTGGTGGCAAATGTGCCCTGTCCTGTTATATATTTCAACGCAAAGGTACTATATAATAAGGGAAAAACTGTAAGTGTGAAGTGAAAAGTTTGCTGTTGGCTTGCCTGTTTTGCCCTTGGGACGGGGATGTCTTTGCGAGTGGATGGTGGGGTGGTTGTGCGACAGGGGACAGCCGCATGGCCATTTTCCCCACCTTGTTCCCGCGCGTGCGTGTGCTTGCATTCCCAGTACCGGCTGGCTGGTACTGGAGTTCAACCAGGCTGGTACTGGAGTTTAGGAGTGCTGGAACCATAGTACCAGCAGGCTGGTACTGCACGCGATTGCATCATGCCGTGTGCCTACCTCAGTGCTTTGGGTAGAGACACGAAGCGGTAGCCTCGGTGGTGCAGTTCACGGATGAGCATGTCCAGGTGACGGGTGTAGAACTTGTCGGTGCGCTCGGGCGAGGTGCCTGCATGGAAGAGCATCAGGTGGCCGTTCAGTCCCTCGCTTTCCTCATGGGCGAGGATGGTGTGGAGGATGCTGTCCGACGAGCGGTAGTTCTTCATCGATGGGGTGGTGTAGTCGGCATTGCTGGCCGTGCCGCTGGTGAAGTTGACCAGCGTGAGCCCCATGTCCCTTGCCCACTCGGAGATGGTGGCATTGTAGTGCTCATAAGGTGGCATGAAGTAAGGCGTGTTTCTGATGGTAATGCCATAGGGTGCGAGTGCTTCGTAACTGAGGCGGATGTCGGCCTCGAACTCCTCGCGGCTCACGATGGTGCTGTCGGGACGGTCCCAGGTGCTGTAGAGCAGATGGCTGTAACTGTGGCTGCCCACATAGTGTCCGGCCTTCCTGATGCGTGTGACATCCTGGGCGAAGCATTGCAGGAAGGAGCCGGTGAGGAAGAAGGCTCCCTTGACGTGGTGTGCCTTGAGCGTGTGCAGTATAGACTCGACGCCATCGTTGCGGTCGGCAGCGGTGAAGACCAGGGTGAGCTGGCGGCGTGTGGTGTCGGCTCTCACGATGCCACCTTTGTATGTAATGGGTGTGTGCTTGCGGGCGCGGGTACCCATGGGCAACATGAGTGACAGCAGGATGATGAGGGGCAGGAGTCTATTCATGGGTGATGGGTGTGAGCGTTTGGCTCGCGCGGGCCGGGTGGGCGGTCGGGTGAGTGAAGTGAGGGGGACGTACTTGTTGTGATTCTTGGCTGTTTATCTTGAGGCTCTTTTCCAAGCATCCAGGGAGACCTTGGCAGGCAGCCAGATAGAAACGTGGCTGGTGGCCGGATGAAATTGCGGGAATATGAGAGAAGGCTCCCCGGCAGATGCGTTCCGCCGGGGGAGCCTTCTCATTTTTCCCACTCAATCAGGAGTCGCTGCTCAGCAGAGTTTGCGTGCGCCGTCACCAATCACCACATCGATGATGACTGGCTCCTTGCCATATTTCTCCGCGAACTTCTCCTTGACGACCTTTTTGAAGTTGTCCACCAGTTCCTTGGCCACCAGGTTGATGGTGCAGCCTCCGAAACCGCCTCCCATGATGCGCGAGCCTGTCACGCCAGTTTCCTTGGCGATGTCGTTGAGGTAATCCAACTCCTCGCAGCTCACCTCGTACTCCTTGCTCAGGCCGTAGTGGGTCTCGTACATCATCTTGCCCACCATCTCATAGTCGTCGTTCTTCAGGGCATCGCATACGGCCAGCACACGTTCCACCTCACCGATGACGTAACGGGCGCGCTTGTATTCATCGCCTGTGATGTCGCCCTTGACCTCCTCCAGCATCTCGATGGTGGCATCACGCAGTGACTTTACCTCGGGGTGCTTCTGGCCGATAATCTCCGCCACATGCTCGCATTGCAGGCGGCGCTCGTTGTAGGGGCTGCCTGCCAGGGTGTGCTTCACGCAGCTGTTCACCAGCACGAGCTGGTATCCTTTTGGATGCCAGGGGAAATACTCATACTCGCCGCTGCGGCAGTCAAGTCGCAGCAGGGAGCCCTTCTTGCCCAGGCAGGAGATGGCCTGGTCCATGATTCCGCACATCACGCCGATGTACTTGTGCTCGGTGCGCTGTCCCACGCGGGCCAGTTCCATGCGGTCAATCTTGTTCTCGCCCCACAGGTCGTTGAGCGCAATGGCATAGGCACTCTCCAGGGCTGCGCTTGAGCTCATGCCTGCCCCGAGGGGCACGTCTCCGGCAAAGGCTGTGTTGAAGCCTTCCACGGGAACGCCCAGGGCCATCATCTCGCGGCAAACGCCGAAGATGTAGCGTGCCCATGATGCCTTGGGACCCTGCTCCTCGTCGAGCGAGAACTCCGTGTAGTCCTTCAGGTCAATGGAGTAGGCGCGCACATTGCGTGTGCCGTTGGGCTTAAGTTCGGCGATGATGCCCTGCTCCACGGCTCCAGGGAACACGTAGCCGTTGTTGTAGTCGGTGTGCTCGCCTATCAGGTTGATTCTGCCGGGAGCGGCATATACAGAACCTGTGGAGCCGTCGAAGTGCTTTACGAAGCGACTTCTCACATCTTCTATTGTCAGTCTCATGGTTGTTTCGTTTTGTTTTAGTAGCCATGTGCCCTGCATCGGGGCGGGGCACAAGACTTGGAATTATATGATATGTGTTTTTATTCTTGCGTCATGCGGGTTTTCTCGCTCTTGGAAATTCTGGAACCAACGAGCGCGTAGAACAGGATGTATGCGGCGCATGCCAGGGGTACCATGTAACTGATCAGGTAGTCACCGTGCGTGCGGTCTACCACCCATGCCTGGAGAGCTACCATCACGGCACATCCGAACACCATGGTCATAAAGATACCCGAAGCGGCTGCGGTATATTTCCCCAGGCCCTCAACGGCCATGTTGAAAATGCCGCCCCACATCACCGAGGTGCAGAGACCCACGCAGATGAAAGCTGCAACACCTACCGGTACCTCAACCCAAATGATGGAAAGGTTTGCCCAATCGACACCGGGCACCTGCACTTGCCAGCTGGTGGGGGCAAACATGCCAAACGCAAGCAGGGCAATGGCCGCTGCGGCCACGGTGCTTACCATGGCACGGCTGGATACCTTGCCGCCAATACTGCCGCCTATGGTGCGCCCGATGAACATGGCAAACCAGTAAACGGCGGCAATCAGAGAAGCCACACCAGCCGAGATGCCCACTTCGCCCGTCAGGTATTTAATCATGTAGGTAGGTGTGCCCACCTCAACGCTCATGTAGAGGAAAATGGCCAGGGCACCCAGAGCGAAGTGGCGGTAAGAGAGCGCGCCTATAATGAGATCCATACTCACGGGCTCCTGCTTGGGTTCGTCAATCTTGGTAACGGCCAGTACGAGGAATGCCACCACGAAAATGGACATTGCGATATACATGGCGGGGGCTGCATGCACGAGGGCTGTATCCTTTGTCACCTCACCAATCAGGGCACCCAGGATGATATATACGGCCACGGCTGCTGCGCTGTTGAACGCTCCGCCTATCTGGATCAACTGGTTGCCGGTGTTTCCTCCGCCACCGAGCACGTTGAGCAAGGGGTTTACCACGGTGTTGAGCATGCACATGGTGAAGCCGCAGATAAATGCGCCTGCCAGGTAAACCCACATGCTCTCCATGGTTCCCGACAGCAGTTCCAGAGCCATGCCGATGATACCCACGACGAGAGCGATCAGGGCAGTCTTCTTATAGCCGAACTTCACGATGAGCATACCGCTGGGGATTCCCATCACCAGATAAGCGATGAAGTTGGCGTAGTTGCCAATCTGCGACTGGAGTTCGTTTGCCCCGAATTGGTTTTCTACGATGACGGCCATGGGTGAGCACAGGTTGGTCACGAAGGCAATCATGGCGAAGAGTGCAATCATCATGATAATCGCAGCCCACTGTTTTGATTTTTGTGCCATTAGTCTTGTTTAATTATGTTTGTGAATGATTATTTTCAGGAGAAGACGCTTCTGTGGTCACCCTTCTGTGCTGAACTTGTACATCGTCTTCTGGGTGTAGAGTTCACCGGGTTTCAGAATGACGCTGGGGAAGTAGGGGTGATTGGGGCTGTCGGGGAAGTGCTGGGCCTCGAAGCACAGTGCGCTGTGCTTGCCGAAGGTGGCTCCGTGCGTGCCCTTGAACCCGCTGAGCCAGTTGCTGCTGTAGAACTGTACACCAGGCTCGGTGGTGTACATCTCCATCACCCGCCCGCTCAAAGGCTCGGTGCAGCGTACCGCAAAACTCAACTCGCCCGGCTCATGCTTGCGGAGCACAAAGCAGTGGTCATAGCCGGCGCCGTTTACTATCTGCCGGCAATTGGTGTCGTGTATGCGCTCACCCACGGTGTGAGGGGCGCGGAAGTCAAATGGGGTGCCCTCTACCTTGAGTATCTCGCCCGTGGGGATGCTGGTCTCGTCAATGGGCAGGAAGAAGTCGGCATTGATCTGAAGCTGGCAGTTCAATGCCTCGGGAGTGGGGTTGGCAATGCCTGCCAGTGAGAAGAATCCGTGGCTGGTCATGTTCACCACTGTCTTCTTGTTGGTCGTGCCGCGATAGTCAATTATGAGTTCGTTGTCCTCGCTCAGACTGTACTTCACAATTATATGCAGTTCGCCCGGAAATCCTTCCTCATAGTAGGCTGACACGTAGCGAAGCACCAGTTCGTGGTCGTTGATCTGTTCTGCGTCCCACACCCTGGCGTGGAATCCGGTAGACCCGCCATGCAGATGGTTGGGGCCGTTGTTTACGGCCAAACTGTACTCCTTTCCGTTCATGGTGAACTTGCCCTTCGCTATTCGGTTGGCATACCGGCCAATCAAAGTGCTGAGGAAAGGTTCGGGGCTTTCCATCACTCCCTTTATGCTGTCGTGGCCTTGGATGACATTGGCCATCCTGCCTTCCCGGTCGGGAACCATGATGGCCACCAGAGCACCACCATAGTTGGTGACGCTTACTTCCATGCCGTTGCTGTTGGTGAGGGTGTAGAGGTCGGTCTGCTTGCCCTGTACCACAGCCTGAAAGTCTTCTCTCTTCAGTCCGGAAATCAGTTCTTTGTCCATCGGAATATCTATTAAGTTTGACGTTGTTTAGTGCTTGTAAGCCAAATTCCTAATGCAAACTTAATAATAAATGATGGACTTTACAAGCAAGTCGGGCAAAAAGTTGTCCTAAAGATAGGTTTGTCCTCCTGTGTGGGGATATAATCGCGCTGTGGAGTCATGCATTCCCCGATTTCTTCATGACTTCACCCCAAAAGTGCCATTTTTTTTAACCTCTTGCCTTCAACGTGCTGGTGTGTGAACATTCTTGTCCGTAAGGGCATAAGTGTTTGGGCCGTGTGTTCATAATCTGCTCGACAATGCGCGTGTATTGTACTTGCCCGCCTTTAATCCGGATTGCCCGGTGGAAGCCTTGGATGTGTACGGAAAGCGGGGCGCCCGCACACAGCCGTGTGCGGGCGCCCCGCTTTCCGTCATTATGGTTTCCGGTGGGTGAGTCCTGCCATTGCTGGTCAGAAAGATGTTCCCACCTGGTTCAGTGCCGTAAGGAGGTCGGCCACGATAAAGGTGCTGCCCCCCACGAAGATGAGGTCGTCGGGCCTGGCGGCCGCCTTGGCGGCCGCGTATGCGTCACTCACGGCGGGGAAACTCTGTCCCTTGAGCCCGTGTGCTGCTGCCTTGGCCGCGAACTCCTCGCATGGCGTGGCGCGTTTCACCGAAGCTTGAGTGAAGTAGTAGATTGCATCCTTTGGGAGCAAGGACAGCACTGCGTCAACGTCCTTGTCGCTTACCATGCCTGTTATTATGTGCAAGGCATGGTGTGGTGTGGTGGCCAACTGGTGCGCGATATATTGCATCCCGCCCACATTGTGTCCAGTATCACATATGGTGAGTGGGTGGTCATTGAGTTTTTGCCAGCGTCCCCTCAGTCCTGTCAGTGCGCACACATGGGCCAGTCCCTCGGCTACTGCCTCGTCGCAGATGGCAATTCCCTGTTTCCGAAGCACTTTTACGGCCTCGAGGATGGTTGCGGTGTTCTTCTCCTGGCATAATCCGCCCAGTTCCCCATGTAGAGTGCCGAAGGTTGCAGTATGGTAAGTGCAGCCACCCGCAGGTGCCAGCCGGAAATCTGTGACCTCCCCCGCTTGGTCGGCAAAGGCAAGAACCGTGTCCACATCCGAGGCCTTCTTCCCGAACACCTCTGCCACGCTCTTCCTGTTCGCCTCGCCCACGATTACCGGAACCCCGCGCTTGATGATTCCCGCCTTCTCGCTGGCAATCTGTTCGAGCGTGTTGCCCAGGAACTGGACGTGGTCAAAACTGATGTTGGTGATAATGCTCAAGAGCGGGTGGAGGATGTTGGTACAGTCGAGCCTGCCGCCCAGTCCCACCTCAATCACGGCGATGTCCACGCGCTCCTCGGCAAAGAACAGGAAGGCCAAAGCCGTTGCCAGTTCGAAGAACGAGGGGTGGAGCGGCTCAAAGAAAGCGCGCTCCCGATCCACGAAGTCCACGACCCGCTGCCTGGGAATCATCTTCCCGTTGACGCGGATGCGCTCGCGGAAGTCAGTGAGGTGTGGACTGGTGTAGAGCCCGACCCTCAGTCCTTGGCTTTGCAGAATCGCGGCCAGTGTGTGGCTCACGGATCCCTTGCCGTTGGTTCCTGCCACATGGATTGTGGCATATTGCCTATGTGGATGCCGGAAATGCTCATCAAGAGCCATGGTGTTTCCCAGCCCCTCCTTATACGCGCCCGCCCCGATATTCTGGAATAACGGGGCGGACTTGTATAGATATTCTGTTGCTTGCTCGTAGGTCATGGCTTACGGATCTTGCGTTTGCCTCGCCTTGGCGTGGCGGTCTTTTGGTGTGGATCAGCACTTGTTCCGTTTGGGTATTACGGCCCATTTGCGTTTTTCTGTTTCCTTGGCCGAAAAAGACCTCTCATGCTTCCTCATTCAAACTGGCTTTTGAACTTGCTGAAGAAACTCTCCTTGCCACTCTCGCCCGGCTTCATGCTTTCCTTGTCCTTGAGTTGCTCGAATATTTCCTTCTCGCTTCTTGACAGGTTCTTTGGGATATACACGCTGGTCGTCACGATAAGGTCGCCTGTGCCATGGCCATACCCTTCAAGGGCGGGAAGCCCTTTCCCACGTATGCGCAACACCTTGCCTGGCTGTGTGCCTGGCTCTATCTTTATCCTTACTTTGCCATCCAGGGTCGGCACCACAGCAGGACCGCCCAGCACGGCCGTTGGAATATCCAACAGCAACTGGTAGTGCAGGTCTTTCCCCTCGCGCACGAAATTCTTGTCCTGCTCAACTGTCACAATTACCTGGATGTCGCCGGGGATACCGTTACGTCTGCCTGCGTGACCCTTTCCAGGCACGTTGAGCACCATCCCGTTCTCGATACCCTTGGGAATTTTCACCTCCACAATCTCCTCGCCGATTACGACACCCTCGCCGCCACAATGGGCGCACTTGTTCTTGATGACAGTCCCCGTGCCTCCGCAGGCAGGGCATTCGGTCTGGGTCTGCATGGTGCCCAGCATGGTGCGCATGGTGCGGTATATCACCCCCGTACCCTTACATTGCCCGCAGGTTTCCGTCTTTCCGTCTTGACTTCCTGTTCCGTGGCAATCGGGGCAGGTGACATACTTCTTTACCTTGAATTTCTTGGTGACACCCGTGAGTACCTCGCTCAGGGTCAAGTGTACGCTGATTCTGAGGTCTCCGCCCTTGAATTGCGTTCGGGCACTCCTGCCGCTGCTTCCATGTCCGCCGCCGGTAAAGATGTTGTCGAATGGCCTTCCGCCCTCGTGTCCGCCAAATATGTCGCCAAACATGCTGAAGATGTCGTCCATGCTCATGCCGGAACCTTCGCGGAAACCACCTCCGCCATTAGCCTGCGGGCCGTTGAATCCGAACTGGTCGTACTGCTGTCGCCTCTGCGGGTCACGCAACACGTCATATGCCTCGGCGGCTTCCTTGAATTTCTCTTCGGCGGCCTTTTTCTCCTCCTCCGACTTGCCTGCCTGGCGGTCGGGGTGGTACTTGATGGCCATCTTCTTGTAGGCGCTCTTTATCTCGGCGTCACTGGCGGTTTTGCTTACTCCAAGTACCTCATAGTAATCTCTCTTGTTTGCCATTGTTGTCTTGCTCCTTTCTTGGTTGGCCTGTGGATGTTCAGAGGCCAACCACCACTTGTGCGTGGCGAATCACCTTGTCGTTGAGCTTGTAGCCAGTGAGCGTGCAGTCCATCACCTTGCCCTTCAGTTCGTTGCTTGGTGCGGGCAATTGTGCGATGGCCTCGTGCAAATCCACATCGAATGTCGCATCCTTTGTGTCAATGGGCTTTACTCCCTGCTTGTTCAGTATGTCGACGAACTTCTTGTGTATCAGTTTCACGCCTTCCACCACAGCCTGCACGTTCTCGGCCTTCTCCATGTTGGCCAGGGCGCGCTCCATGTCATCGAGTACAGGCAGGATGGCCACCACGGTCTTCTCGCCGCCGTTGAGTATCAGATCTGTCTTCTCCTTGACGGTGCGCTTGCGGTAGTTGTCAAACTCCGCTATCTTGCGCAGCAACTGGTCTTTCAGACTTTTTATCTCTTCCTCGGCCTCCTGCAACTTCTGCTCGGGTGTCTTTTGTTTTTCTTCTCCTGGCTTTTCGGGCTTCTGAGGATTGTCATCTTTTGTCTCTGACGCGTCCTTTTGCCCTTTTTCTGCCGTTTCAGCAGTATTCCCAGAGCATCCTTGTGCTTGCTCCTGGGTGTTGTCGCATTGCTGCTTCTGGTCTTCTTCCTTTCTCTTGCTCATATTATATATATGTTATGTGCCCATGTGTCTTGTGCCTATGGGCACAATGTTGTCGCTGTCACATGTGCTACAATATCCGTGCCAGGTGTCATTTTGTCAGTTGGCTGTGCTGTACATCTTTTCCTTGAGTTCCCTGATGTGGTCATCACCGATGTAGTCGTCATAGTCCATCATCTTGTCGATGGTGCCGTTGGGCGTGAGTTCGATGATGCGGTTGGCCACAGTCTGTATGAACTCGTGGTCGTGGCTGGAGAAGAGGATGTTGCCCTTGAAGAGTCTCAGGTTGTTGTTGAATGCCTGTATGCTTTCCAGATCCAGGTGGTTGGTGGGCGTGTCCAGGATGAGGCAGTTGGCGTTCTTCAGTTGCATGCGTGCTATCATGCAGCGCATCTTCTCGCCTCCCGAGAGCACGTTCACCTTCTTGAGCACCTCCTCGCCGCTGAACAGCATCCTGCCCAGGAAGGACTTGAAGTACACCTCGTTGCCCTCTCCGAACTGGCCGAGCCAATCCACCAGGTTCAGGTCGCTCTGGAAGAAATCGGTGTTGTCGACGGGCAGGTAGGCCGTGGTAATGGTGATGCCCCAGTTGTATGTGCCGGCATCGGCTTTCCGGTTGCCGTTGATGATTTCGAAGAGTGCGGTCATTGCACGTGGGTCGTGGCTCAGGAACACCACCTTGTCCCCCTTCTCGATGGTGAAGTTCACTTTGTCGAAGAGCAGCGTGCCGTCCTCGGCCACCGCCTTCAGCCCTTCCACTTCCAGTATCTGGTTGCCAGGCTCCCGCTCCATCTGGAAGATGATGCCGGGGTACTTGCGGGTCGAGGGGCGTATCTCCTCCACGTTGAGCTTCTCGAGCATCTTCTTGCGGCTGGTGGTCTGCTTGCTCTTGGCCACGTTGGCCGAGAAGCGGCGTATGAACTCCTCCAGTTCCTTGCGCTTCTCCTCGGCCTTGGCCTTCTGGTTCTGTGCCTGGCGCAGGGCAAGCTGGCTGCTCTGGTACCAGAAACTGTAGTTGCCCGCAAACATGGTCACGCGGCCGAAATCAATGTCGATGGTGTGCGTGCACACGCTGTCCAGGAAGTGGCGGTCATGGCTCACCACCAGCACCGTGTGCTCAAACTCGCTCAGGTATTGCTCCAGCCACTGCACGGTGTCCAGGTCCAGGTCGTTGGTGGGCTCGTCCAGCAGCAGGTTGTCGGGATTCCCAAAGAGGGCCTTGGCCAGCATCACGCGCACCTTCTCCTTTCCCGAGAGCTGTCCCATGAGCAGGTTGTGCTTCTGTTCGCGTATGCCCAGCCCGCTCAGCAGCGTGGCGGCGTCGCTCTCGGCGGTGTATCCGCCCATCTCGGCAAACTTGTCCTCCAGTTCGGCCACGCGTATGCCGTCCTCGTCGGTGAAGTCGGGCTTGCTGTACAGAGCCTCGCGCTCCTTCATCACCTGCCACATGGTGGTGTGCCCCATGAGCACGGTGTTGAGCACCGTCTCCTGGTCGTACTGGAAGTGGTCCTGGCTCAGCACGCTCAGGCGCTCGCCCGGCCCCAGTTCCACGGTGCCCTTGCTGGGCTCCAGCTCTCCGCTGATGGCCTTCAGCAGGGTGGATTTCCCCGCGCCGTTGGCGCCTATCACTCCATAGATATTGCCGTTGGTAAACTTCATGTTCACGTCCTTGTACAGGACGCGCTTGCCGAACTGTACGGCAATGTTGCTTAATGTTATCATATTTTGCGGTTATGCGGTTTTATTGTGTCTGTGTGGCTGCGCGGCCCGGCGGTGTGGGCCTCGTGCCTTGTGCGCCGGGGGTGGGGCGGATCGCCCCCGTATGGGCCGTAAGCCCACATGTGGCCGTTCCTTACCTGATGCGCAGGATTTCTCCGGGGACCAGCGTGTGGTCGGGCTGCATCCTGTTCAGCCTGTACAGGTATTTGAGCCTGATGCCATAGAGCTGGCAGATGTCGTGCATGCTCTGGTTGGGCTCCACGATGTGTATGGGATAGTCCTTGAACTCCTTGGATGCGCACTTGCGCTTCTTCTGCAGGTAGATGATGTCGCCGGCTGTGGCCGCATAGTCAAGCGGAAGGTCGTTGAAGTTGTACAAGTCCTTGAGGCTCACCCCGGTCTTCTGGCTGATGGTGGCCATGTCGTCCCCTGGCTCCACCACGATGAAGTAGTTCTTGTTGTTGCGGTAAACGACGTGGTTTGTATAGAATGGGTCTTGGTCCAACTGGCCCTTCTTGCTGCTCAGCACCATGTATCTGCCCGAGTCAAACTGGCTCAGGTTGTACATCTCGATGAGGCGGATGAGCGACTCGGCATAGGTGGGGCTTGTGGCGTAGCCGGCCGCCTTCAGCCCGCGCGCCCATCCCTTGTAGTCAGTGGCGTCCAGCTGGAACAGGGACTGGTAGCGCCTGCCTTGCAGGAACAGGGAATGGTCAATGTAACTGTCTCGCGTGGTGGGGTACTTGCGGAACTTCTCGTTGGGCGCGTCATCGTCGCGCAACACGTATGGCCCTGTCCATGAGCCTCCGCATTTGATGCCGAAGTGGTTGTTGGCTTCTGTGGCCAGTGTGCTGCGCCCGGCGTTGCTCTCCAGCAAGCCCTGTGCCAGGGTGATGCTTGCGGGGATGCGGTAGAGCTTCATCTGCTCGATGGCCCAGTCCTTGTGCCTGTCAATGTAAGTCCAGTATGCTTGGTTGGTGCGTTGTGCCATCAAAGGCAGGCCGCCGCACACAAAACAGAGGAGCGTAGCCAGGATTATTCTTGTCTTCTTCAGCATGGTTTTCCCTTTGAAGGCGCAAATTTACCTAAAAATAACTGGATTTGGAAAAAAAAACATAATTTTGTGTCAGATGTGTGGCGCGGTATGCTTGCGGTGTTTGCCCGTCTGGCGCCTCTTGAGGAATCGGTGTGACTAATCAAATGACCACCCTATGAAAGAAATAGAGATAAAGAGTGTTTTCCGTGTCTATGGCCTGGACGAGCTTGGGCGTGAGGACCGCCAGCTTGTGGAGGCGGCCATGGAGGCTACGAGAGGCAGTTATGCCCCCTATTCCAAGTTTCGCGTGGGGGCTGCGGCAAGGCTTGCCAACGGGGTCGTGTTCACGGGGGCCAACCAGGAGAACGCCGCCTATCCGTCGGGTCTGTGTGCCGAGCGCACCACGCTCTTTGCCGCCAATGCCCAGTATCCCGACCAGCCTGTGCTTGCCCTGGCCATCGCGGCACGCAAGGGACGCCGCTTCCTGCGGGTGCCCATCTCGCCCTGTGGGGCTTGCCGCCAGGTGATATCGGGCGTGGAGGAGCGCTTCGGCCATCCCGTGCGCATCCTGCTCTATGGCACCGAGGGCGTGTATGAGTGCGGCGGGGTGGATGCCCTGCTTCCCCTGCGCTTTGTGGATGCCGACATGCATCTGTAAGGCGGGCCGGCACATGCAGTGCGCCGCGTTGGCACATGCAGTGCGCCGCGTTGGCGCATGCAGCGCGCTGCGTTGGCTATCGCGACGCACTGCATTTTTTGCCGCATTTGCATGGGGAATTCCTTTCCCCCTAAATCAAGGGCATGGCTAAAGGCTTTCCGGTCTTTTTTGGGAGGGTACTGTATGTGGCGTGCCTGTGCTTTGTCGTAGGGTGAAATAGGCATCCTCTGTGCTGTTGAAGCCTAAAAAACCGGCAATACGGAATAACAGAACTTGGAAAGTGCAAGGAGGTGGGATGCGCGCCAGGGTGCCACCGACACCCAGGCGGCTCGCTTTTCATTCGAGTTTGCAGCCATTGCCACATACACCACCGCGTGGCAATGGGCGCATGTCAATGGGCTTGTCTTCTGTGGACCCCGTGGGAAATAGGCTGGGCCATAGCACTTCCTTTCTTTCTGCAAGTCAATCGTCATGCAGGTGTGTAACTGCGGTTGTGGATGATAATGATAGCGCGAAAATACCCGAAAAAGGGTATTTTCGTATGTTAATTAAAGGAAAAAGCCCCTTTTTGTCTCACGGAACGTTTTATTTGTGTACTTTTGCAAAGTGTAAGCAATCGGCCTTGTTAGTTTACTCGCAGCACTGAAATGGTGCGATGCGCTTACATTCTGGCATCGTTCCATGATGATGGCGGTCAGGACGTTCTGGATATAGAAGAGTGTGAGTAAAAGCTGCGAACAAACAGAAAAAGAGACTGTATGGACAAAAGAATTATCTCGTTTTTGTTTACTTTCCTTTTGCTACTTTCCGGAAGCGTGGCGTATGGGCAAAAGGAGTTTACTGTGGGAGGGCTTAAATATGGTACCTCGTCCGATGACTCCAAGGAGTGCACGCTGATTGAGGGAACAGCCTCCACAGTGCTCAATGTGCCCGAGACGGTGGAGTATGATGGTGTGACCTATACCGTGACTGCCGTTGGCAACAGCTCATTCACGAGTGACACAGGCATCAAGCATGTCTATCTGCCCAAGACGGTAAAGTCAATTGGCAGTTACGCCTTTGCCTACTCCAAGGTAGAGGACGTCGTCCTGCCCGAGAGCTTGAAGTCAATAGGTTCGATGGCATTCTTTTACGCTCAAGAACTGACCAGTATATATGCGCTTGGCAGCACTCCTCCAAGTTGCAGCTCATCGGATTTCATGGGCACCAACGCTACTGTTTATGTGCGCCCATCTGCCCTGTCGGCCTGGGAGGACAATTCCGACTGGTCGGGCATGGACATCTACGAGACCCTCACGGTGGATTTCCGTGGCGAGAATGCCACCTATTGCTCGCCATTCGCCTTGAAAATCACCGACAAGTCGGCTCCCCAGGTATATGCGGTCACAGGTGTTGACGAAGGCAAGGAGTGTGTGGTGCTCACCGACTTGCAGGGCGTTGTCCCCGCCAACACGGGCGTGCTTGTGCGCAACAATGTGAAAGCAGAGTACGAGGCACAGATAGCCGAGGACCAGAGCCAGGTGGCCAGTGGCAACCTGCTGGTGGGTGTCCTGGAGACTGTAAGCGTGACGGGTGGTGATGAGGCTCACAAGAATTTTGTGCTCAGCGGTGACCGCTTTGACAATGTGACCGCGCCCACCAATGTCTATGCCAAGCGGGCATACCTGCGTCTGCCGGCTTCGGCTCCCTCCATCTCGTGGAAACTGGAGAGCGACATTGTCACGCCCGGGCAGCCCGACTCCAGTGAGACAGTGCTCTGGGGCAATGTAATCTACAGCGAATACAGCAGAGAGACCTACAAGCCTGTGTACAACCAGTCCATCTATGCCTTCAAGCCCGAGGCCGGCATGACCCTCACCCAGCGCTTCAAGCAGTCGGAGACCGAGAGTATCAATGCCAATGGCGGCGGTGCCTACTACGACAACCTGTTCCACTTCATGCTCCTGTCGGAGAATGAGGCCACCCACAGTTATGAGGTTTACTCGCGCGAGTACAGCTATGCCAATGATACCCTGCAGTATCACCGCAAGGGCATTAAGCTCAACGACTTCTCGCTTTATGCGAAGGCTGGTGTGGCTATCGATCCCACAACGGGATTTGTCTATGGCATCTTCTCCTCGCAGAACAACCTGACCAGCCAGTTCGGCATCATTGACTACGATAATCTCGCACGCACCACCATCGCAGTGCTGAAGAACCGCTACTGCGCCTTTGCGGTCAACTCAAAGGGCGAGGCTTTCGGCATTACCGACGAAGGCGAACTGATGCGGATTGACAAGCACACGGGCGAGGAGACCATGGTGGGCTTGACGGGTGTCACACCGAGAGACATGACCCAGAGCGCGACCTTCGACCTGAAGTCCGACCGCCTTTATTGGGCAGCCGAGGTGTACCAGGAGGATGGATCCGTGCTTTACGAGGTAGACACCGCTACCGGCAAGGCCAGCAAGATTGACATGTTCCCCCACAGGGCGCAGATTGCTGCTCTCTACTGCCCCAACACCATTTACAGCGACAAGGCTCCTGCCAAGGCAACCAACGTGAAGGCCACCTTCGAGGGCGGCAGCCTGTCGGGCAAGGTGGAGTTCAATCTGCCCAAGACCGACATCGCAGGCAATGCCATCAGCGACAAGGTGAGTTACACGGTCTTTGCCAACGGGGAGCAGGTGGCCACAGGGAGCGGCTATCCCGGCACCAAGAAAATAGTCAACTACGCCGCCCCCGTCGACGGGGAGGACTACATCTTCTCTGTAATGCCGTCCAATGAGCATGGCAATGGCCAGCCCGCGCTCGCCTCAAGCTGGGTAGGGCACGACATCCCCGACGCACCGACCAACGTCAAGCTTGCCATCAGTGCCAAGGGCGAGGTAACCCTCACCTGGACTGCCCCCGCCAAGGGACAGCATGGCGGTTATCTTGATGACACCCTCAAGTACATCATCACCCGTGTGCCCGGTGACATCCTTACCTTCTCTCACGAGGGCACCACTTTCACCGAGCAACTTCCAGAAGGCGACCTCACCACCTATTATTATACGGTGCGATCGCTCAACGGCGAGCTCTACTCAGAGCCGGTGGCTTCCAACGAGGTGGTTTATGGCTCGGCACTGTCGGTTCCCTACTACGAGGACTTCAGCCAGGAGAGCGCGTTCAGCACCTTCACCACTGTTGATGCCAACAGCGACGGGACCAAGTGGTACTACAACAGCTATGACCGCACGGCTGCCATCGACAACAGTCTGAAGGTTGCCGATGATGACTGGCTCATCACACCCGCCATCAAGATGGAGCAGGGCAAGACCTACAAACTGTCCTTCACCGTGGCGGCCAAGGCTTCGGTAAGTCCGGGCATCGTGGCTGCTGCCGTGGGTACTGGCTATGCTACCGGGGACTTCAAGACCGTTGTGCCAGCCACCAAGGTGAACAACACCTCCGAGGCAGTCGTGCTCAGTGGCTCTTACACCGTGCCGGCTGATGGCGAGTATCACATAGGTTTCCATGCCACCAGCCCTGTCGGATTCAGCAGCATTGACCTTGACGACATCAGTATCACGGTTGACGTGACAGACGGGGTCGCTGGCGTTGACGGCGGCGTGCTCCAGAGCGGCGGTGAAGCCTACACCATCCAGGGCTGCAAGGCCGGTGCGTCGCACCATGGTTTGGTGATTGTCCGTGGCAAGGACGGCAATTTCCGCAAGACTGTCGTTTCAGGGAAGTAAGCAAGTGCAGTCAGCCGCAAGCCCTTGTGGCATGCTTAGGGACTGGCTGAGTTTCAAGGGGGGCAGGCTTCACCATGAAGCCTGCCCCCTTTTTCTTGATTTCGTGGCCCTATCAAGTTGCCCCTCATCGGAACGAAAACTGCAAAAAAATGAGAAGCGCACCTTGGGGCAAAGCCCAAGGCGCGCTTCTCTAATGTCTGTGTCGGGCAATCCTGTTGCCTGGAAGCGTTATTTCTTGAAGTAGCGGTTGAACAGCCCCTGGAATCCAGCCCCATGGCGAGCCTCGTCCTTGGCCATCTCATGTACGGTGTCATGTATGGCATCCAGATTCAGAGCCTTGGCCTTCTTGGCAATCTCCATCTTGCCGGCACAGGCACCCTCCTCTGCCACCATGCGCTTCTCCACGTTGGTCTTGGTGTCCCACACAATCTCGCCCAGCATTTCGGCGAACTTGGCGGCGTGTTCAGCCTCTTCCAGCGCATAGCGCTTGAATGCCTCTGCTATCTCGGGATAGCCTTCGCGGTCGGCCTGGCGGCTCATGGCCAGGTACATGCCCACCTCGCTGCATTCGCCCACAAAGTGGTCGTGCAGTCCCTGCCGCACAAGTTTTCCGTCCTCTGTATCAGGGATATCCTTGGCCACACCCAGTTCGTGCTCGGTGACAAACTGGAGACCCTTGCTCTCGCCCATCAGTTTGAACTTGGAACCGGGAGCGTGACACTGAGGACATTCGGCGGGAGGATTCTCGCCCTCGTAAACGTACCCGCACACGGGGCACACCCATTTCTTAGTAGCCATAATAATGATATTTAGAAGTTTTACATAGTATCTCCACCATTCGCATACCCCGCTGGGTGTGTATGGAGAGATTTTCTATGGGCAAAGGTAGTGGCTTTTCGGCAAAGGCATACAGGAGAAAGTGTGTTTTTTCCTCCTCTTTGCCGAAAATGCCATTCGTTGTGCTGAGATACTCCATAAAGTGGTCTTGTCCAGGGAAGTGGCACAACTTCTTTATGGGTGAAGCCACGTCCTTCCGGTGCCAGGCTCTGCTCCTGACTTTCTCGTTCTCTTTGGGCAGGTTTCACGGCATGAGGCGTGCCAAAACACTTCCCCGTTACCTTATTTATAAAGCGAAATCTCGGAAAGTTGGATGCGTGTGCCCCCGGCCATACGTGTGAACTCAAACTTATAGTATCTCCATGCTCTGCTCTCCTTGATGGGGAACAGGTAAGTCTGCTCGTTCTGGTCATCCAGCCTCCGGCTGTACTTTATGTTTTCAATCAGTGTCCACTGCTTGAGGTCGTCGCTTCCGTAGATGTTCCAGGCAATGGGATTGCGCGAGGGGTAGTAGTGGGTGTCCTCTGCTGTCACCAGCGCGTAGGCTTTCAGTGCTGTCGCCTCGGCTGCGTCCAGGATTACGCGGTATGGCATCTCGTCGGGGGCATCCAGGCACCATTTGGTCCACTTGTGCCCATCGGCCACCATGGCCGATCCTTCTTTCCCTTGCGGCTGTGTTCCGCTCACGAAGGTCACTGCCACAGGTGTGAGCCTCTCCTCTTGTTGTCTCTTTTCGCGCGCTGTGGCCGGCATTCCTGTCCCTGCAATGGCCAGGGCGAGCGCGGCTGCGAGTGTGCGCTTGCTTGTTGTGTACATGTCTTGTATTTATTAGATATGGTTAGTCCTCATTCTGGCGATATGTTAATATGCAGTCTCTCCTCTGGCATGTGGTTCGCGGGGTTCATGCTTTACGGCACTCCTGGTACCTGCATTGTGCCGGGTATCCCCTGCGCGGTAGTGTTACGAACCCGTTTTCAGCCCTTCTGCTTTCCTGTTGCTGACGTGTTGGGGGATGATGGATGAGACCGCTTCTGTTTATGTCCGTTTGTTATCAGTTCCACCTTGAATCCCAGTTTCCTTGCAGTTTCCAGGTTCTCCTCGCGGTCATCGAGGAAGAGGCACTCGCCGGCATTCAGTTTGTAGCGCGAGAGCAGAATCTGGTAGATGCGTGGGTCGGGCTTCTTCACTTTCTCGACACCAGAGACCACGATGCCGTCAAACAGTTGGAGAAAGTCAAAACGTTCCAGCGCGTAATGGAAAGTCTCGGCAGGCCAGTTGGTCAAGCCATAGAGCCGGTACCCTTCCCGCTTGTACAGACGCAGCCGTGCCACATTCCGCTCTATGGAACCGCCCAGGCAGTCGGCAAAGTGGCCGTAGTAACAGTCGATGGCTTCTGAATACTCGGGGTGAAGCGACTTGGCCTCGGCTGTGGCCTCGGCTATGGTGCGTCCCGCATCTTGCTTCTCGTTCCATTCGGGGCTGCACACATGGCTTAGGAAATACTCCATGCGCTCGTCATTGTTGAAATAGGTGCGGAAGAAGTAGCGCGGGTTCCAGTCAATCAGAACGCCGCCGAAGTCAAACACTATAGTGTCGACCCCCTGTGGCGTGGTTCTTGCATCGTTCTTTTCCATAAGTAACTCGTTTTTTCCTGGTGCGTGTCATGCACACTTGTAGCCAATGGCTGCGGCTGCAAGTCCCAGTGCGAGACTGCCGCCTGCATAGAGCGCGAGGCTGAGTGCCTGGCCTGTACGCATCAGGGTCATGTTCTCGTTCACGAAGGTAGAGAAGGTGGTGAACCCTCCGCAGAATCCCGTCATCAGCAGCAGGCGCATGGTCTCGCTGCCTGGAGCCATCTTGCTGAGCAGTCCCAGCAAGAAGCATCCTGCCACATTCACGGCCAGGGTGCCGACAGGCCACGATGTGTGAGCCATCTGGCTAATGCTCCAGCGGCATACGCCTCCTAATCCCGAACCCACAAACACGGCAATCACCTTGCCCCACATACTTGCTTCCATAACTTGCCTTCTTGTTCTCAATGTGCCGTCAGCGCATTCCTGCAAATGCAAAGGTACGAAATTCCTCAATGCCGAGAGGGGAAAGGCTGTTCTTTGTTTTCTTATATCACTTGCCCTGGTATCTTGGTTTACTATCTCAGGTATAATGGGATACTTGCCCAAGTGAACCAAGATACTTTTTCTTGGCTATTTCACGTCATGCCGTCATGCCTGTCACCTCCTTCTTGCAGCAGGTGGGCACGAGCCGCCATGAGGTGATGACAGCAGGTTGTGGGCTCGAGGGATGTGCCTCCGGTGATAGCCCATATTGGGAAAGGAACTTTTTTGTGCATACGGAAGGGCTCTTTGTAAATTAAGTTGTACCTTTGTTTTGGCACATATATATATAAGGAGGGAGACCATGAGTAACTACATCACCAAGAGCCTTGAGGAAGGCGAGTCAATCGTATTGCGCGGACATTACCACTGGACTTTCACGGCATGTCAAGTCATCTGGAGCTATATCTTGGGGCTGCTTTTTGTGGCCTTGCTGGTTGCCTCACATTTCTATCCAGAACATGGAACAGCATTAAGATGCACCTCATGGGCATCGCTGGCAGTAGCCTTGCTGTTGGCACTGTGGGGCTATATCCTGCGCTCCCGCACTGAGTTTGCTGTCACCGACACACGTTTTGTGCAAAAGGACGGCATCCTCGATATAGAGATTAAGGAGATCCCCCTGTTCAAGGTCGAAACCGTGAATTTCTCGCAGACGCTTCTGCAGCGTATGCTGGGCACTGGTGACATAGAATTGGTGGGAAGTGGTGGCAGCACACACAAACTCACTCATATAGCGAGTCCCATGGAGGTGAAGAAAGCTATAGCCGGTGCTATAGGAAAAAGAAAGCAGCCCACATCGTCACTTAGCAGTACACAAAGTGTGGGGATCGCTGGCGATGGCAATGACTGAGGGGAACGTGCAGCGGGTTTGTGGTGACAGGCTTCCATGGACCGGATGACAAGCGAGCAGCGTCACCGCTGCATGGCAGCTATCAAGAGCCGTGACACAAAACCTGAACTCTTGGTACGCAAGTTTCTGTTCAGTATGGGATTTCGCTACAGGCTCAACCACCCGCGTCTGCCAGGTCATCCCGATATCGTGCTGAGGCGTTATCGTACGGTCATTTTCGTCAACGGATGTTTCTGGCATGGACACGAAGGCTGTGCTTTTTTCCACTTGCCAAAGACGCGCACCGAGTTTTGGCGGACGAAGATAGAGCGTAACAGATGCCGCGACCGTGACGAGCAGGTACGCTTGGCTCAGATGGGCTGGCATTGTATCGTCGTATGGGAATGCCAGCTGAGACCGCCCGTCAGACAGCAGACCTTGGAGTCTTTGGCCTTCACGCTAAACCGTATCTATCTGCGTGATAACCATCCAAGCCCCCGCTACCATGTACCAGATGAAGGTGGGTTGCCTGCGGCAGCGGAACCTGTGGCAAAAACTAAGGGCAGACCCTCTGGGTCATGTGACGGACAATAACATCCGCAGGTTGCAGAATGACCGCGAGTCCCAGTTACGTCTTGGTATGGTTCTTGTACCTTCGGTGGTTTCCATGCCGTTCGGGTACGGTGTGTGCAATTTGGCAGGACGGCAAGCGGCACGGGGAAATCTGCCCCCTGTGCCGCTTGCCTGTGTACCGCCTTCCTCTTCTTTTGTACTTCTTCTTTAGTGCTTCCTACAAAGGTAGAGGTGGAGTCCAGGTTATGACGGCATCATGCGAATACACGTAGCCTTTCTTTATCTTTAGTACTTCCTACAAAGGCAGAGAGGTGGAGTCCGGACGAAAATCCTGTTGTTGCGAATGTTGTGTCTTTGCCCACATGTGTCACTTCCTTTCTTTTTGTTTTTGTCATAATACAGGGAGGGACTGGCTTTGTGTGACCAGGCCAATGCAGGCTCATTTCTCTGGCTTTTTGGGCACAGATTCTCCTTTCTCAAGTATATCCACGGCACGGAGCACAGTTGGGTCATCCTCATTGGTGAATTGAATGTACTCGCTCAAGTCCAATGCGTTGTAGATGATGTTTCCGTAGATAGCGCGCTCAAAGAGTATGCGGCTCTTGCGCAGCATGAGATTGCGGCGGCGCAATGAGTGCTGCTCGGCAAAGCGTGCAAACTGCTCCAGAAGTCCCTGGCTACGCAAGTATTTCTCCAGTTGGGCGGCAGTGGGGTATTCTTGTAGTTTCTCGCGATTGGCATCGGTGTAGGCGAAGGCGAACTGTCGGATGAGTCCGGTGAAGAGTGCCTCGCGGAAATAGGAGGTTACGGCAGTGGTGTCTTCGGGGATGAACACATCGGGTACAATTCCACCGCCGCCATATACGGTGCGTCCAAGTCGTGTCTTGTAGGATGGACCATCCTGGTGGATGCTGTCTTGGGAGAAAAACTCTCCACGCTCATAGCGGGCCAAGAGCTCATTCTCGTACTCCTCGTCGTGACCTTTCACATAGGGTTTCTGTATGCATCTGCCGCTGGGTGTATAGTAGCGCGCGACGGTGAGGCGTACTACACTTCCGTCGCGGAATTCAATGGGCTGTTGTACCAGTCCCTTGCCAAAGGTTCGGCGTCCTACGATAGTGCCACGGTCGTTGTCTTGGATGGCTCCCGCGAAAATCTCGCTTGAACTTGCGCTTCCCTCGTCAACCAGCACAACCAGGGGCAGGGACTGGAATGAGCCGCGTCCGTCGCTGCGGAATTCCTCGCGGGGACTCTTGCGGCCTTGGGTGTAGACGATAAGCCTGCCCTTGGGCAGAAACTCGTTGGCCATCTGTATGGCAATGTGCATGTAGCCTCCGACATCACCGCGAAGGTCGATAATCAGGCCATCCATTCCTTTCAGTCCCAATTCTGCCAGAGCCACCAGCATCTCTGCGTAGGTGTGTTCGCCAAACTTTTTCACACGCATGTAGCCTATGTTGTCATTGACCATATAGTATGCCTCCACGCTTTCTACAGGAATGTCGCCGCGTACCACGGTGAAGTAGGTGGTTCCATGCGTGCCATGACGCACGATGCCCAACTTTACCTTACTTCCTTTGGCACCCTTGAGGTGCTTCATCACTTCCTCTGACTCCATACCTACTAGTGATTTCCCGTTGGCTGTCACTATGCGGTCTCCAGCCAGCAGTCCCACTTTTTCAGCAGGGCCTCCGTGAATGACCGACATGACATTGACAGTGTCTTTCTGCATCACAAAGCTCACACCGATACCGCTGAATGAGCCACGCAGGTCATCATCGGCCTTTTGGGCATCTTGCACGCTCAGGTAACTGCTGTGCGGGTCGAGTTCCTTGAGGATGCATGGCATGGCATCCTCTACTAACTGCGGCATATTCACAGTATCTACATAGTTGTTGTCGATTATCTGGAGCAGATAACTCAGTTTGTTGCTTCCTGTGTTGATGATGCTCAAGCGGTTGCCGGCAAAGTGGCTGGTGCAGAATGTGCCGATGAGTATGCCTACGATGATGCCCAGTGAAATGAGCAGTGGTGTGAGGCGTCCTTTTAAGTTGTTGTCCATATCTTGATAGTTTGTGGAAATCTGTTGGAGTTTTGGGTTTCGCTGTTTTGTGGCCCTCCGCCCGCGACTGATTGGGTGGGGAAGAACATCAGACGTGCCAGGGGTTATAGTTGCCCCGTGTCTTCTCGTGTGTGGGACGATGGGAAAGGACTTAGCAGTTCGACCTCAATGCCTGCCCTGCGCAGCAGGTCAATCCCGTCGGAAAGTCTGTAGTCCCGTGCGTACACCACGCGGTGTATGCCTGCCTGTATGATGAGTTTGGCACACTCCACGCAGGGGGAGTCGGTGACGTAGAGCGTGCTTCCGTCGCTGTTGTTGTTGCTGCGTGCAATCTTGGTGATGGCGTTTGCTTCGGCATGCAGCACATAGGGCTTGGTGGTATTGTTTTCGTCCTCGCACACATTTTCGAAGCCTGATGGGGTACCATTGTATCCGTCGCTGATGATGCGCTTGTCCTTCACAATGAGTGCGCCCACCTGGCGGCGGCGGCAATAGCTGTTCTCGCTCCAGATGTGTGCCATGCGCAGGTAGCGGCTGTCAAGTTCTTTCTGCTTGTCCATGATGGTGGGCTTTATATGTTATGGCTCTTCTCGTCCTGCCCCGTCGTGGCAGTGTGTGGGGCTCCCTTTCCTTCTTCTTTGGACGCGCCCGTGGCGGATGCCTTGACCCCATTGCGTGTGAGTAGCGCGTCGATGGTGGGCTTCTGGCCACGGAAACGCTCGTAGAGCCGCATGGGGGGCTCTGTTCCTCCGCGCTCCAGTATCTCGTGACGGAAACGGGCGGCTGTACGGTGGTCAAAGATGCCGTTCTGCAGGAAAAGGCTGAAGGCGTCAGCGTCCAGCACCTCGGCCCATTTGTAACTGTAATATCCTGCCGCATAGCCACCACTCATGATGTGTCCGAACTGGACAGACATGCAAGTCTCCGGCAACTGGGGCAGTAGCCGGGTCCTGGCCCAGACCTTCTTTTCAAAGGCAGGCACGTCCTCGGAAAACACCTCGTGGCGGTCATAATAGGCCATGTCCAACTGGCAGAAATTCAACTGGCGTATGCATTGGTATCCGCACTGGAAATTGGTGCTGTCCTTCACGCGCTGTAGTAGTTCGGACGGCATAGGTGCGTCTGTCTGGTAGTGGTGGGCAAAGGTGTTCAGAAACTGTTCCTGCGTGGCGTAGTTCTCCATGAACTGCGAGGGCAACTCCACAAAATCCCAGTAAACGTTGGTGCCGCTGAGCGACATGAAGCGCACGCGCGAGAAGATGCTGTGCAAGGCATGCCCAAACTCATGCAGAAAGGTTTCTACCTCGCCCAGCGTAAGCAGTGAGGGCTTGTCCTCTGTGGGCTTGGTCAGATTCATGGTGATGCTCACATGTGGGCGATGGTCCTTGCCTTCGTGGTCGACATACTGCTCGGCGTAACTGGTCATCCAGGCTCCGCTCTGCTTGTTGTCGCGTGGATAAAAGTCGGCATAGAGTATTGCCAGGTACGAGCCGTCCTCATCGTGCACCTCGTAGGCTTCCACATCCGGATGATATACGGGAATGTCCTTGCGGCGGTGGAAAGTGATGCCGTACAGCCTTGTGGCCAGGCCAAAGATGCCCTCCTTGACTTTTTCCAGGCGAAAGTAGGGACGCAACATCTCGGAGTCCAGGGAAAACCGCTCTTTTTTCAGTTTCTGCCCGTAGTAGGAGTAGTCCCAGGGCTCAAGCACAAAGTCCTTTCCCTCGAGCCTCTTGGCAAGAGCCTCCACGTCAGTCACATCTTCTTTGGCTTTGGGCATGTAAGCTTTTTCCAATTGCCTGATGAACGCGTACACATTGGAGGGTGTTTCGGCCATACGCCGCTTGAGTACATGGCAGGCATAGGTGTCCTCGCCGAGCAGTTGCGCTATCTCGCGCCTGAGATTGACGATACGGGTTACTATTCGGCGGTTGTCATGCTCGCCCCCCTTGCAGCAAATGGTGTTCTTTGCTGTATAAAGTTCTCGACGCAGCTCACGGTTGTCAGCATAAGTTATAAATGGGCCGTAACTGGGCTGGTGCAGTGTGAAAAGCCATCCCTCGACCCCCTTCTGCTTGGCTGCCAATGCGGCAGCCTCCAAGGCGGTGTCGGGAAGTCCCGCCAGTTGTGCCCTGTCCCTTATGTGCATACTATAGGCATTGGTCTCCTTCAGGCAGTTCTGGCTGAACTGGAGCGTGAGTCCCGACAGTTCGACGCGTAATTGGGAAAGCCGTTTCTTGTCCTCTTCGCTCAGGCAGGCACCTCCACGTTGGAAACTGTCAAAGGCATTGTCAAGTACTTTCTGCTCCTCGAGAGTCAACCCCGTGGCATGCTCCTTGACAAACTTTATGCGTTCAAAGAGTTTTTGGTTGAGCAGAATCTTGTTGGAATGCTCGGTGAGGAGTGGCGACAACTTCTCGGCCAGTTTGTCCGCCTCGTCCGATGTGCAGCAGCTGAGCAGGTTGAAGAATATGGTGGTGGCGCGGTTGAGCAACTCGTCAGTGGGCGGCAGAATGGTGTTCTCAAAGGTTGGTTCCTCCGGGTTGTCCGTTATCTCCCGTATGGCCGCCTCCTCCTGGCGCATCCCTTCCATGATGGCTTCCTCGTAGTCGGAGAGCGTGAGCCGGTCGAAGGGGACGGTGTTATGTGGCGTGCCGTACTCGCCCTCAAGCAGTGGGTTCTTCCTCGTTGCGTCTGTCATTGTGTATGTCTTTTTTCTGGTGGGTGGAGAATATTCCTCGTCTGTTTATGTTCTGCTGATTGTGTGTGGGTATTTCCCTGCTTTCATGCCGCAGGTTCTCCATGCACCCTGAGCGTGTGCAGTGAGGGAACTCGGATGGTAGTGCGTGCGAGAGTGATGGTCTGTCGTGTGGCCAGCGAGTTGAGCATGCGCGACACTGTGAGCCTTGTCTCACCCATGTAGAGGGCAAGGTCTGTCATCTTGACATTCAGGGTGATGTCGGTGTCGTCTTCGTGGCAGAGGGTCTCTAACAGATGCAGGAATTTCTCTCTTACGGTGCGTGGAGGGCAGGGTGTCATCAGCAGGCTCTGCTTGTGTGAAAAAGCAGAAAGGTAGTTGAGAAGATTATAGCGAAAGATGGGGACATCCAGAAGGAACCTCCCCACATCGTTCTTTCTGATGCTGATAACCTGAAGTTCGCTTTCGGCAAAGTAAGAGTTGCGGTAGTGGCAGCATAGGCCGTAGAGGTTTTCCGGTTCGAGAGCCACAGGAGTATGCACGAGGGCCGAGAGGCTGAGACACCCGTCATCTGTGGTGTGGGTGCGTCTCAGAATCCCGTCGGCCACCAAAATGAGGTGTGTGCAGGCGTTCCCCTGTTTGAGCAGAGGGGTGTGGCTCTGAGGGATGCATTCGACATCCAGCCCGTGTGCCTCCTCCAGGCGTGCCAGGTCTTGCCCGCCGAGTCCCTGCAACAGAGGCATGCGTGTCATTAATCGGTATTTGGTGCTTATGTCCATGGAAAGTGTTTTGTTCCTGTGTGCCGGTTGCGGGAAATTACTTTTGCTCGTGTCCTGAGAGTTTTTCCTCCAGTCCAGGGGTACACCATGTGGCATATTTACCATCGGTGGCGGCGAGGATGAAATAGGCCTGCAATTCCTTGTGTCTCTGAAGCACGGCCTTTGCGCTGTCAAGTCCCATTACCATGAAAGCGGTGGCAAAACCGTCGGCCATGGCGCAGTTGGGAGCCATCACAGTACTGCTCAGAATGCTGTGCTGTACGGGGTAGCCGCTATGTGGGTCGATGGTGTGAGAGACGCGCTGGCCCTCATGCATGTAGAAGTTCCGGTAGTTGCCGCTGGTCGCTATGGCGCAATTGTGCAACTCAATGATGTCTTGCAGTTCTGTGCCACTGTTGTCGGGGTTGTCGTCAGGCTTGTTGATGCCTATACGCCATGGCTCTCCTTTGGGATTGTGACCATGCGAGACAATTTCGCCCCCTATTTCCACCATGAAGTTCTCGATGCCGTGGCTGCGGAAGAGTGAGGCCACCTGGTCTACGCCAAATCCTTTGGCCACAGCACTGAAGTCCAGAATAATCCGGGGATCCTCCTTCACTATCTTGTGATTGCGGGCACTCACTTTTTCCCACCCGACAAACTGGCGCAGGCTGTCTATTGTGGCAGAGTCGGGCCATTGGCCGTGCTTGAAGCCAAACCCCCAGGCGTTCACCAGGGGCGCGACGGTCACATCGAAGGCTCCTCCCGTGGCTTTGCTGATGGCCGTGGATTGCTGTAGCACAATCTCCAACAGCGAGTCGGTACGCAGGTTCTCCCCAGAGTTGATGCGGCTCACGGTACTTTGCTTGTTGAACATCGACAGAGAGGAATCCACCGCGTGTAGGCAGTCGAGAATGCTGTCCTTCAGACTGCTTCCATACTGGTATTTCACATGGTAAACAGTACCGAAGATGGCACCCTCCTCTGTTTGAAAAGGAACCTTTGTGAGGTCGTTGCTCCTCATGGTGTAGACGGTGCCCAGTGTGAGGATGACCAGCACGGGAATATTCCAGAGTCTGAACCTGTTTTTCTGCTTCATGTCATGTGTTCTATAAGTATCTTTATTCCAATAACCAGTAGCACGCTTCCACCCAGAATCCCGACATGCCAGTTGACCTTGCGTGCCACATTAATTCCTATGGCCAGCCCCACAAGACTGAGGGCAGTGGAGCATAGTCCTATCACCCCAATAGTGTAAACCAGGCTCAAGCTGCTGGCCGAGGGGAGGCATGCCAGCGAGATGCCCACGGCCAGGGCGTCGATGCTGGTGGCCACAGACAGCATGAGGATGCCTCTTGCGCTGAGCAGGGGGGAAGAGCCTGGTGGCTCATCGCCGCCATCGTGCAGTCCTTCCCATATCATTCTGCTGCCCGTATAGGCCAGCAGGGCAAAGGCTACCCAGTGGTCAATCTGTTCCAGTTGGTGCGCAAAGAGGGACAGCCCTATATAACCCGCCCACGTCATTCCCGCCTGGAACACACCGAAGGACAAGGCCATGAATGACATGGGGATGATTATCACGCGCCGTGCCTGTAGGCCGGTGGCCATGCTCACCGTAAAGCAGTCAATGGCCAGTGCGAGCCCTATAAGCCAAATCTCTACTGTGCTCATTCTTCCTGTGGTGTGTCTTGTGTTCCTGTGGACGGTAGGGGCAGGCTCGCGGCTTTCTTTTTGCCGGCATTGCGCCTCGCTGACTTGCCTATGTCGAACATCAGGTTCACCGTTCCGCCCCAGGTGGAACTCCCGTTCTTGCCAAAGCCTGGCACATACCATGCCTGGCCATAGGCGGGATCACGGTCCTTCACCTTGATTTTGTACCTCAGGCTCCACCCCATGCGTACAATACTCCACAACTTACACTCCAAGCCCACACATATTTCCATCCATTGTTTCTTGGCCTTCAAGTCTTTGAATGCCATCGTCCCGCCTGCTCCATATACGGGGTCCAGGAAGTCCGGGTTTTCGAAATCGAAACTGTAACTGGAGAAGGCGTAGCGCAAACCACCGAAGAAACGGTTGCCATTGACTTTCTTGTTGAAGTTGTAGTCCATGCCCACGCGGTAGTAGGGTGCGGTGGTGTTGAACTTGTTGTTGTTCTCACCGCCCTCACGTGTGCAGTCACCGATGCCCAGTTCCACAATGGGATAATATTTCTCCAGGAAATTGAGCCTTCCGCACACTTCCATGTTGGCGAACTTCAGCCCCAGCCCCTTCATGGCAAAGCCTACAAGGTCTGCGCCCACGGCCAAGCCGCCAAACACAGGCGCTTTCTCCTCCGGTGCAACCTGTGCGGGACGTGCCTTTCCCTGTGCCTGGAGCGATGGGGACGGCAGGGTGGACAGCGTCAGGCTACAGATGAATGCGAAGGTTCTCACTCTGGTCATAATCTACGAGGCTTCTGGTTATGGTGACGGAATCGATGAACGTGCCTGCGCATCGCACCGCCTGTATCTTGTGGAACATGTTGGTGGGGCAGTCGGGCGACTCGAAATGTGGGGTGTTGGTCTTCTTTATCCACAGTGTGTCGCGCAGGTCAATCTCGGGACCATATACGTGCAGAACCAGCGTGTCCTCGTCCTGGGCGTAACTTAATGGCAGTTCCAGGTTCGTGGCTCCCAACATTCTGTTGACCAGGATGGAATCTGTGCCCGGAGCGCTAACCGTGAGGGTGTCGTCCAGCTTGACAGCTTTCCCGCCGGAATAGAATGAGCATCTGAGGGATACGGTGTTGTAAAGAGTACAGTCGATAGTGTCGCAGGCTGTCGTCAGGGCTGTTCCTGCCAACAGGGAGACCAGTGCATATGTCAGGTGTCTCTTACTCATGCTCTCTTAGAATTCGCTCTCTATCGGATACTTGTTACGCTCGGTAGAGTTGCGGCTCACCAACTCGCCCAGGAAGCCTGCCACGAAAAGCTGTGTGCCCAGAATCATCATGGTGAGGGCAATGTGGAAGTAGGGATTGTCGGTCACCAGCGGGTGGGCGGTGCCTGTGGTGAGGTAATACAGCTTGGTCGCGCCCACAATGGCAACCGCCACAAAACCGAGCATGAACATCAGCGTGCCGATGAAGCCGAACACATGCATGGGCTTGAGACCAAAGTTGTTGAGGAACCACAGCGAGAGCAAGTCCAGGTAACCGTTCACGAAGCGGTTCCAGCCCATGTACTTTGACTTGCCGAACTTCCTGGCCTGGTGGTGCACAGGTTTCTCGCCGATGCGTGCGAAGCCGGCGTTTTTGGCCAGATAGGGGATGTAGCGGTGCATCTCTCCATATACCTCAATGTTCTTGACCACCTCGCGGCGGTAGGCTTTGAGCCCGCAGTTGAAGTCGTGCAGGTTGTGTATTCCGCTCACCCAACGTGCCGTGGCGTTGAAGAGTTTGGTGGGAATGGTTTTGGAAAGCGGGTCGCCCTTGCTGCGGTTCATCTTGAAGCCGCTCACGAGGTCGTAGCCGTCCTCTCGTACCATGCGGTACAATTCGGGTATCTCGTCGGGCGAGTCCTGAAGGTCGGCATCCATGGTGATGACCACATCACCCTTGGCCTTGGCAAAGCCACAATACAAGGCTGGACTCTTGCCGCAGTTGCGCCGGAATTTTATGCCTCGTACCACATCGGGGTTTTCGCTCTTGAGTCGTTTTATGACTTCCCATGACCGGTCGGTGCTGCCGTCGTCCACGAATATCACCTCGTGGCTCAACTGGTGAGCCCGGGTCACTCGTTCAATCCATGCAAACAGTTCGGGCAGGGATTCTTCCTCGTTGAAGAGGGGTATTACAACAGATATATTCATCTCTTCTCTTCGCTTTTCTGTTTTTTTTTGAGGGGTGGGTCAATATGGTGTACCGCCATCTTCTGTGGAATGCGGGCACTCGCTCACGCCGCAGGTTTGTTCCGTCTCCGTGTCTGTCGCGTGCCCTGTGGGTTATCCTGGATTCCTTCCTGCGTTCCCCAGCGATGCGAAGATGCCTGCTATGAGGCTCATGGGGAAGGATATCATCAGGTTGAGCATCCACATGCTCAGCGTCATGTCGCCAATGCTGATACTGCCCAGCATGCGGGTCAGGTCATCGGTGGTGACCCCCGGCATCATTTGCCTCATGGCCTGCATGTACTGCTCGTTGTGCAGCAATTCCGCCATCGCCAGCGATAACCGTCCGCCGTCCAGGAAACGAAAGTAGAGGTATTGTGCCAGGGTGGTGACCAGGCCGGCAAAGACGCAGGTAATCCAGGCCGTCTTGCAGCAACCAGGAAAGCGCAGTGGTGCCACCAGCACACGATAGCGAAACACGGCCAGATACAGCACATAGAGCGAGAGCAGAGCCATGGCGTTTCCTGCACAGGCCAGCAGCGGATGGGTCTTGCCATAGACTGAGAGCATGAACGATGCCGTCCACATGCCTCCTATCAGCAGTCCACACCTTCCCGCATAGTCCAACCTGCCGCGTGGAATTTCCTTTCCTGTGCCATCCTGTTTCATCGCGCCTGTTTATATGTGCAAATGTACCACAATTTAATTTTTAGAAATGCTCGCGCGTGAGAGAAAAGTTACCTTTCTCAAAAAGTCCCCTCGATATTTGGCGGTGAATGGGGAAATGGCTACCTTTGCATTCCGAAACGGGGAAGTCCCATACGGCATGCTCCCTCTGAATCCCCCAGGGCTTGATCGCAGCAAGGGCAGGAGGTCGTAGCGGCGTGATATGGTAAGCTTCCCCACCTGCCTCTTTAGCTCAGTTGGCCAGAGCACGTGATTTGTAATCTCGGGGTCGTTGGTTCGAATCCGACAAGAGGCTCACAAGAAAGAGCAGAGAGGGGGAGGGGCACGGATTTCCTGCCATCCCCCTCTTTCCCGTCTTATTATTATGGCTTATGATAAGGGAGACACGCTTCAGCACGGTTCTTTATGCTAGGCTCAATGCCACGTTGGGCGAGAGTGGTTGCGCGGCTCTGCCAGACTTTCTCCGCTCGCTCAGCGTGTCGCAGTTCCGCACGGCCGGCTATGTTCTTGGCGACCATATAGCCATCGAGGTTGAGCCTCGGCAATTCTGGGAACTTTTCTTCACACTTGTCCAGATGGACAACCAGGCCTTTCTGGTCACAATGCTGCGTGCTCTTGTTCGCCGTCTGGAAAGTGGCGATGTGACGCTTGATGATGATGGCTTCAAGAGGCTTGCCGCGATATTCACAGAGACTGACAGCATAAAGACACTCCAACGATTGCTGCCTTTGCAAACTGACCACAGAGCCGTCTCCGCGCTCCTCGGGCGTGTGAAGATTGATGATGCCATGAAGCGCATACGGCTGTTGCTCCCTGTGGGCACCATTCCTTGCGCGTATGTTCTGTTCCGTACCCTGAGATATGTGGAGCACGACCATGCTCTGCTGGTGCGTGTGGCGATGTCGCTGGTGCGCCAGGGCAATCCCGTCTCTTTCAACATGGCCAGCTTGATGAGGGTTTATTTTGGACTAAGCGAACTGAAGGGCACATTCTCCCTGCGCCTGAACCCATGGCAATTGAGCCGCCTGGAGACCTCTTACGAGGCTTTTGCCCAGGTGATGCTCTTCTGAGCGATTACCCCTTTTGTTCATTGCGGCTCGAATGGAAGAGTCTCAGAGCCCATCCGTATGTTCATCTTCCCTGTGTGCATGTGGCCGAAAGGAAGCCTCCTCCAGGGTCACCTGCAAAAGCGTGTGGATTAAGCATAAATCTTTGTTCGTCTGAAAAGGAAAAACTTCTTGCCAATAATTCCACGAAGCTGTGCCCTAAAATGCTTGATTTTGGCGTTTAGTGACTCCGCTGCAGCATTGGTAGACCGATTGACAAAGAAGTTCACGGTTTCATCCTCCTTGTCATACATAGCCGCTGCAATGTCATTAAAAGCCTTGCTGCCGAACCTGTTACTTTTTCATACCAGTGCTTCAAGCTTGTTCTTCCTTGCTCCTTGTCACACCGCTGCGAGAAAATCATCCGCAACGAGTGAGTCAAAGAGAAAGCCTCATGGATGTCCGGGAATTCACGGAAAAGAATCTCTGCACGCTCCGCCTGCGTTCCCGTCCATTTGTCGGGGGACATCATCAGAAGCCCCTTGCTCCGTGCAAGCAATTCCGCACGGGTCTCGTCGTTCTCAAGCCTTTCGGGGCGATACTTTGCATTCTTTCTTATCAGGTTGCCGTCAGCATCAACGAACGGGCCACCATTCTCTTGCAGCTCTCGCATCATGAGACGATGCTCCTCCCTAGCATTGGCATCACGTGTCATCTGTTCACGACGGTGCTCACGACGCACTTCCTGAAGAGCCTCAAGGCAAAATTGTTGATGATGGGATCTGTCAAGCGTGCGCATGGAATTAGGAAAGCATCTTTCCACTATACTGTGCATACTCTCTGAAAAATCCAATGTAACCTCTTCAACGCTCATTCTCGACGATATAGGTATCCTCTCCAGTGCCTTTGACACATCTTTAGACTTCGTGCCTTTAACGACTGCAACAAGGCATCCCTTGCGTCCGTGGGCATCCTTGTTGGAAACGGTGGTATATACTTCGCCAGTAGAGAGACAGGTCTCGTCAATGCTTATATTGGAGCCGATATTATCAGGAAAGACAAGCCATTCGTCTGCATGGTCCAAAGAATCCCATTCACGATAACCGCTGAGGTGTTCCTTGTACGCTCTCTCAAATCCGTCTCCGTCTATGTGGTAGTCTTCCTCAAACGAACGGGCCGTTATGGGGACCGTCCCCAAACGCTTCTTTTAAAAAAGCCGCCAACTCCGTGGATCAGCGGGTTGACTCTTGTATGAGATTACATTCAGTCATAACATTGTGGCCATCTGCGTCAAGCCAACGGCGGCGGCGCACATGGAGAAGAACTTCATGGCCGCGTATAGGAAAATCATGGAACACGCTCTCACGGGTAAAGCCGTTCGGACGCAAGTCTTCGCGATTGTCTGGCTTTTGCTCATTCTCATCAAGAAACAGGTGGACTGTTTGTGTGTCGCCTTTCGTCTTCACTTGTACATCTTTCAGTTCAAACCAGTCAAGCATATGATTGGGAAGAAGACATTCCGCAAGTATTCTGTATTGTTCCATTCCGATACATTTTTTGATTCTTAAAACGGACTATTAGGAGTTTTATTGTGTTTAGTTTGCCACACGCTTTTGCAGGTGACCCCGTTGACTGGCTTGGTTGCGGATTTGAGGCACACCTCTTCTTCCACGACTGGGGCAAGCACAGGAAAGTGTCCGGGAGATGACAGACCAGTGCCACATTTTTCTATATTATATAATGTGTATTTGTGAAAGTTCCGTTCGTTGTGCTGAAAAGTGCGTTGTTC
>ERZ808259.89-NODE-89-length-61220-cov-10.103033_pt1 | contig 61220 bp, 42 predicted proteins | sample MGYA00521279_ERZ808259 | MGnify/ENA primary metagenome ERZ808259 (study PRJEB31516, sample SAMN03275586) | gut metagenome | biome: mammalia-associated habitat; material: feces | host: Papio cynocephalus | place: Kenya | collected 2012-07-27 ...
AGGTAAAAAAGTAAAAAGGTAAAAAAGTAAAAAGGTAAAAAAGTAAAAAAGTAAAGAAATAAGCGCAAGAGCGTGAAGTCTAAAAGATAGGTGAAGGCATCAGTGAGCATCGGCTTGTTGGTGCCTTTACTTTTTGCCTTTGTATTTTCTTTTTTGCCTTTATTTTATATGATAGGTGAATAAATATACGCAAAAGTGTAGAAAAAGCACTGAAAAATATCATTTTGAAAGAAAAATATCGCATTTTCTTTCTTTTCTAAAAATAATTTATTAATTTTGCAAGCAGAAAAGAATGGCATTGCGCTTTTGCGCTTATCATTTGTAAATTATTAATTATACATTATATATAATAAGTATATTGTTATGGAAAAGATTCAAATGACGACTCCTTTGGTGGAGATGGATGGTGACGAGATGACTAGAATCCTCTGGAAGATGATCAAGGACGAACTGATTCTTCCTTTCGTGGATTTGAAGTCGGAGTATTATGACCTTGGCTTGCCTTATCGCGATAAGACCAACGACCAGGTGACCATCGACTCCGCTGAGGCTGCCAAGAAATATGGTGTGGCTGTGAAGTGTGCCACTATCACTCCTAACGCTCAGCGTATGGATGAGTATCATCTCCACAAGATGTGGAAGAGTCCTAACGGTACTATCCGTAGCATCATGGACGGCACTGTGTTCCGTGCTCCTATCACTATCCCAAGCATTCACCCATGTGTGAAGAACTGGGAGAAACCTATCACTATCGCCCGTCATGCTTACGGCGATGTCTATAAGAGCGTGGAGCTTCGTGCCGACGAGCCGGGTACTGCTAAACTTGTGTTCGAGGGCAAGAGTGGCAAGAAGCAGGAGATTGAAATCCATAACTTCGATGGCGCAGGTGTTATCCAGGGCATGCACAATACCGACAAGAGTATTCGTAGTTTCGCCCATAGTTGTTTCAAGTTTGCCATCGATACCAAGCAGGATTTGTGGTTTGCTACCAAGGATACCATTTCCAAGACCTACGACGCTCAGTTCCGCAAGATATTCGAGGAAGTATATGAGAGCGACTACAAGGAGAAGTTCGCCGAACTCGGCATTGAGTATTTCTATACTTTGATAGATGATGCCGTGGCTCGTGTCATCCGCAGCAAGGGTGGGTTCATCTGGGCTTGCAAGAACTATGATGGTGACGTGATGAGCGATATGCTCAGTACCGCCTTCGGTTCATTGGCGATGATGACATCCGTCTTGGTTTCTCCTGACGGCAAGTATGAGTACGAGGCTGCCCATGGCACCGTGACCCGTCACTACTATCGCTACTTGAAGGGTGAGGATACTTCTACCAACCCAATGGCCACCATCTTCGCATGGAGTGGTGCGCTCAGAAAGCGTGGTGAGCTTGATGGCATTCAGGCGTTGCAAGACTTCGGCGACCAGTTGGAGGCAGCTTGTTTCGATACCTTGAACGATGGCATCGCTACCAAGGACCTCGTCAATCTGATGGAGGGCGTTGAGGCAAAGGCTGTCAACTCCGCAGGTTTCATTGCCGCCATTCGTGAGAGATTGGAGAAGCGATTGGCGTAAGTGATAAGTAAAAACAAAAAGAAGGTGGTTGACGCCTATGAAACGTTAGCCACCTTTCTTTTGTTATATTCCTTCAATATACAATTTTTTCTGTTCAAGTCTTGCCTTGACTTTTTTCATTTTGTTCAAAGTCTCAATTACTTGGTGCAAATCCTTGTTTCTTTCGAGTATCAGGTGCATTCTGAGTTGTAGCAGTTTGGCATTGCTGCAAGACACCTTTACATCGTATGACTGACCGATTTGCTGTAAGATGTCGCCGAGCTTGGCATCATCGAAGTAGAAGTAACCATCTCGCCATGCCACATATTCCATGGTGTCTGCCTCACAGACATGGATGTGGTTGCTGATGGATAGAGAAGCTTGGTGACCTGGAGCCAAGGCAACCCTTTTGGAGTCGTATTTATTGCCGAATAGCACGCTTCCATTGACCAAAGTCACGTTCACACTTTCCCTGTGACTTGCATCCACATTGAATTGCGTGCCAGTAACCATGGTTTCGGAGTTGTTGGCTTCCACAATAAATGGATGAGCCTTGTCTTTCTGGATGATGAAGTAGGCCTCGCCTTTCAGTTCGACTCGCCTCTCTTGTCCCACAAATTGATGGGGATATTTCAGGCTGCTTCCTGGATGCAGGTAAGCACAACTTCCGTCTGGTAGTATCGCCTTGCAAGAGTTTCCCTTGGTGACATTCAGGTGGATGGTGTCGTCGGCTGGTATCAACTGGGCGATTTGCTGGGCATCCAACACTTGCTCTATGACTTCATTTTTATCAGCTTTGGCAGAAATGCTCATGCCTTTATGGTCAGAGTTGTTGGCGACAATTCCATTCTCACAGACATTGATACTAGTGACGCCATCGGTTGACAATGGTTTGGATAGCATAAAAACAAGAGCGATTGCGGCGGCGATTCCGAGTCCAATTTTTACGAATCTAAGAATGATTTCTCTTTTTTGCTTTTTTCCTCTTTCTTGTAAAATTCCAAGGTGGCGTTTGTTGAAAGCGTCGAGTCTTCTGTCTATTTCCTGTTTGTCCCAATCCAACTTTTCCTCGTTGATAGAGTCAGTGATGAGTTCAAGGTCTTCCAAAGTGTCTCTTATCTCGGAATTTTGGTCGGCCTCTTCTATCTGCTGGCTATCTAAAGGCTTGCTAGGGTCTAATGTGTCAATATATTCTTCTATCTTCATGTTGTCTTTTTCTTGTAGAACGAAATGAATTTGAAAACGGTTATGCTTATTTGAGTTTTTTAACCAAATTTTCTTTGCTCTCGTATCAGTTTTAGTGCCCTAACAATATGCTTCTTGACGGTGCTGATGCTGATGCCATGAATCTCTGCCGCTTCGGCGTACTTCTTGTGCTCAATAAAGCAGGTTGTGAAGATTTCCTTGGTGGTGGAAGGGAGGCTGTCCATTACCTTCTTGATATGTATTTCACGTTCTTTTAGCTCGTTGATGTGTTCTTCTGAGTCATATTTCTCAGAGCAAGCCAGTGTGAAGTCGAAGTATTTGCGGGCAGTTTGCTTTCTGCGTAGGAAGTCAAGGCATTTGTTTCTTAGGTCTGTATAGATGTACGACTTGACGGCTTCGAGGCGAATGTCCTCGAAATGAAGCCAGATGTCCTCAAAGACATCGTTGACCAAGTCATGGCAGTCTTCTTCTTCGTCAATGTATCTCTTGGCAAAGAGGAAAAGTTGCTTGTAGTATTTTTTGAATATCTCGTTGAACTCTTCTTGGCAGTTCATTTTTTTTCTTTTTGGTTGCAAAATTACTAAAAAATAATTCTTTTTGCAAATTTTATGCATGTAAAAAGATGTTTTTGATAAAAAATGCGCTTTTTTTTGAATAAACCGTAACCTTTTTGCGCTTCATTGCGTTTCAGCAATAAATGATTGAGAGAATGAACTGGTTTTAAATTAAAGAGAGAACTTATGACAAAAAGTAGATTTGTTACGTTGTTATTGGTTGCTTGGCTTGGGCTTGCATCAGCTTTAGCTCAGGGTGGCAGGATAACGATGAGTTTCAAGAATGAGAGTCTTTCTTCTGCGCTGAAGAGACTTGAAAGAGTGAGTGGATATAAGATTATGTTTACTTATGAGGACGTGGAGGGCTACAAGGTAAATGGTACTGTAAAGAACGAAGAGTTCGGGGGTGTCATCCAGATGTTGCTTGGCGGAAAGCCTTTGTCTTATGAGCAAGAGGGCAAAATAGTCAATGTTACCCTTCGTGATCCAAAACAAAAATATGACACGGAGAAGAGAGAACTTCATGGAACGGTAGTGTCTGCTGAGGATGGACTTCCTATCATTGGTGCCACAGTGAAAATCATGGGTACCAAAGAGGTGACTGTGACCGATGTGGATGGTAAGTTCTCTTTTGCCAAATGGCCTTATGGTGCCAACATTATTGTTTCATACATCGGTATGGAGTCCAAGTATGTGCGTGCCAAGGAAAATATCCGTGTGGCTCTCAGACCTGATAGCAAGCAGGTGGAGGAAGTCGTGGTCAATGGTACATTTACTCGTAAAGCGAACACTTTTACGGGTGCTGTTACTACGGTGAAAGGGGAAGAACTGCAGCGTGTGGGCAATAACAATGTGCTCCAGAGTTTAAAGAACATTGATCCTTCCTTCATGCAGATAGAGAACCTCAGTGCTGGTAGCAACCCGAATGCTTTGCCTGATTTCCAAATGCGTGGTAGTTCCACCATTGCCAGTGTACAGGGGGAGTATGCCTCTAGTGCCAACCAACCTCTCTTTATCTTGGATGGTTTCGAGACAGAACTGACCAAAATCATGGACTTGGATATGAACCAAGTGGAGAGCATCACCTCGCTCAAGGATGCTACAGCTAAGGCCATCTATGGTGCGAAGGCTGCCAATGGAGTCATCGTCATCGAGACTAAGAAGCCGGACCAAGGCAAGATGCGTATCACTTATACGGGTGGGTTGTCTTTGGAAGTTCCAGACTTGAGTAGCTATGACCTCTGTAATTCTGCGGAAAAATTACAAGTGGAGAAGATGGCCGGTTTGTTCTCTTCAGACAATGCCTTGACTCAGATAGGGTTGGACAAAGCTTATGCCAACAAACTTCGTGAGGTCTTGGCGGGAGTCGATACTGACTGGTTGGCGCAACCGGTGCGCACCGGTGTGGGCCACAAGCATTCCCTTTACTTGGAGGGTGGGCAGCAGAGCTTGCAGTATGGCATCAATTTGGCCTACAATAATATCGAAGGTGCCATGAAAGGCAGCGACCGTAATACCTTCTCTGGAGGTGTCACCCTTTCATATCGTCTGAAAAACTTGATATTCCGTGATAAGTTGACCATCGACTACAACAGCAGCAATGAATCTCTATACGGCAGTTTCTCACAATACTATCGCATGAATCCTTATAGTCGTCTATATGATGAGAAGGGCAACTTGGTCAAGTCGTATTCTTATACCAATAACGCTGGTCAGGTAGGCGATTATTACAATCCTCTGTATAATACCACATTGAATACCATCGATAATAGTACTTATACGACCATCACCAATAATTTCTACTTGGAATGGCAAATCAGTCAGGCTTTCCGCATGACAGGTAAGTTTGGTATCGTTAGCAAGCGAACAACCTCAGATGAGTTCAAACCTGCCAACCATACCGATTTTATCCAGATGACCGACATCGATCGAAAAGGTAAATATACCAAGGGAAATGGTAATTATACAGACATTAGTGGCGATTTGGGGGTACAATATTCTAAACAGCTGGGTAAGCATTTGATTTTTAGCAATGCGCAGTTGAGTATGACCAACAATAAATACACCAATATTTATTATGCGGCAGAGGGCTTTCCAAATGACTTTATGGACGACATTACTTTTGCGGCTCAATACGCCAAGAGTGGCCGCCCTACTGGCACGGAGGGCATCTCTCGTACATGTGGTGGCTTGTTGAGCGTCAACTATTCATACGACGAGCGTTACTTGTTTGATGCAAACTATCGCTTGACGGGTTCCTCCGAGACGGGTGATAATAACCGTTGGGGGTCCTTCTGGTCTGTTGGTGGCGGTTGGAACATCCATAACGAGCAGTTCGTCAAAAAGTTGGGCTTTATAGATCGTTTGAAGTTGCGTGCTTCCTTTGGTTATACTGGTAGCCAAGGGTTCAGTTCTTACGATGCCATGGCTACCTTCTTATATTATAATGGTGCATCCTACAATGGCAGCATCGGTTCTTATGTCAAGGGATTGGCGAATGAGAACTTGCGCTGGCAAGAAAAATATGATACTAACATAGGTCTTGACTTCGCCCTGTTCAATAGCCGATTCTCTGGTCGTTTTGATTATTATATCTCCAATACCAAGGGGATGATAACCAATGTAACCGTACCTTATACTACTGGTTTTAGCACTTATGTGGCCAACTTGGGAGAGACCGAGAACAAGGGTGTGGAACTTTATCTCAACTACCGTGTGTTCTCTGCTAACAAGGGACGAGATTATATCAATGTCTTTGCCAACGTGGCTCACAACAAGAATACCTTGAAGAAAATCTCTAATTCTCTTCGTGCTTGGAATGATGCACAAGATAAGAATATGCTTGACAAGAAGACAACCGCTCCTTCCGTCAAGTATTACGAGGGCTGTTCGATGAATGCCATCTGGGCAGTGAAGTCACTAGGCATCGATCCACAGAATGGAAAGGAAATCTTTGTCAAGAAGGATGGTACCGTGACTTATGAATATGACACCGCCGACCAAATCGTTTGTGGAGACACACAACCTAAGTATAATGGTAACTTCGGTGTGAATGGCGAAATCAATGGTTGGGGCTTCAATGTCACAGCTTCTTACCGTTGGGGTGGACAGCTTTATAATTCCACCTTGGTTGACAAGGTGGAGAATGCTTCCTTGCAATACAACGTAGATCGTCGAGTGCTGACCGATAGATGGCAAAAGCCAGGTGATGTGTCGCTCTATAAGTCTATCCAAGACCAGAGCATAACCTATCCTACGTCTCGTTTTGTGCAAGATTATAATCTCTTCACTTTGGCATCCTTGACACTTTATTATGACTTTCGCAACTGTAAGTTCGTAAAGAACTCATTCTTGGAACGTCTGAAAATAAGTGCCTATACTAATGACCTTTTTGTGATTTCATCAGTGAAGACGGAACGTGGTACGACATATCCATTTGCACGTACTTTCTCGCTTTCCGCACAGGTGACATTCTAAGGAAAAGTTGGGAGTTTACGCAACATAATTATATATAATAGAAATATATTAGAAGATTATGAATAGAATATTCAAAACAACAATATTTTCTTTGATGGCATTGACGGTGTTGTCATCTTGCAACGATTGGCTCGACGTGAGCCCTAAGTCGCAGATCAAGGAGGAAGATCATTTCAGCAGAGAGGGTGGTTACAAGGACCAACTTACTGGTGTCTATACTGCCATGAGCAGCACCTCTATGTATGGATTGAACATGGGTATCGGTTTCACGGAGGTCTTGTCGCAAAACTATGATATAGACGGCAGTGGTACCTGGAGATATGCCAATGACTATGACTATGCCAATAGTGGTGTGGAGACTACCATTGCCACGATATGGAAAAGCACCTACAGTGCAATCTCCAATCTAAACATCATGATACGCAACATAGACAAGGCTGACCCTAAAATGTTTACGGACAATAATTATTATTTGTACAAGGGTGAGGCGTATGGTCTGCGTGGATTTCTATATCTCGACTTGATGCGTCTCTTCGCCTGTGCTCCTGCCATGGACGACAATTCCAAGGGAGTGCCATACGTAACGGAGTATTCCACCAATGTGGTGGAGCAAAAAACTGTGGGCGAAACGATGAAACTCGTGATAAACGACCTCTTAACGGCACGTGAGGCTTTGGAACATGACTCCCTAAAGTGCAGCCCTGATAATCAGTATGACCATCGTGCGTCTCGCATTCCATATTTCAACTACTATGCTGCGACCTTAACCTTAGCGAGAGCCTATCTCTGGATGGGTGACAAGGAGAATGCCTTGAGGTATGCCAATGAAATCGTAGAGGAAAATGAGGAGGAAAAATTATCTTCGCCGTTCCGCTTTGTTGATAATACGGTCATGCAGAGCAGCAAGTTGAATGAGATAGATATGACTTTCTCGACAGAACATATTTTTCATCTGACCATTAAGGACTGGGAAGATACGGCAGATAAGTATTTTACATCTAAGGCGGGAAGCAGTGCGCTGACTCCTTCTGAAACCAAAGCTCAGGATATTTACGAATTGGGCAAGGGGTATGGTAATGATTGGCGTTATCTGAAGGGATACGAACAAGATGGTACTCAACGCTTCATGTGCAAGTTTTGGCATGTAGAAGGTAGCGCCTATAATGACATATATCCTTTGCTTCGTCTCACGGAGGCATACTATATTGCAGCTGAGTGCTTGAAAGAAAGTAATCCTGAACGTGCGGTGGAGTTGCTCAACAAGGTGCGTGAGGCTCGTAACCTTAGCCTTTTCCCTCTAGACTATACGATGATGACAGCAGATGATATCCAAAACGAGATTTACAAGGAGTATCGCAAGGAATTTGTTGGTGAAGGTGGGCAGCTCTTTTACTATTATAAGCGAATTAATGCTTCGGAAATCAAGGGGGCGGTCGTTCGTCCAGGAAAAAGCGTGTATGTATTGCCTGTTCCAAGCAATGACCAGGAGTTTGGAGGATATGAGAATTAATGCTTCTCGGAAGCCTTAGGAAATACTAACTTTATTAGTAAAGAAGAAAAATGAAAATTCGTAATTTGATATATGCAGGTTTGCTCTTGCTCAGCATGGCTTCCTGCTCCAATGATGATTTTTATTATCAGGACCAAGCTCGTGTGAGATTGGTGGGACCTAATATCTACACTTCGGGCACAGACTCCTTGAACTTTTCGTTTGTGACGGTATCAAGTGATGTGAATGAATGCACGATGGACGTGGATGTCTTTATCATGGGCGAGGTGGCTGACTATGACCGTACTGCAACCATCGAAGTAGATAAGTCTAAGACTACAGCTACGGAAGAGATGTATGAGGTACCACCCACAGTGGTGATACCAGCCAATGCCAATCATGCAGTTTTGCCTGTGGTCATCAAGCGTTCTGCCTATATTCAGGACAAGTCGGTGAAACTCCGTATCCAGACGGGGAGTTCATCTGATTTTGCCTCAGGCGTGAATGAATGGAACCATCTTACCTTGATTTGGACGGATATGCTTGTCAAGCCAAACAATTGGGATGACTTAAAAGAGTTCTTCGGTTCTTATAGTAATACGAAATACCGTTTTATGTTGGAGAACTCGGGGGGTGTAACGGAGTTTGATACCGATACCATGTCTTGGGCGTTGCTCCAGAGCTATAGAATTAAGTTCCAAAATGCGCTCAACGACTACAACAGTGCTCATCCAGGTTCTCCGCTTGTGGATGAGAACGGAGTGGTAGTATCATTTAGTTAAATCCGCTGACGTTATTTGAGATAAAATTCTAATAACAAGAGAAAGTTTTAGATATGAATGAATCCTATTATAGAAACAGAAGTATGAAAAAGATAACATCTATATGGATGGTAGTGCTGATGACGACGGTTGCAATCCTGTCATCTTGCTACAGTGACGATGGCAATTACGACTATCTTTCCAAGGAAGATGCAGGCGAGATAACCATTGATACCATTGGCATAGAGAATCGTATGGCATTAAGTGGTAGCCTGACCCCTGGACAGAGAGTGGTTTTTGAGCCAAATGTACATTATAAATATCCTGAGCACTTGCGTTTTCGCTGGTTTGTGCTCACGCTCAACCAAGGTTCTTATCAGCCTATTCAAAATGGTAATGTCATGGAGTATCCTCCTGCCGATACCATCGCCTACACCAAGAAGTTGGATTGGGTGGTAGATTTGAAACCTGGTACTTATCGCTTTTTCTTGATGGCTGAAGATAGCATTACGAGAATGAAAGGTTATTATCAGGCACAGGAAAGATATGTGTCGGTGGCGCAGAGCGGCACACAGAATGGTCTTTATCTCTTGACAGAGAAGAACGGACAGAGCAATATAGAGGTGTTTACCTCTTCGTTGATGCTCATTTATGGAGGCGACTCTTGCTATTACGATTATTACCACCAGCAGACTGGTAAGTATTTGGAGGGAAAACCTCGTTGGATTCATGGTACTCATACAGGCAAGACGAAGAAAGATGGGTATTTGGTGGCAACCGACAAGAATCTCTATCGCCTGAACTCGGTAGGTCTGGAGACGATGAACGATTGGTCTAGTATGTTCTATAATACGCCAGAAAAGTTTGATCCGCAATGTGCATTCTATACCAATAATTGTGACTTCCTCGTCAATGCTGGCAAACTTCATGTGCTTTATGCCAACAAAGCCAATGACCGCAAGTTCTCGGATGCCATAGCTGGTGACTATGAGGCATATCCCTATTTGATGTTCAATACAATGACATCTTGGCGACCTGTGGAAGGAGCTATCAGTGCCTATCAGGTAATATATGATGAGAAAAACCATAAGTTCCGTCCTTATTTCAGCTCGGCTTCTTCTATTTCTTCTTTCAAGAGGACCGATGCGGATGCCTTTGTGGATGCCAATGCAGTGCCTCAGAATGTGAAGGCAGTCTTCAATGGTGGTGGGAACAGTACTTGTGTGTTGGCTGAAGATGAAGAGGGTACTCCTTGGCTTTACCGCTATATGTTCTATAATAAGGTTGATAATGGAGACCTCTCAGCCGATGGCTCTCGCTCTAAGTTGAACTTGTCTGCCTGCACCAATATCAAGAAAGCTAAGTTGTTTGCCTCTTGCACTGCAGGGTATGCCATCTATTATGCTACAGACAATGCTGTGTATTCTTTCTCTACCTCCAGTGGATCGGAGACATCCAATACAATTTATACTTGCGAGCCTGGGGAGACGGTAACTGCCATCTATGCTTATGGTAGTGCTGGCGGCGGTTGGCCTACCAGTTCTTGCATATTCTGGATAGGTGTATGGAATGAGAATGCCAAACAAGGAAAACTTATCCAATATGAGGTTGACAACAACTATGGCGTAGCCAATAGTATGTGGGGACCTATGTTTGACGCTCCTGACAATCCAGTGATAACTACAGGTTGGGGGAAGATAGTCGGAATGACTTGCTTGGATGCTGAGTAAAAGCCTTTTGGAATGAAATCATATGGAATAACGATCTTAAAAGAAATGATGGATATGAGAAGAAAAATGATGATGGTGATGGCTGCCTCTTTTGCAGCCATCACCGCAATGGCAGGAAACTACAAGGTGAATGCCTCTATCGCAGGCATACCAGATGGTACCAAGATGGTGCTGCTTCCATTGAGCCATGAGCCAGAGAAACCTATCGCTGAAGCAGAGATTAAGGCAGGAAAGGTGAGTTTTTTCGGTTCTGTCTCAGAACCAATGTGTGTGTTGATGATGGTGAAAGATTCTTACGGAACCATCCAGTTGATGTTGGACAATGAGACGGTGGAAGTTTCTGCTCATGCCACGAACAATAGGGCAGATGATACGACACCTAATTATATATATAAAGATGTGAAGGTAATTGGATCGCCTTTAACAGACAAACTATATTCTTTGAAGAGCATTCGAGATAGTATGGATGTCATTTATCAGGCCAACGACAAGCGATTTGCCGAAATTTCAGCAAAGTTGAGTAAGGCTTATGGTGCAAAGGACACTACCCTCATCGCTCAGTTGAAGAAGTCTGAAGAATATAAGGCTAAAGAAAAGGCAGACCATGATTTCTTCAAGACCATTGACGAGAAATACACTAGGTTATTCATTGCCAATAAGGACTCTTTTTGGGGACCATTGATGATGATTGAGTTGATGAGCTATCTTACTCCAGACCAACGAGGTATTTATGAGCAGTTTTCTGATGCCGCCAAGAACTCATATTATGGAAAGAAGGTAAAGAATGAGCTTTATCCTGTTGGAAATATTGGTCAGGCTGTGCCAAACTTCACCGTGAAGGACGAGCAGGGCAAGACTCATACATTGAAATCACTCTTGCAAGGTAAAAAGTATTTGGTGCTTGACTTCTGGGCTTCTTGGTGTGCTCCATGTAGAAGGGAGATACCTAATGTCAAGAACCAGTATGCTCTTTACAAGGAAAAGGGCTTGGAGGTGGTAAGCATTTCCATCGATAAGAATGCTGCTGCTTGGAAAAAAGCTGTAAAGGAAGAAAACCTCCTTTGGCCGAACTTCCTCTCTCCTGAGGTTGCTAACGAATACAAGGTTCGTGCCGTGCCAACGATGTATCTTTTGGATGCAGAGGGTAAGGTAGTTGCAGAAAATGATGAGGCTCGTGGCGAGAAATTGGCGGCAAAGCTAAAGGAACTCTTTGGAAAATAACATAGGATCTCCTTTGGGAAGCTTTAGAATATAAATAAGGTGGCAAATCTCTATGATGAGATTTGCCACCTTATTTATATTCTAAGATTCAAAAGAATACCTAGCCAAGCCTATTCGCCAAAAGACGATTAGTCTTTAGGGTTCTTGGCGTATTCCTCAGAATACAACTTGAAGAAGTCGTATTGAAGTAATTTACAGATGTGCAAGAGCATGCCTGTATCAATGGTTGACTTGGCATAGACCTTGTAGATGTTGGTGCGATGGCATCCTAATTGCTTAGCGAGCCATACGGATGTTTTACCTTGTCTTTTGAGTTCCTGTTTTATACGTTCACCAATGACTAAGGGATTGTTACCATAATGTGTCATTTTCTTATTGCTTTTTAAATACTAATAAATTTTATTCGATTGCAAAGTTACGAAATAAGGTTACATATAAAAGAATTTTTTAGTAGCTAATATAACGACATGATATTAAAAAGTGTAAATGGAGTATGGTTGGTGATATGAATGTGCATGATTTGTTAAGCTGATGGTCCTGTTTTTCTCCATTATTTTTTTGCTCAAAAACTTGCACGATTGGAAATAAATGTTTATCTTTGCTTCGTGATAATATTGTCACAAAATTTAATTTCTTTTAATTATGGCAGTTGCAGCATTAAATTCGACCCAATTGCATCTTTTGCAGATGTTTTCTTATGCTAAGAGTGATTCTGCTTTGGATAATATCAAGGAGGCTTTATCAAAATACTTTGCAGATAATGTAGATGAGGCAATGGATAAATTATGGGAAGATGGAATTTGGGATGACAGCAAAAACGAAGAGATTCTCCACGAACATTTAAGAACTCCTTATCATGGATAGAATAGTTCTTGATACGAACTGTCTTATTGCGTCTTTGTCCAAAAGGGGAAGATACTATGACATTTGGAAAGGATTGCAAGAAGGTAAGTATATACTTTGTGTTTCTTCTGAGATCTTATATGAATATCAAGAAATCATAGAACAGAAAACAAATGCTTATATTGCTAATAATGTAATTCAATTTTTATTGAATAGTAAGTTTGTGCTTCTTAAAGATCCTTCTTTCAAACTAGGATTGATAGATGAAGATAAAGATGATAATAAGTTTGTGGATTGTGCAATTATGGCAGGAGCGATATTTATAGTTAGCAATGATAAACATTATAATGTGCTGAAGAGCATTAGTTTTCCGAAAATTGATGTGATAGATATTGAGTCCTTTCTTGACTTTTTGAGAAGGCTTTGATAATAAAGCGGAGAATGCTGACCATCATGGATAAGCCTTTCTCCGCTTTTTGTGCGTTATGGAAAATGTCTAGATGAAGATTGTTCTTTTGGAGAAAGAGCAATCTGTGTAACACCAAATACTTGAAATTGAAACAAAATTGTAATCAAATGTAATGCGTGTTACAAAATAAAAGTCGTAACTTTGCAGCCGAGGAAATACCTCAGAGTCGTCTTGGGCAAAAAGTTGTTTGGCTAGGTGGCTTATATATAATAAGGTATAGGAATATATATAATTAAGCTATAGAAACATGGAAGAGAAGAATTATAAAATCCTAGTAGTGGATGATGAGCAGGACCTCTGTGAGATTCTGAAGTTTAATCTGGAAACGGAAGGTTATGTGGTGGAGACCGCAAACTCTGCCGAGGAAGCTTTGGAGAAGGACATCGCTTCCTTCAACATCCTGTTGCTCGACGTGATGATGGGGGGCATGAGTGGCTTCCAATTGGCCAAGCAGTTGAAGGATAATCTTGCGACTGCCAATATTCCTATCATCTTCTTGACAGCTCGTGATACGGAGAATGATACGGTGACTGGATTCAACTTGGGGGCCGATGACTATATCTCCAAGCCTTTCTCTATCCGTGAGGTGATGGTGCGTGTGCGTGCCGTGCTTCGTCGTACTGCCGACAAGGGTGGCAAGGAGAATGAACCTACGGTGATTAGTTATCAGGGACTGGTGCTCAACCTCGACAAGAAAACTGTGAGCATCGACGGTGAGAACGTGCCTTTCACCAAGACTGAGTTCGAACTTCTTCGTCTCTTGCTGGAGGAGAAGGGCAGGGTGTTCTCCCGTCAGGAACTCATCGACCGTGTTTGGCCTAAGGATGTGTTGGTGCTCGACCGTACTGTGGATGTCAACATCACTCGCATGAGAAAGAAAATCGGTAAGTTTGCCAAGTGCATCGTCACCCGATTAGGATTCGGATATTATTTTGACGCATAGGATTTAAGTGAAGAGTGAAGAACGAAGAGTGAAGAATTCGATACTCGACGTTTCGGGTTTTAAATGCTACAAGTATGTTTAAGATAAATAATGTAGGTAGGAAGTTGTATTTCAGCGTGCTGACGGTGTTCCTCGTGTTCGCCGTCAGTTTTATCGTGTTCCAGCAGACACGAGAGAAACAGTTCAAGGTAAGCACATTGACTTTGAAACTTGCTAATTACAACGAATTGCTGGCAGAGGACTTGGAACTTTCTTCATCCAATGGTATCTTGATGGAGGATAGCGTGAGTGCCAAGGGTACAAGCCTGCCAGGAGATAGTGTGAAACTTGTGGATAGTGTGCGTGTGGCGGAAGCAAAGTTGGAAACTTTCGTCAAGGAACACGAGAGCAAGGACTTGCGTGTAACCTTAGTGCGCCCTGATGGAAAGGTGGTGTTCGACAACATGAGTCGTGACTATCGCCATTTTGCTAATCATGCCAAGCGTGCGGAAATCGCCGAGGCTCTGAAAACAGGGCAGGGGTCGAGCGTCGAGAGACAGTCGAAGACCTTGAAGCATGATTACTTCTATGTGGCTTCCTACTTCCCGAAAAGCCAGCTTATCATCCGTACTGCGTTGCCTTACAATGATGACCTGGCAAAGTCGCTACAGGCTGACCAACATTACATCTGGTTTGCCATTGCCGCCATCATCATACTGACTATCGTGCTCTATCGTTTCACCGATCGTTTGGGTAAGAATATCTCCAAACTCCGTATCTTCGCCTATAAGGCCGACCATAACGAGAGCTTGGAGATAGAGGACTTGGCTAAGTTTCCGAGTGATGAACTGGGTGAAATCGCCGAGCGCATCATCAAGATGTACAAGCGCATCCAAACGACTCGCAAGGAGCAAGACATCCTGAAGCGTCAACTAACCCAGAATATCGCCCATGAACTGAAGACTCCTGTGGCAAGCATACAAGGTTATTTGGAGACTATTCTCGACAATCCGCATATCAGTGAGGATATGAAGGAGCAGTTCTTGCAGCGTTGTTATGCTCAGAGTGAACGACTCACCTCGTTGCTGAGGGACATCTCGACATTGAACCGCTTGGACGATGGCTCTGACATGATAGATTTCGAAGCGGTGGATATTACGCAGATGGTGGGCGACATCATGAGAGAGACTGCCTTGGAGCGAGAGGAGCGCAAGATGAGTTTCCACAATCTCCTGCCTGAGCGTATCGTAGTAAAGGGAAACCGAAGTTTGCTCTACAGCGTGTTCCGCAACCTCACCGATAATGCCATCGCTTATGCTGGCGAGGGAACGACCATCACGCTCGAAGGCAATGAAATCGGCAACAAGTGGCATTTCATCTTCCGAGATAACGGACAAGGTGTGCCACCGGAGCACCTGCCTCGTCTCTTCGAACGATTCTATCGAGTGGATAAAGGACGCAGTCGCAAGATGGGAGGTACTGGATTGGGACTTGCCATCGTCAAGAATGCGATTCTCTTGCATGGAGGTACTATCCGGGTTAATAATCTGCCGGAAGGTGGATTGAAGTTTGAGTTTACGATTAAGAAGTAAAGGTGGAAGTGAACGAAAGAGGAATGAAGATGGTTTCTTTGCCAAAACGATAGCAAAGAAACCATCTTTTTAGTTTTAATTTTCTGTTAAGCTTAAAAAATAGTGGAAAAAATTTTGAAGTACCAATTATTCGTTGTACTTTTGCAGTATTAAGAAGAACTAAATAAGAAAAGAAAAAATAAATATTTATGGCAACAATTGCAATTTGTGCATATTTATGCTTGGTAGCGATTATTGGAGTCGTCTATTCTGAATACCAAGACAGAAAGAAAATGAAAAAGCAATCTTAAGAACAAACGAAAAGGAGCGAAGGAAGCTTGAAGGCATCCTCCGCTTTTTATTTGCAGAAATAAAAAATATAATAATAGATGAATCAATTTACAAAGATAATTGCTGCCCAGCTCAATCTACGTGAGCAGGCAGTGGAGAATACATTGGAGTTGCTGGAGGAGGGATGCACCATCCCTTTCATCTCCCGCTACCGTAAGGAGAAGACCGGCAACCTCGATGAAGTGAATATCGAGGCTATCGCCCAGGCAGGCGAGAAGTTCAAGGAGATGGCTAAGCGTAAGGAGACTATCCTGAAGACCATCGACGAGCAGGGCAAGTTGACCGATGAACTGAAAAAGCGCATCGACGACTGTTGGAATGCTACGGAGTTGGAGGATATTTACTTGCCTTTCAAGCCGAAACGCAGAACTCGTGCGCAGGTGGCTCGTGAGGCAGGACTGGAACCTTTGGCACAGCTTATCCTTCTACAGCGTGAGAACAACCCTTTGCAAGCAGCTAAGAAGTTTGTGGGCGAGAAGGTTAAGGACGTGGAGGCTGCCATCCAAGGGGCCAAGGACATCATCGCCGAGACCATCAGTGAGAATGAGTTCACCCGTAACTCTGTGCGTCAGAGATACAAGCATGGTGCCATCATTACTTCGAAGGTTATCGCCAAGAAGAAGGATGAGGAAGAGGCACAGCGCTTCTCCGACTATTTCGACTTCTCGGAACCTTTGAAGAAGTGCTCCTCCCATCGCTTGTTGGCGATGCGTCGTGGCGAGGCTGCTGGATTCTTGCGTGTCAGCATCTCCTGTGATGAGGAAGAGGCAACGGATAGACTGAAACAACGCTATGTACGTGGCAATGGTGAGGCTTCGAAGATGGTGACCGAGGCTGTGGAGGATGCCTTCAAGCGATTGGTAAACCCGAGCATCGAGACCGAGTTTGCGGCACTCAGCAAGCAGAAGGCCGACGAGGAGGCTATCGCTGTGTTTGCAGAGAACCTTCGCCAGTTGCTCTTGGCGGCTCCGTTGGGACAGAAGCGAGTGATGGCTGTCGATCCTGGTTTCGCCAATGGTTGCAAGACTTGCTGCCTCGATGCCCAGGGCAACCTTATCCACCACGAAATTGTTTATCCTCATCCTCCTCGCAATAAGAAGGCTGAGGCTACAGCTGCCTTGCAACGTATGGTGAAGATGTATCATGTGGAGGCAATGGCTGTGGGCAATGGTACGGCAAGTCGTGAGACCAGCGACTGGTTGCATGGCATCAGTTTTCCACACCCTGTGGATATCTATGTGGTGAGCGAGGATGGCGCTTCCATCTATTCTGCTTCGAAGATTGCCAGGGACGAGTTCCCTGATGAGGATGTGACTGTGCGTGGTGCCGTGAGTATCGGTCGTCGCTTGATGGACCCATTGGCGGAATTGGTAAAAATAGACCCGAAGAGTATCGGAGTTGGTCAGTATCAGCATGATGTCGATCAGAGCCAGTTGAAGAAGAGCCTCGATACGGTGGTGATGAGTTGTGTGAACTCGGTGGGAGTGAACCTCAATACGGCTTCGCAGCATCTTTTGACCTACGTGAGTGGTCTCGGACCTACACTTGCTAAGAATATCGTGGAATATCGCAAGGAAAACGGTGCTTTCAGTTCTCGTGCTCAATTGAAGAAGGTACCTCGCTTGGGACCATCGGCTTATGAGCAGTGTGCGGGCTTCCTCCGCATTCCTGGAGCCAAGAATCCTTTGGACAACAGTGCCGTGCATCCGGAGCGTTACGCCCTTGTGGAGCAGATGGCGAAAGACCAAGGGGTGACGGTGAAGCAACTGGTGGAGGACAAGGCTCTCCAGAAGAAGATAGACATCAAGAAGTATGTGAGCAAAGAGGTGGGCATGCCTACCTTGACCGATATCATGGCTGAGCTCGATAAGCCGGGACTCGACCCTCGTGGCGAGGTGGAGAAATTCGAGTTTGATGCAAGCATCAAGGAGATTGAGGATTTGCACGTTGGAATGGTAGTGCCAGGCATCGTAACCAATATCACCAATTTTGGTGCCTTCGTCGATATAGGTGTACACAATGATGGCTTGGTGCATATCTCGCAACTCGCAGATAGATACGTGAGCGATCCTAATGATGTCGTGAAGCTCCATGAGCACGTGATGGTGCGAGTCACCGATGTCGATTTGAAGCGCAAACGTATTGCTTTGTCCATGAAAGGAGTGAAGTAGATTATCATCATGATATAGTTAAAAAGCCCTCGTGAGAGGGCTTTTGTCTTTTAGACTTATTCTAAATTACCTACTTGTAGGTATTGCGTAATTATTCTTTTCATCGTAACTTTGCAGCCGAATTCTATATCATATAATGAGGTATAAGCATAAAGGTAAGATGAGAAGAACGGTAAGCACCCTCTTGCTATTCCTATTGGTGGTGATGGCTGAGGCTCAAAACTTGACAGGAAAGGTCGTTGATGCCAAGACACAGGAGGCAATCATTGGGGCAACGATAATATTGAAAGGTTCTCAAAAGGTTGCGGCAGTAACGGATATCAATGGTCAGTTTCGCTTGAGCAATACGACGGAAGGAAGTGTCATACGTATCAGTTATGTAGGATACAAGTCCTTGTATGTACCATTTCATAATGGCGCTACTTATAGCTTGCGCCAAGATGTGGCAGCTCTTGGCGAGGTGGTGGTGACGGCTCGTGCCAGCAATGGACCCGTGACATCATCTATTATAGGTAGAGATGCCATGACTCATCTCCAACCCAACAGCATCGCCGACCTCATGGAACTTCTTCCGGGCGGTTATGCCAAAGACCCCAACATGGGCGAGGCGAACACGATAACCCTTCGTGAGACAGGTACGATGGGGGCTTACGGCTCGACCACTAAAAACAACAATTATTCGATTTCTTCCTTGGGAACTCAGTTTATGGTGGATGGAGTTCCTATTTCCACGGATGCCAACATGCAGTATTCGCCCTTGTCGGATACGCAGTCTTCCACCAGTTCAGCTGCAACGGAAAACAATCGCAATATAACCAACCGTGGTGTGGATATGCGTTCCATCTCTACCGATGACATCGAGAGTGTGGAAGTGGTGCGTGGCATCCCTTCGGTGGAATACGGCAACTTGACCAGTGGCTTAGTCAACATCAAGAAGATACGTCGTGCCATCCCATTGACCGCTCGTTTCAAGGCTGATGGCTACAGCAAGCTCTTCTCCTTGGGCAAAGGATTGGCTCTCAATACGGCAGGTAACTCTATTCTGAACGTTGATTTGGGATATATGGATTCCAAGATAGATCCTACCGACAACTTTGAGAACTATAAGCGTGTGACGGGTTCATTGCGTTATACACTTCGTGGTGAAAAAGATAAAACCTATCTTTGGCAATACAATTCGGCCTTCGATTATTCGGGGTCATTTGATGATAGCAAGAGTGATCCTGATATCAACTATGGCAATGTGGAGGAATATAAGTCGTCTTATAGTCGAATGGCATTGACCAATAACTTCAATCTAAAAATGCCGAAGTCGTGTTTCAAGGAGTTTGACATCAATACCTTAGTGAGCCTCCAACTCGACCGCTTGCGCCAGGCTCGCTTAGTGGCACCTCAACGTTATGGCATCGTGCCTCTCTCTTGGACGGATGGCGAGAATGAGGCACAAGCTGTGTTTGCTGAATACACAGCCAACTATCTTTGTGATGGCAAGCCTTTCAATGCTTACGTGAAGGCAAAGGGAGTGCTTGGATTCAATACCACACATACCGACCATACTATCAAGATAGGTGCCAATTGGGATATTGCCAAGAACTTCGGTCGTGGACAGGTGTATGATATGCACCGCCCATTGAGTGTGAGCGGTTGGAGCTCTCGACCTCGTAAGTACTCGGATATTCCTGCTTTGCAAAACTTCTCTCTTTTTGCCGAGGAGTTGATGAAGGCGAATGTTGGTAAGAGCAAGATAGAATTGATGGCTGGCATTCGCTTGAATACGTTGTTGGGCTTGGATAGTAAGTATGATATGAGCGAAAAGTATTATGCAGATCCTCGTGCCAATTTGGCTTGGCACTTCCCGAAGTTTGATGTAGGGGGTAAACCTATGTCAATCTCGCTGAATGGTGGTTATGGTATGACAACCAAGATGCCTACGCTCAACTATCTCTATCCCGATAAGTATTATAGCAACTTCATCTGCATGGCATATTATGATACAGAGAATCCTACACAGGACAGTAAGTTTGTGGTACATACATACGTGCAGGATCCTACCAATTATCGGATAAAGTCTGCTCGTAACCATAAATGGGAGGTTCGCTTGGATATGGACTGGAATGACAATCGCCTTTCGGTGGATTATTTTCGTGAGAAGATGACCTCAGGTTTCCGCTATTCCAATATCTACGATGTCTATACGTATCGTAGATATGACGTGAGCCAGATGGGGGCGGGAGTGGATTATACCACGCTTCCATACGAGATGAGACAGGTACTCGATGGTTATCAGCAAGTTTCCAATGGCAGCGAGTTGACCAAGCAAGGTATCGAGTTGGCTTTTACCTCTCGGCGCATCAAGTGCTTGCGAACTCGTGTGAATGTGACGGGTGCTTGGTTCCGCACGGTTTACCAAAACAGTCAACCCATGTATGAGAGTGTGAGCGCAGTCATTGACAACCAGCCTTTGCGTGAGAAGTATGTGGGATTGTATGATTGGAATGATGGTCGTCAGAACGATCGCTTGAACACCAATGTCACCTTTGACACGCAGATACCCGAGTGGAAACTCATCTTTACTACTTCTGTGCAGTGCATGTGGCTCGTAAGAACCAAACTATTGTGGAAGAATGGTACGCCCAAGGCTTATTTGTCTGCAGAGGATGGACAACTTCATGACTACACCGAGGAGAGTGCCAAGGATGCTTATCTGATGCAGTTGGTAAAAACTTACAATGAGGATTCGTTCAAGCCATTTACGGTGCCGATGTCGATGATAATCAACTTAAAGGTGACCAAGGAGATAGGAAAGTACATGCGCCTTTCCTTCTTCGCTAACAAGATACTTGATTATCTGCCTGACTATACAGCTAATGGTAAGGTCATCAGGAGAAATGCCTCTCCTTACTTCGGTGTGGAAGCGGGATTCACGATTTAAGTGAAGAGTGAAGAACGAAGAGTGAAGAATTCAAATGCTTTTAAGGTGAACAATAAAATGACTATATATATAATAAGGTGTAGGCAGATGGCGATGACCTTCTGCTTAATGCTGGTCATGGCAATAGGCATGACCTCTTGTTGGGATCATGTGGATGAGGTGATGCCTTGCTCGCAGGCAAATGTGCAAGTAAGCTTGCCTTTGGGGATAGAAGGGCTAAGTGTGAATAGCCAATCCCTGAAGGTGACTAATCTCTCTACAGGTAAAAAAAGTACTTATGCGGATTTGAAGAATCTCTCCTTGCCAGAGGGACTATATGATATGGTCTATACAGCGGATGTAACCTATCAGTCGAACAATGGCGATGGTGAATCGTCAGAACAAAAAGGGCATTTAACAGGTAAGGCGGAGAATGTGGAGTTGACGGGCGACCAGAAAGCTATAGACATAGAAACCTTTCTCTCTACGGACATGGATGACTTCATCTTCGAGGAAATTTTCTTTGCCGGTACGCTTCGCTCTACGGGTTCTTCTTACATTGGGGATGGTTACGTGAAGATATACAACAACGCCGACCACGTACTCTATGCCGATGGCTTGGCGTTGGTGGAGGCGAAGTTCAACTCCACCCAATATTGGCAATATACTCCCGACATTCGCAAGGATACCATGACGGTGGATGCCATCTATGTCATTCCTGGCAGTGGCAATGAACATCCTGTCAAGCCAGGGGAGAGCATTGTACTCTGTGATGTGGGCATAGACCATCGTACAGCCAATCCCTTGTCCTTCGACTTGAGTCATGCCGACTTCGAATGGTATGACGAGTCAAGTTCGGCAAGTAACATGGACATCGACAGTCCTACGGTACCTAACCTCGACAAGTGGTATTGCTATACGCAGAGCATTTTTATTTTGCACAAGCAGGGTTACAAGGCTTATGCCTTGGCTCGCATTCCTCTGGAAAAGGAAGCATACTTGAAGAAATATCATTATAAATATGATTACGTGATGCAGACGGTGGCGGGTACATTCTATATGTCGCAAGAAGCCTACAAGATACCTAATTCATGGATAGTGGATGGAGTCAACTTGTCGGTGGAGAGCGAGCGTAAATGGAACACTTTGCCTCCGTCGGTAGACGCAGGATGGGCGTATTGCAGTAAGGTGAAGAACGATGACAGCCGATTCTTCCGCAGCGTGCGCCGCAAGATGCAGTATCTCAACGAGGATGGCACGATGCACCTGCAAGACACCAATAATTCGTCGGAGGACTTCAATGATACTAGCATTCCTTCGCTCATCGAACAGCAACGTTCGGCAATCGATACCAAGGGTAATCGGGCTACAGTTGAAACTTATGATGGCAGGAAAGCAAAGTGATGCTGAGTGTTGAATTTAGAATGTTGAATTTTGAAGATAAAGATGAAAATGAGATATGTTTTAATCATGGCATGGATGGTAGGTATGTGTCACGTTGCCCAAGCTCAGGTCAATGATGACATCTTCTTCAACCCTGCCATGAAGAACTACCAAGATAGAGCCTCGCAAACCGAGGTGAGTGTGGGGTATGACTATCGCCATGCCACGACTCCGATGCGATTGGAGCAGGGGGATGGTCACAGTCGTGTCTTTGCCGACGTGGATGCCTTCTTGCGGAAGGGAAAGACAACCCTTTGGGGAGAGGCATACTATAATAATGGAAGTACGAGGAACATCCAGTTTTGTGAGACTTCCGACTTCGAACTGCTTTATCCTTATCTGATGGCAGATACGGTTGGTGGTAAGTCGAAGCAAGAGCGTTACCACTTTTTGGGTGGCTTCTCTTATCCTTTGGGCAGATGGAATATGGCGGCAGAGGGTTCTTATGATGCCTTGATGGAGTATCGTACCCGTGATCCACGTCCGAAAAACTTGTCTGGCTACCTAAAGGCAAGCATTGCCGTTTCCTATCGCTTGGGAAATCCACGTGACGGTTATGTGCTGGGATTGGCTATTGACGCTCGCAAGTACAAGCAAACCAACGAGGTGAAACTCTACAATGAGGTGAGCGTACCTACCCTCTATCATCTCACAGGCTTGGGGTATGACTACTATCGGTTTCGTGGCATGAATACTTCCACCTATTATAAAGGATATGGGGTGGGAGGTGTCGTGGATTGGTCGCGAGTAAATGGGCAAGGATGGTTCGCTCATGCCGAGTATGGCTATCTCGACATCGACAAGATTATCTCTACGCTCAATGAACTTCCAATGGCTAATATCAAGGAGTATAAGGAAAAGATAAGTTTTGGATATAGTACAAGGGGCGAGCGAAATGTCTTCGGCTGGAACTTGGCGGAGGAGTGGGTTTGCCGTCGTGGCAGGGAGAATATCTTCGGTACGGCGCAAGACAATGTATATCCCCAGATTTCTACGATGGCTCCTTACATGGCAGACAAGGCATGCTTTTCCACAGAGCTAGGGTATCGGCATCTTGCTCGCAATCACTCCGAGTTTGCCATCAATTGGAATGCTCGATATGATAGTTGGGAAGAAAGTTATGACTCTCCTTATCGTGATTTGGAGGGGGATGCTTGGGTGAATGGTTTGTCATTGATGAGCAAGATAAATGCTAAGGATTGGCAACTGAAGGTGAATCTTTCTGCGGAATATCAGTGGAGTACATCAAGTGATCTCTATCTTTCCGACGAAGAAGCCAACTGTACCTTGCTCACTCCAGTGGAGCATTACTACGATTACTTGGGCAGCGATCGACAATTTGTAAATGCCATGGTTGAGGCTGGATATACCAAGAATAAGCGTTTCATCCCTTTCGGCCGCATCGGGTGGCAGTATGCTCATTACATGGAGACAGAGCATCAGAACTCGTTGCAAGTGTCGGTGGGTGTGAAGTTTTAGGTAATGTAGCATTTATAATGAACGATGAATAATTGATAAAGAGCAAATTATAAATAAAAAATATAAATTTAAAATGAATAAGCGTATGAAAAAGATTACTCTTTTGTTGATGGCAGTGCTTGCTTGGGTAGGCACTGTAAGTGCGCAAGAAGCGCAGAGCCCGGTAAACTTCAATTGGGCACATAGTGTGGAAGGAGGTGCTGGTGCGAATGTGTTTGGCTCAGCAATGTCCACAGATGGAAGCTATTATATGGCAACAACTTTCGCGACAAAGGCAAATAATGTGAAAGTGTCGTTTGATGGTGTTGTTATGGAAGGTATAGAAGGCAGTGCTCATGCTTCAAACAACAACAACTTAATGTTGCAGAAAGTGGGCAAGGATGGTACCGTAGCTTGGAGCCTTTATACCAAGAAAGGTGATGTGAGTTCTATAAATTTAGCATCAACTTCAGATGGTGGTGTGATAGCTGTAGTGAAGTCTCGTGCTTGGGATGCAGCGGAAGGTTTGACAAATCTATTGGAGATTATTGACGCAAAAGGTGCTTCTACCATCATCAATGATCCTAAGACGACAAGTGGTGAATACCGTTTCTCTGTATTGAAGATCACTGCGGATGGAACGGTAGCTTGGAATCGTATTATTAGTGGACAAGTGAAGGAGTATTCTGGTAAATTTACGACAGATAATGCTTATGTTAATAGTTGTGTGGTAGATGCCGATGACAATATTTATTTGGGGGGTAACTTCCGTACTACCTTGGTGTTTGCAAAAGTAGATAATACAACAGTGACATTGACTGCAAAGAATACTCCTGACTCTTATTTCAACACGCAAAATTCTGTGGGTGACTTGTTCCTGGCAAAGTTGGATAAGGATGGCTATTATGTAAATAGTATAGTTGGAGAAGGAACTTGTACTATGGCGTATATCGACAAGATGATAGAAAAGAATGGAAAACTGTATGTGGACGGACGTGTGCAAGGTGAGGGATACACTCTTGGTGGTAAGGCTATTCTTGCTAATGATAGTTATCAGACGCCTTATGTGGCTGCGCTCAGTACTTCGGATTTTACGGTTGACTATGTCAATACGTTTGCTGTAACAGCAAATTCGGCTTCAAGATTTGTAATCCAAAATAAGGCTATGAATATGATTGGTGATAATCTTTATTTGACAGGTGCTCTTAATGGAGGATTGGCTGCAGATGGAATAACGGTGAATACAGAAGCAACTCAATTGAAAGGATACCTTATAAAGGTAGATGCAACAACAGGAAAGGTGTTGTCTATGGTTGTAAATAATGAAGGCATTAGCAGTTATCAAGGTGTTTATAATGGAGACAAGACGATTTATGCCTATGGCTATGTAATGGTGGGTGGAGTAGGAACTGCTTATTTGTTCCCATTTGCCAAAGATAATATGGCGTTGCAAACTCAGATTTTACTGACAACTGCAGGAAGTGACGTGGCTCCTTTGCTTGCTGATGGAAATCAATTGATTCTGATGAGCCGTGGCAGAAAAGCTACCCATACATTCACAGGTACGGATAAGACTTTTACTTTTGGCGCTTTTGCGGCAGCTTATTATAGCTATTCCATCAATGATGTTCCAACAGCCATCAAGAATATCTCTTCGTCTGTCAATACTTCCGACAAGGTTGATGTCTATTCTCTCAATGGCATTCGCGTAAAGCAGAATGTTTCTGCTGAGGCTGCCCAAGGTCTAGCAAAAGGCATCTATGTGGTAGGTGGCAAGAAAGTGGTTGTCAAGTAATACAATCTCATTTCTGAAACTCGAATCATACATTATTAATATTTAAAGAACAAAACTTTTATGAAGAAACAATTCTTAGGTCTGTTCCTCCTCTCCGCTATCCCGCTCTCCACATTCGCTCAGAATGTGGAGCAGGATGCGTCCATCCGCCAAGGCAAGTTGAAGAACGGACTTACCTATTACATCCGTCATAATGCGAAGGAGGCAGGTCTTGCCGACTTCTATATAGCACAGCGTGTGGGCTCCATCTTGGAGGAACCTCGCCAGCGTGGCTTGGCTCACTTCTTGGAACACATGGCTTTCAACGGCACGAAGCACTTCCCGGGCAAGGGCAAGAAACTCGGCATCGTGCCTTGGTGCGAGACCATCGGCGTGAAGTTCGGTGCCAACCTCAATGCCTATACCTCCGTTGACCAGACGGTTTATCACATCGGTTCCGCTCCCATTAAGCGTGAGGGCATCATCGACTCCTGTCTCCTCGTGCTCAACGACTGGAGCCAGTACATCAACCTCGAACCGAAGGAGATAGACAAGGAGCGTGGTGTCATCCACGAGGAGTGGCGCAACCGACGAACGGGTATGGCGATGCAGCGCATGATGGAGAACGTGATGCCTAAGATTTACAAGGGCAGCAAGTACGAGGACTGTCTGCCTATCGGCAATATGGACATCGTGGATAACTTCCCATACCAAGACCTCCGTGACTACTACCAGAAATGGTATCGCCCGGACTTGCAAGCCATCGTGGTGGTGGGCGACTTCGATGTGGATAAGATGGAGCAGAAGATACAAAAGCTTTTCGGCAAAATCAAGGCTCACAAAAATCCTGCCGAGCGCATCTACTATCCTGTCACCGACAACGATAAGATGATCATCGCTATCGAGAAGGACAAGGAGCAGCCTATCATACTCGGCCATCTCTACATGAAGAGCGAGACGACTCCCGATAGCTTGAAAAATACAGTGAAGTATCAGCGCGAGGATTATATCAGCGGTTTGATTACCTATATGCTCAACGGTCGTCTCTCGGAAAAGAAACAAGTGGCCAACCCTCCTTTCATGAGTGCGACGGTGAAGAATGGCGAGTTCTTCGTATCTCGTACCAAGGATGCCTTCAGCTTGAGCATCAGTTGCAAGCAAGATAATGTCTTGGGTGGCATCTCCGTGGCTGTGGGCGAGGTGGAGCGTGCCCGCCAGCATGGTTTCACTGAGAGCGAGTTGGAGCGTGCCAAGAAACTCTATCTCAATGCCGCCGAGCGACAGGTGAAGATGGAGAAGGACTACAAGAACTCCCACTATGTGAGCCAGTGCGTCAACAATTTCTTGGATGCCGAACCTATCTTGACTCCTGACTACAACCTCCAGTTGGTGAAGCAATTCGATGGCGAGGTGAACCTCGACGAGGTCAACAAGCAGGTGGGCGACATCATCACCGACAAGAACCAGGTGTTCGTGATGTACGGTCCTGACAAGGATGGCTTTGTCATTCCTACGGAATCGGAAATCGAGAATACCGTGCTTGCCGCCCAGCAGAAGTCATACGATGCTTATCAGGAGGAGACTGTGCCTACTACCTTGATGGCTACTCTTCCTACGCCAGGAAAGATTGTTTCGGAGAAGCCATACGGTAAGTTTGGCATGACCGAGATAACCTTGAGCAATGGCATGAAGGTGTATGTGAAATCCACCGATTACCAAGCCGACCAAGTGACGATGAGCATGAGAGGAGAGGGGGGAACCTCTGTTTATGATGACAAGGACATCCCTAACTTCTCCTTGTTGTCGAGTGCCATTACCGAGGCGGGGGTGGGCGACTTCACCGCCATTCGTCTTCGCAAGGCGTTGGCTGGCAAGTCGTTGAAGTTGGCTCCATCCATCAACAGCGAGGGACAGCGTATCACAGGCACTTCGTCGGTGAAGGACTTGGAGACGATGCTCCAGTTGGCTCATCTCTATTTCACCGCTCCTCGCAAGGACAGTGTGGCTTTCGAGGGCTTGATGAACCGCACCTTGTCGCTCTTGAAGAACCGCAACGCCAGTTCGAAGGTGGTCTATAACGATTCCCTCTCGGCTACGCTTTACGACCACAACCTTCGTATGGCTCCCGTGACCAAGGAGGTGGCAGAGAAGGCGGACTATAACCGTATTTTCGAAATCTATCGTGAGCGCTTCAGCGATGCCAGCAACTTCAAGACCGTCTTCATCGGTAAGGTCGATATGGCGCAGCTCCGTCCGTTGCTCTGCCAGTATCTCGCCACTTTGCCTGCTACCCACAAGGCTGAGAAGACAAACAAGGTGAACGTGCCTCAGCTCGTGAAGAAGAACGAGGTGGTGAAGTTCGTGCACAAGCAATCGACTCCGCTTGCCAATGTGAGCGTGTTCTATACAGGCAATGTGCCATTCACTCCGAAGAACGACTTGACGCTCGATGTCTTGACCCGTGTTCTCCAGATAGCTTATACAGACTCCGTGCGTGAGGAGAAGGGAGGTACTTATGGCGTGAGTGTGAGTTTCAATCTTGAAAAGGATGACAACCCGAATGCCTTGGTTCGCATCTCCTACAAGAGCGACCCTAAGCGTTACGAGGAGCTGAATCCTATCATCTACAAGCAACTCCAGAACATCGCCGACCATGGACCTGTGGCAAGCAGCATGGACAAGGTGAAGAAGTATCTGAAGAAGCAATATGGGCAGATGGCCATCACCAACGACTATTGGAGCTATGTCGTCTGGCACCAGCTCGAAGATGATGCTGACTTCGACAAGGACTACTGCAAGATGGTGGATGCTTTGACGGCTGCTGATGTACAGCAGATGGCGAAAGACATCTTGAAGCAGAACCACCGAGTGGAGGTTACGATGATGTCGGAATAGCTGTAAAAATCATACGATAAAGTTTGTCGCCCATGAGTAATGTTCTCGGATGGCAGACGGAAAAATAGAATAAAACCTAAAAAGTGGTGCGTTTGCATGGCTTTTTAGGTTTTTCTTTTTACTTTTGCAAATAAAAAAGGAATATGAATGATAATATAACAAGCGATAGCATCGAGTCTGCTTATTGTTTCATCCATCAGAAGTTGCGGGTTTATGAGTTTTCCAATAACCCGATGCAGAAGGATGACATAGAGTATGCCATCAGCCAGTATGTGGAGGAAATGAATCCTCAACTCTATGCCTTGTTGGCAGGTGACCGCAAGGATTTTTTGGTGGACCATGTCAACTTTGAGAAGGACATGCGGGAGGCGCAGGAGAAGTTGGAGAGTTGGATGGAGGGCAAGTAGCTGTTCTTATGTAAAAAGAGCAAAAAGTTTTTCCTCCTCATTGAAACGAATGATGTTGGTTTCAATGAGGAGGAAATTTTGTTTAGTAGGCTTCTTCTTTTTCAATTTCTTCTTGTGTGATGCATCTTTTGTCTATCGCTCTCCAGGCATAGACGATGTATGCCAATACAAACGGGATGAGCAAGGAGACTATCGACATGGTGCGGAGGGTGAACTCGCTGCTGCAACTATTGCTGAGGGTGAGCGAGGCATTGAGATCCACATTCGATGGATAATAGGCTGTACCATTCCATCCGGCAATCAAGAAAAGCACCAAGACAGTCAGTATGGTTCCGATGCCAGTAAACCAAATGCCCTTGCGATAAGCTATATCCCGTGAAGCCTTGAAGATGCCACATAAGACGAGCAGCACTCCTATGAGGAGAAGGCAAAGGAGATAAGGCATCTCCAAGAGATTGCTCAGATACTTCATGCTTTCTAAGGTGATGGCACCTGTAGTGGCATCGTAGGCATATCCGTCCTTTACCAATAGATGGATGAGGAATGGCAAGAAGAACAAGAGAAAGAGAAGGGCGTTGAGCGGCAACTGCTTGGTGCATCGCTCTTGGATGGCGGAATGGTCGATGTTGTTCTTGATGTAGAGCATGCCCAGGATGCGTGCTAACATGAATACCGCCAAACCTAAAACCACGTTCCAAGGATCGAGCAGCGCATCCAGTCCGTGACTGGCGTTTGCCCATCGGCTGATGACCGGCTGTAGTCCATCGGTGATATTGCCTTTGTCGATGAGAAAGTTGCTGCCATCGAAGAAGGTTGCCACGGCTCCTCCAAGCAACAATGGCCCCACGATGCCATTGATGATAAGGCAAACTTGGAAAGTCTTTGCACCGAGGAAGTTACCTATCTTGTTCTGGAATTCATAGCTCACAGCCTGGATGACGAATGAGAACAATATCATCATCCATAGCCAGTAGGCACCGCCGAAACTGGTACTATAGAAAAGTGGGAAGGAGGCGAAGAATGCTCCTCCGAAAGTGACGAGCGTGGTAAACGTAAACTCCCATTTCCTGCCAGTGGAATTGATGATGAGACGACGTTCCTCTTCAGTTTTTCCAAGACAGAAAATCAAAGTGTTGGCTCCCTGTACAAATAGGAGAAACACCAACAAGGCTCCAAGCATCGATACGAGGAACCACCAATATGATTGCAAAAAATCGTATGTCATAGTCTTTTGGTTTTAATGTGTTGTTTTGTATTCGGGCATCGTGTGGTATTCTGGTCCCTTCTTGATTTGCTTCACCATGATGTTGATTTCCACGGCAAGCATCGTGGTAAAGAGGACGAGGAAGATGAAAAATGTGGTGGCGATGCTACCTGCCTCGATGTCGGATACGGCGGCATTGACTGGCAGAAGATCTTGGATGGTCCAAGGTTGGCGTCCAATTTCTGCCACAATCCAGCCCGACTCAGAGGCTATGTAGGCCAAAGGCAACATGGCGATCGCCAATAGGAGCAACCAGCGATAGTGGCTGATTTCTTTCTTATAGACCATGAACAGGCAGATGGCGAAGAAGAGAATGAGCAAGCATCCCACTCCCACCATGGCTCGGAAGGCATAGAAGCAGATAGGAATGTTAGGCACCAGTTCCTTGGCATCCTTGATATAGCCATAGCCGAAGTATTTCATGTTCTCCTGTAGAATTGGCAACTGGGCATTGGAGATTTCCTCACCCCCTGGCTGATTCATGTTCTTTCGATAAGTCTGCAAGGCTGCGATTGCCTTTTTGCCTCTTGCTATTTTCTCTTCGAAGGAAGGCTCTCGGGTGCCGTCAGGTTTCGGATACCCTTTGATGATGTCGTTGATGCCTGGCACGTAACCATCTGCTGTGCGAGTGGCGAGGAAGGAGAGCATATTGGGGATGGCAATGCGCATGGCAGGCTCTTTCTCTTTCTCGAAGTCGGGTTGTCCGAATGGGCTGACGAGCGCAATGGCAGTCAGGCTTTCCTCGTTGCCGCCATTGTATAGAGCTTCCATGGCCGCCAGCTTCATCGGTTGCACTTGTGCCACTTTGTAGGCGGAGTTGTCACCAGTCATGGCAGCCAACAAAGTGGCGATGAGGCCTACGGTAGCCCCTATCTTGATGCTGGATTTAGCCAGTTCGGTTTCCCGCTTCTTCAATAGATACCAGCAACTTACTGCCACCACGAAGGCTGCGCCGACAATCCAGGATGAGGTGACGGTATGGGTAAACTTATTGATGGCGAAAGGGGAGAGGGCGACATCCAAGAATGAGGTCATCTCAAATCGCATGGTGTCGGGATTGAAGGTCTGTCCTACTGGATATTGCATCCATGAGTTGGCTACCAGAATCCACCAGGCAGAAATGGTGGCTCCTAATCCAGTCAACCAAGTAGAGGCAAGATGGAACCCACGGCTCACCTTGTTCCAACCGAAGAACATGACCGCTACAAAGGTACTCTCCATGAAGAATGCCAGGATGCCCTCGATGGCGAGTGGAGCGCCAAAGATGTCGCCCACGAACCAAGAATAGTTGCTCCAGTTGGTGCCGAACTCAAACTCCAGGATAATGCCTGTGGCAACACCCATGGCGAAGTTGATGCCGAAGAGTTTTTGCCAGAACCGAGCCACGTCTTTCCAAAATGGTTTCTTAGTGCGGTAGTAACAAGTTTCTGCGATACCCATGATAACCGCCAGTCCCAGGGTGAGTGGGACGAATAGCCAATGATAGATGGCGGTGAGCGCAAACTGAGCTCTTGACCAGTCAATGGTAGCGGATGTGATGTCTAATAATAGGTTTGTCATCATAGCGTAATGTTTTTGATTATGATTGTTGATGTATTGTCATATAAAGGTGTAATGATTATCTGTTTAGCATTTCCTCGGATACGAAGTCGGCCTTGCTTTGTTTTTGTGCGTGCTTGTCGATGTAGTTGGGAAAGAAGAAGATTTTTAGCACCAGGAAAATGATGGCAAGTTTGATGAGGATGATGGCCCACAGTGTTTTGCCGATGGTCATCGTCCTAAATCCGTCATAATAGAAACGGAAGATACGGAGTATCATTCCTTGTTTCAAGTTAGTCTTGTCGTCATTCTTGGTCATAGTTATTTCTTCTGAGTTTTTTGCTTGTTGAGAGTCGTCTCTTTTGCAGAATATGTCATCTCGTTTGCAAATCTACAAAAAAAACAGATAACTTCCAAATAATTATTGGAAAAAATACAAATCTAATACCTTTTCAAATGAAAGAATATATTTTGTTCATCTGTTTGGGGGTTATATAGACTCTCATGACATTCTCCCATTTGCGTTTCCCTATAAATATGCTATATATTTTTGTTAAATATGGAAGAAGTCTTGCTTTTCCCTAGATAAAGTTGTATCTTTGTGCCGTTGAAAGCTTCATTCGAAGTCTTTGACTGTACAGACAAAGACTTGGTTTCTATATTCAAAGTCTTTGAATGGAGAGGCAGAGCCTTTGTACGAAACCTTTATAAGGGTTTGTCGATAAGTGCCAAGGCATGAAGCATGAACTTAATAACGATAAAATATAAACTTAATAACAAAGAAAGGAATGATCTATGACTAAGTACAAGTTACAAGAGTTGCCTGCATTGAGCAATGTAGGCAAAAGGAGAGTTTATCCGAAGTTGGTGATTAACAGAACCCTGTCAACTGCCGACATGATTGAGAAGATGAAGTTGTATCGTCGTACTTGGTCGCCAAGTATGATAGAGGGTGTTCTTATGGATGTAGGCGATATGTTGGTGGAATTGCTTTCCATGGGATATAATGTCAAGTTGGATGGCATCGGTACCTTCTCCTTGTCGCTTGACTTCGAGGATGATAAGTCTAAGGAGATGCAAGGCGATGATGACAAGATGATTTATCGCAAGGTGGGCGTGAAGAATGTCAACTTCAAGTCGGACCCAGAACTCGTAAAGCAAGTGAAACGAGCAACCGACAGGGATTTGGAAAGAGACATGGGTGGTGTAAAGGTGATTCGCAAGGAGGTATATACCCAGGAGGAGCGCATCGCCCGTGCCATGAAGGTGATAGAGCGAGACGGTCTTATCACCCTTGCCGATTATGCCAGCATCAACAATATGAGTCATACGGCGGCTTCCTTGGAACTTCGTAAGATGACATCCGATGACCAGTCGCCGATACAGTCGAGGGGAAATGGAAGCCACAAGGTGTGGGTGAAGAGAATGTTACCCTTGTAATAAATGAGCAGAAGATGAACGAAAAGGTGTTTGATGTTGTTGAGCAAGCATCTTAGAGAATACGTTCATTAACAGCATCAGATAGGTCACTTTTTAGTTGACCTATCTGATGTGATAACTTATTTATTTTGTACTTCGATGATAGTACCTTTTCCATCTTCGTCAATTATGTCTAATCTGTCAAGCAGATTAGTGAGGAGTTTTTCTAATATTATAAATATATTTTACTTTTTATGTTCAATGTTTATATTGCTAATTAAAGTTTCTTTTATGAAAAAAGAGAAGCTAAAAAAGAAAAGTTGAAAAAGAAAAGCGTTGATAATGAATTAGATATAGTAATTTTAACATATTTTTCTTTTTCAAACTTTTTTTTTATGCCATTATTTTATGTAATATTTACTGTCAAAGCGAGTACCCTCTTTCTCAATCTCTTTTCCAACCATAGAATAGAGTGCCTTTCGAAGCTCTTTCATATCTATATCAGGAATACGCTCTGCAATATCCGATATTTTACTCAAAGGATGAACACGGAGATCTTCCATAATTAGTGCTTTAAGCACATATGGTTCTATAGTCTTCAAACTAGTGACAATGTTAGATTTTGCATTTTTCAGCAAAGTTGCATTGATTTGAAAATATGAGCCTTTCTTAACACCACCTTTTGTTATCAGATGATTTTTGTCTAAGTTGTCGATATAGCTTCTCAATCGTTCTTCTGCAGATAACTGGAGAATTTTAGATAAGTCGGTTGAAGGTATGCGCTTCTCCCTTGCTATGATACCGAAAGCAATCTTGTTCTTTTGGGAGAGTTGGTAATTATGGTCAACATAATCCATGAGTCGTATTACTTCTTTATCAGTAATTTCTGCACTTTGATAAACTGTGACAGTATTGAAAGTAGATTCTATCTCTGGTTGCTTCTTCGCTTCAACAGCATCCAACTCATAAATTAAATCATAGCCAGAACCCTCGCCTTCCATCAATCCGAGTGCTGTCAGTATCTCTATCATGTTTGGGTTACGTCTATGCTTGGTGTGAAGGATGTTGTCTTTGGTTACACCTAAAGGGAGACCGCCAGGATTGGAGATGGAGATATAACCTGGATATACTTTGATGGTGATGTCGTTAGAGATGGTTCTTGAGCTATGAGCCAAACTATTAACAAGCAACTCTCTGATTAAGTTCTCGTTATAATAGCGCACTGTCTTACGGAAGAGTCCATTAGGCATCTCGTAGCTATAGGTCAATTCTACAGCCTTGTCCATGATATCTTCCAAAAGTTCCTTTGGGTTAAGCGTGTTGTCACGCCATTCCAATTTATTTGTCTTGTTCTCCAATTCATCATATACAATATACTGAACAGTGATTGGATAGCAAATGCGGCTGCGTTGCTTGGCAGTACCTATCCAAAGTACGCCAAGGTTTGTCATCTTATTGCCATCAAGGAGATGGTACTGCTCGCCAATTTCCATATCGTCGAGTTGTTTGATATGTTGCTTCACTCTGTCAGATTGTCGAATGTCATTGGCAAATTTAGAGAGGTTTGCCTTGTTCTCAGCTTCCAACTCAAACTGTGTTGGCACAAGTTCCCATTGGAAAGCACCCTTTTCTTCTCCTACACGCTGGATGTCTTCACTACGTACGGGCTCGCATTTGTCTGCGACACGGATATACATCTTGCCATCAGAAGTGGTTGCGTAGGAATGAAGTGAAGGGAAAACAGTGATAGCAAAGTGCTGGCTACCAGTTTCATCTGCGCATACATCGCCCACTGCAAGACCAACGTTGAAGCAAAGTCCACGCAATCTTGTGACGGCACTATTTGCCTCTTCTTGTGGAATAACTTGATTGGGACCTGGCTTCTTGGTCTTGTCTTCTACGCCAATCATTATTTGTCCTCCTTGTGCATTGGCTAAAGCGACACAAGTAGTGGAGAGTTCTTTGAAAATAAAGCATATATCTTGAATAAAAATGTAGTTTCTAAGTGAATTATTCTTTTTTTGCTAAAAATACCTACACACACATTTGACGAATAAGCTTTGTTGGTGTAAACTTGATAGATGGTACTCCTATATGAGAAGTTAAGTTGTGGAATGTTATTTTGTGAAATATTGAGAAAGTTACAACTTTTGTCAAAATATCCGATAATCTTCGAGTTTTCTAAATAAAATAGTGCCTATATAACTCGGCAAAAACTCGGCAATTTCATAAACTAAAAAATCCTAACCGCTTATTTCCAAGCAGTTAGGATTTTCTCGGGTGCGCCTGATAGGACTCGAACCTACACGGCCTAAACCACTAGATCCTAAGTCTAGCGCGTCTACCAATTTCGCCACAAGCGCATTTGTGGGTGCAAAGATACAACTTTTATTTGAATAAAAAGAAGAAAAGGGCAAAAAAAGTTACGATTGTTTGCTCTTTTCGATATTTTGTGCTAATTTTGCACGCAATTAAGGCTCAACTTTTATGGATGTTTCATCCGTAACCGAAAAACTTAAGAAATAGCTAATAACAACTAACAACTAAAAAACAAAGGCATTTATGACAATGAAGAAAACAATGTTAATGTCAAGTATGATGAAAGGCAGAAAGGTTGTTCTGGGCTTGGCTGCTATGCTTGTGAGCGTGTCGGCAGGGGCTGGCAATCTGAAACCTTCCACTACACTTCCTATAGAGGGAAACATGGTGAAGGCTTCTAGTCCGATGATTCAGTATGTGGGGCGTGTGAGCTTTGCCAAGAATCCAGACGTGGCTAGTTTCAACTTCCCAGGCACTACTATCCATGCAACTTTCGAGGGAACTTCACTGAAGATGATTTGCCGTCCGATGACGGGATATTTCATGGCGCAGGTGGATGGATGCGAGCCTTTTAAGGTGGGATTCAACGCCGAACGAGACTCGGTGGTCACCGTGGCTGCGGCTTTGGCGCAAGGCGTGCATCACGTAAAGATGATGTATGTGATAGAAGGATTGTTCCGTAACCCTGAATTCAAGGGATTTGTGCTCGACAAGGAGTGCAAACTTGTTGAGGCTCCTGCTTTGCCTGAGCGAAAGATTGAGTTCATCGGCAATTCCATCACTTGTGGCTATGGTGTGGAAAGTATCGTGATGACAGATCCTTTCGAGGACGAGACGGAGAACCATTGGCTCACTTATGCCAATATCGTGAGCGATAGCTTGAGGGCACAGCATACTTCCATTTCAAGAAGTGGCATCGGCGTATATCGCAATTATGATGGTCCGAAGGCTGGCTCTGCCGAAAATATGCCTTGGCAATATGAGTACACCTTATTTAATAAGCACGACGAGAAATGGGATTTCGCTAAATATCAGCCTCAGCTCGTTTGTATCAACCTGGGTACCAACGACCTTTCTACCAATAACTATGATATCCATCTCTATGAGAAGAACTATCGTATGTTCTTGAAGACGGTTCGCACGAAATATCCCAATGCTAAGATAGTCTTGATAACTGGACCTATGTTGGGCGAGAAGGAGAGCAACGAGCAGAAAGCTGTGCTCGATAGGATTTGCAAGGATGCCAATGAGAAAGGATTTACACTGGCTAACAATTACGTGAAGGACCAGAAGGGAAACTTTGTGAAGGACCAGAAGGGAAATCTTAAATTGATAAAGAAGGCGAAGGGCGACAAGGATATCTATCGCTTTGATTTCACTTTCCAAACAGGCGACCTGGGGTATGGTGCCAGCTGGCATCCAAGCAAGCTTCAGCATCAGAAAATGGCTGGTGAATTATTGCCATTCCTCCGCAAAATCATGAATTGGAACTGAATTTAAGTGAAGAGTGAAGAATCTTATAGCATATTAAATTATATGATGAAAAAGAATATTTTTTTGAAAACGGCTTTCACCTTGGCGATGCCTTTGATGGTGTCTGCTCAGATGCAGGCTCAAACTCCACAGGAGGATTTCAAACGAGACATTACGCTCTCGGCCAGTAACTATGTGGCTTATCGTGGACCTCAGAAGCAGTTGACTCCTGCTCCCAAGGGATATAAACCTTTCTATTTGAGCCATTATGGCAGACATGGTTCTCGCTATATGATAGGTAGTGCGGCTTACGATGTGCCGTATTTCGCTTTGCTCAAGGCGAAGCAGGGAGGTAAGTTGACTGCCAAGGGCGAGGAAACCTTGCAGAAGGTGAAGTTGATACGTGAGGATGCCAAGGGGCGTGATGGCGAGTTGACACCACTCGGCGCTTTGCAGCATCAGGGAATCACCAAGCGCATGATGGAGCGGTTCCCGGAGATTTTTGCAGGTAAGACTAACATCGAGGCTCGAAGCACAGTGGTTATTCGTTGTATTCTCTCTATGGAGAATGGTTTGCAGTCTATGCTTCGCATCAATCCGAAACTCCATATCTTCCATGATGCCAGCTACCACGATATGTACTATATGAACCAGGGGGACAAGCGATTGGATAGTTTGAAATATTGTGTGGGCAGAAAGGTGGTGCAGGAGGAGTTCATCAAGAAACACGACTGTTACAGTAGAGTGATGCAGGAACTTTTCAATGACCAAGCGTGGGTGAAGCAGAACATCGACCAGCGTGACCTCAATTGGAAACTCTTTGAGATGGCAGGTGCCGTCCAGGGCACGGAGTTAAGAGGTAAAGTCTCGCTCTATGACCTCTTCAATGAGGAGGAGATTTATCAGAACTGGGTCGTCAGCAACTCTTGGTGGCAGATGTCGTATGGCTATTCGCCTTATACGGGCAATGAGCAGCCTTTCTCCCAGCGCAATCTCCTGAGGGATATTATAGAAAAAGCGGATAGCTGTATCGCATTGGAGCATCCGGGAGCTACCTTGCGATATGGTCATGACACGATGGTTACTCCGCTTACCTGTCTTTTGAACCTCAATGGCTATGGCGAGGAAATCAAAGACCCGGAGAAGATTGCCGGTCAATGGTTTGATTATAAGATTACGCCGATGGCTACCAACTTGCAGTTCGTGTTCTATCGCAACAAGTCGAAAGCTAATGATGTGTTGGTAAAAGTGCTTTTGAACGAGGATGAGGCAACACTTCCTATCAAGAGCGATGTGGCTCCTTATTATCACTGGAGTGATTTCAAAGCGTATTGTATGGAAAAATTGAAATCTTACAACAGGTAAGAAAATAAGTGATAAGGAAAGCTATAAATGAAAGGGCAACAGAAAACAGAAATAAGTCGAAAATTTAAAATAAAAGGGAAGCCGCTCTTCAAGAATGTTCTTGGGAGCGGCTTCCCCTTTGTAAAGCATATTTGTTTTGGGTACTTTAAACATTTGTTGATTCGTCAATCAATTTATTGATTCTTCAACCAATCGTTGTCTTTCTCATCTTCTTCGGTGAATTTCTTATCATCGAAAAGACTAGTCTGACCGGTCATTTCATCGATGACCTGTTGCTCGCTCTTGCCTGCGTCTGGGTCGAGGTTTTCCGTAGGCTCGTTGTCTTTGCCTGTATCTTCACCATTGTCGCTGTCAGCGTCATCGGCAGTTTTTTCCTCAGGGAAGCGAGTCGGCTCCAGTTCATCAATTTTATCTATCTTCCATGTGGTCAATCTCTTGCCTTTCGCCTTGAAACTCTTCTGACTGATGAATTGCTCGGCATCGATTTCCTCGGCAGGACGAACGGCATCCACACCACCGTAAGTCACCTTGATTCTTGGATAAACGGTGTCGGTGAGCAAGATGAGCTTGCAGTTAGGGTTCTCGCCCATGAAGTTCTGATGGCGTTTGGTCGCATCCATCGTGAAACGCTTGATGTATGGGTAACCCTGGTTGTCGGCATCATAAAGGATGGCTGTCCAAATCTTGTGCTCGTCCCATTTCTCTAGACGGAGAATGTTGTCTTCGTAATGGTTGTTTACATCGAAGTTGGTGATATAGAACTCACCGTTGTCTAATACTACCAGGATGCTCTCGTCGTCGTTGAACTCTCCAAGGAAGCGGCCATTCTCGTCGTAGTTGATGCGGTTGACATCCGGGTCGAACCATACCTTGCGACCGCCTAACGTGCTGTGTCCGTGACTCTTCAACCCGATGCGTCGGATAGGACGCTTGGTGAGTAGGTTACCCTTGGCGGCACGTCCCTTGATGAGGATGGTCGAGAAATCTTTTTCCAGGAAGATGCTCAGACGTTTCTTCGTCAAGTCTGGCTCCATGGTCACTTTGATGATTTCTGCCTCACCGTTAGGGTTGGCGGTGAAGTAGATGACACGGCTGCCAGGAGTTCCTTGTGTAATGTCGTATATCTTGTCACGAGTCATGGCGGTTACGTTGAATCGCTTGATGAAATAGTCGCCCTGTTTGCCGTCGCGATACACGCAGTTGTAGATGGTGCGCTTGTCGTTCTTCTTGAACACCTGTACGTGCAGAATGTTCTTGCCCACGAATATCTTGTCGGCTATCTTCGTCACCTTGAACTTTCCGTCCTTGTAGAAGATGATGATGTCGTCGAGGTCGGAGCAGTTGCATACAAACTCGTCCTTCTTCAATCCCATGCCTACGAATCCTTCCTGACGGTTGATGTAGAGCTTTTGGTTGGCTTCCACTACCTTGGTCACCTCGATGGTATCGAAGTTGCGAATTTCAGTGTGGCGAGGGTGGAGCTTGCCATATTTGCCCTTGAGGTATTCAAACCAATTGATGGTGACATCGGTCATGTGGGCGAGGTCGTTTTCGATTTCCGCCAACTCTGCCTTTATTTTCATCAAGAGTTCGTCTGCCTTGTCCTTATTATATTTAAGGATGCGTTGCATCTTGATTTCGAGGAGCTTGAGGATGTCTTCTCGGGTTATCTCACGATGGAAGGCATATTCCACCATGTCCTCGGTGTCGGTCTTGACGGAGAAAAGTTTGTCCTTGAAAGGCTCCAACTTGGAGTCGATAAATGCCACTACCTCGTCTTGCGTCTTGCTTTGCTCGAACTTGCGCTCCTTGTAGATGCGCTCCTCGATGAAGATGCGTTCGAGAGAAGAGAAGAATAGCTGTTCTTCGAGTTCTCCCTTGCGTATCATGAGTTCCTTGCGCAATAATCCCATCGTACGATCAACGCTGTGTCTAAGCACGTCGCTGATAGTGAGGAACCTTGGCTTATTGTCTTCGATGACGCAGCAGTTGGGCGAGATGTTGATTTCGCAATCGCTGAAGGCATAGAGGGCATCCATCGTCTTGTCGCTGGATGTGCCAGGGGCGAGATGTACGAGAATCTCCACATTGGCGGAGGTTACGTCTTCGATCTTGCGTGCCTTGATTTTTCCTTTCTCTACCGCTTTGGTGATGCTCTCGATGAGGCTCACGGTAGTTTTGCTATATGGAATCTCACTGATGACGAGCGTCTTGTTGTCTATCTTGTCTATTTTCGCACGCACCTTCAGCACGCCACCACGCTGTCCGTCGTTGTACTTGCTCACGTCGATGGCACCGCCCGTAGGAAAGTCCGGGTAGAGTTGGAAAGGCTCCCCCTTGAGATAGTGGATGGCGGCATCGCAGAGATCGTTGAAGTTGTGAGGCAATACCTTGCTGCTCAATCCTACGGCGATACCTTCGGCCCCCTGTGCCAGGAGCAGAGGAAACTTGGCGGGGAGCGTGATAGGCTCCTTGTTCCTGCCATCATAGGAGAGTTGCCAGTCGGTGGTCTTCGGATTGAACACCACGTCTAGGGCAAACTTGGAAAGGCGTGCCTCGATGTATCGGGGTGCTGCCGCACGGTCGCCCGTGAGGATGTTACCCCAGTTACCCTGGGTGTCGATGAGAAGGTCTTTCTGTCCCATCTGCACGAGGGCATCGCCGATGGAGGCGTCACCATGAGGGTGGAACTGCATCGTATGACCTACGATGTTGGCCACCTTGTTGTATCGTCCATCGTCCATACGTTTCATGGAGTGGAGGATGCGTCGCTGCACAGGTTTGAGACCGTCCTCGATATGAGGCACGGCACGTTCCAAAATCACATACGATGCATAGTCGAGGAACCAATTCTGGTACATTCCGCTGAGGTGATGCACAGCGGAAGCATCAAATCGGTTCACCGGCTTGTAATCGGAGTGGCTTTCGGTAGAAGGCTCTTCCGATTTTTCATTTTCTTGAGTTTTCTCCAAATCGCCAGAATTTTGACCTTCAAGTTCGTCTTTGTCTTTTATTTCGTCGCTCATAGATAGCTTTTAATACTAATTTTGATAATTTATGGCAAAAATACAACAAAAATTCGAGAAAAAGGTGTATCTTTGCCGAAAATTTGAAAAAAATAAGTTTTTATCATGGCACAGGAAGATGTTTTTAAGAAAATTGTAAGCCATTGTAAAGAATATGGCTTCGTGTTCCCTAGTAGTGAAATTTATGATGGCTTGGCTGCTGTTTATGACTATGGTCAGAACGGTGTCGAGCTGAAAAACAATATCAAGCAGTACTGGTGGCAGAGCATGGTATTGTTGCACGAGAATATCGTAGGTCTCGATGCTGCTATCTTCATGCACCCTACTGTTTGGAAGGCTTCTGGTCACGTGGATGCTTTCAATGACCCATTGATTGATAACCGCGACTCCAAGAAGCGTTATCGTGCCGATGTGCTCATCGAAGACCACATGGCTAAGTATGAGGAGAAAATTGCCAAGGAGATCGCTAAGGCTAAGAAGCGTTTCGGAGATAGCTTTGATGAGGCTCAGTTCCGTGCTACCAACCCTCGTGTGCTCGAGAACCAGAAGAAGCACGATGAACTCCACGCTCGCTACACCGAGGCTATGCAGGGGCCTGACTTGGATATGCTCAAGCAGATTATCCTCGACGAGGGTATCGTTTGCCCTATCTCTGGTACCAAGAACTGGACAGATGTTCGTCAGTTCAACTTGATGTTCTCTACCCAGATGGGTGCTGCAAGTGATGCTACCAGCAAGGTTTACCTCCGTCCTGAGACAGCTCAGGGTATCTTCGTGGATTACCTCAGCGTTCAGAAGACTGGTCGTATGAAGTTGCCATTCGGTATCTGCCAGATTGGTAAGGCTTTCCGTAACGAGGTGGTTGCCCGTCAGTTTGTGTTCCGTATGCGTGAGTTCGAGCAGATGGAGATGCAGTTCTTCTGCCAGCCAGGCACTGAGATGAAGTGGTTTGAGTATTGGAAGAAGGTGCGTTTGGCATGGCACGAGGCTCTCGGCATGGGTAACGAGAACTATCGTTACCACGACCATGAGAAGTTGGCTCACTATGCCAACGCCGCTACCGACATCGAATTCAAGATGCCATTCGGTTTCAAGGAGGTGGAGGGTATCCACAGCCGTACCAACTTCGACCTCTCTCAGCATGAGAAGTTCAGCGGTCGTTCCATCAAGTACTTCGATCCTGAGAAGAACGAGAGCTATGTACCTTATGACGTGGAGACATCCATCGGTGTTGACCGTATGTTCCTCAGCGTGATGTGTCACTCTTATTGCGAGGAGAAGTTGGAGAATGGTGAGACACGTGTTGTGTTGAAGTTGCCTGAGGCCTTGGCACCAGTGAAGTGTGCTGTGTTCCCATTGGATAAGAAGGACGGCCTGCCAGAGTTGGCTCATGAGATTGTAGATGAGTTGAAGTTCCACTTCAATACTCACTATGGCGATCCTAAGGACTCTATCGGTAAGCGTTATCGCCGTCAGGATGCCATCGGTACTCCATTCTGTATTACCGTTGACCACGATACTCCTAACGATCACAAGGTAACCTTGCGCTATCGTGACACCATGGAGCAGGAGCGTGTTGCCATCAGCGACTTGCGCTCAATCATCGAGGATCGCGTGAGCATCACGAGCGTATTGAAGAAGCTTGGTGCAGAAATCAAGAACTTCTAATATAATAAGGTAATCAAATACATTTAGATGAATTTGAAGAATTTGAAATATTTGTTCTTTCTGTTGATGGCAGCTTTTGTGCTGTCATCATGCAGTGAGACAGACGAGGATGAGTCCAAGGTGGAGTACGCTAATTGGCAAGAACGCAACGACAAGGCTTTTGCCGATACCTTGGCATACGCCAGGCAGCAAGGTGAAGCCAATGGATGGTATGTCTTTAGAAATTGGTGTTTGGATAATCAGACACCTAATAAGGATACCAATGGCAACGAAGCAAGTTTGAAGTATAATGACGATGACTATATCGTAGTGCATGTGCTTCAAGAGGGCGAAGGAACGGAATCCCCATTATATACAGACTCTATTCAGGTAAGCTATAGGGGAAGACTGTTGCCTTCTACGTCTTATGCTGATGGCTATGTCTTCGACCAGACGTTTGAGGGTGCATATAGTTCCAAGACAGCCAAGCCAACTAAGACAACTGTCAACTATGGTTGGATAGATGGTTACACTACCGCATTGCTCAAGATGCACGTTGGTGACCGCTGGATGGTGTTCATACCTCAAAATCTGGGTTATGGTACCACAGAGTATAATGGCATCCCTGCTTATTCTCTGCTTCGTTTCGAACTGGCTTTGAATGGTTACAAGAGAGGCAGTGGCGCTTGGATTATGAAATAAGGTATAAAAACAGATGTAAGATAATCGCTCGGCAGTTTCTGTCGGGCGATTCCTTTTATGTGTAAATCCGATAGGTTTCTTTAGTGCAAAAATGTGTTGCAAAGCATGAATAAGTGTTTGTGTTCGCACACAAATGGTTGACATATATCAAAAAAATGTTAGAAAACTGCAAAAATATTCGGAAAAGTATTGTGGTTTCCTAGATTTGTCGTACCTTTGCAGTCGAAAATATAAGTTTTAGGTTTTTAGTTAGGTAATAGATTGTTCAAGGTTATTAGTTTGAAGGTAAAAATTAAGATTGTTATTCAAGGACGACGGGTATTAGAAGTAAGGTAATAAAAAGATTGTTTATTCAAGGACGACGAATAGGTTTAGTTATCTGAAAAGGTATTAAGTGAGTATTTTGGGAAAATACTGATTGAAGAGAAAGTAATTATTTTATGTTTATAAAAAATGGCGATTCCTCAACTTGGGATCGCCATTTTTCTGTTACGAGCATAATAAAATTCGAGCATAGTAAAATGTTATATAGTAAAAAAACGAATTATTTGATGGAGTCGATACGCTCGGGTAGGGCGATGACTCGTGGAGAGAAGCTCAATCTCATCGTGGGACTGAGCGTTCCTTCCATGTTGGCGCAAATCTCCACCGTGATGATGTTTTTCATCGATGCTTCGATGGTGGGGCATCTTGGAGCTGAGGCATCAGCCAGCATCGGCTTGATAGAATCCACGACTTGGCTCATCGGAAGTTTGCTGGGTGCGGCGGCAACGGGCTTTTCCGTGCAAGTGGCTCATTTCATTGGTGCCAATGACTTCTTTCAGGCTCGTCAGGTCTTCAGGCATGGTTTGATATGTGGTTTGCTCTTTAGTGTATTCCTCGCTATCATAGGAGTTGCCATCCATGTTCATCTGCCCTATTGGCTGGGAGGAGGAGAGGATATAGCCGTGGACTCATCTCGTTATTTCTTGGTTTATGCCTTGGTTCTTCCTTTCGTATATCTCTATCATACGTCCGAGATGATGTTGAAGTCGGCAGGAAACATGCACACGCCAAGCATCATGGCGGTATTGGTATGCATCTGTGATGTGCTCTTCAATTACATATTTATATATATATTGAAGATGGGAGTCGTTGGTGCTTCGTGTGGTACGGCGTTGGCTTATATTTGCATCTCATTGCCAAATCTCTATTTGGCAGCCTGCAAGAATAAGATACTCAACCTGCGTCAGGATCATGTGCGCTTCCATTGGGTCAAGGAGTATGTACAGCATGCTTGCAAGATAAGCATTCCTATCGCCATACAGAATATCCTGATGAGTGGCGCCCAGATAGTGAGCACGATGATAGTCGCTCCTTTGGGTAATATTGCCATTGCAGCTCATTCCTTCGCCATTACGGCGGAAAGTCTCTGCTATATGCCGGGCTATGGAATCGGAGACGCTGCTACGACGCTCGTAGGTCAGACGCATGGTGCCAATCGCTTGGATCTCTGTAAGAGCTTTGCCTACATGACGGTTGGACTGGGCATGGCGGTCATGGCATTGATGGGAGTTGTCATGTATGGGTTCGCTCCCGAGATGATAGGTGTGTTGTCTCCGGTGGACTCCATCTGTGAGTTGGGTACCATCTGTCTTCGCATCGAGGCTTTCGCTGAGCCATTCTTTGCGGCGAGCATCGTCACTTATAGTGTGTGTGTGGGAGCGGGCGATACCAAGACTCCTGCTGCCATTAATCTGGGTACGATGTGGCTGGTGCGCCTCACCTTGGCTTATGGCTTATCGAAGAGCTATGGCTTGGAGGGTGTTTGGATAGCCATGGCTACCGAGTTGACATTTAGGGGAATCCTCTTCCTGGTACGTCTTGTACGTGGTTCATGGATGAAGAGTTTCATGGTGTCATCTACTCTCGAATGAATGTTAGTTTTATGTTAAGATTGCAAGCTTTTGGGAAGTTTTTACCCCAAAAGCTTGTTTACTTTCGTTATTTATGTTAATTTTGCAGAAGAAAGTTACCTTATTAAGAGGGGTTTTCGTTATATGTATATGTTCGAAACAGCATTTAAGATAACAATTATAATACAACAAATACAATAAACATGAGATTAAAGCAACTATTTGTAGCGGCAGTGATGCTGCTCTCTACAGGAGCTATGATGGCACAGCAGATGCCTCAGATTCCTGTTGACAAGAATGTGAGGATAGGTCATCTCGACAATGGCTTGACCTATTACATTCGTCACAACAATTTCCCAGAGCATGTAGCTAGCTTCTACATCGCACAGAAGGTGGGTTCTATCAACGAGAACGACGACCAGCGTGGTCTCGCCCATCTCTTGGAGCATTTGGCATTCAATGGCTCTGATCATTTCAAGGGAAACAGTCTCCAAAACTATCTTCAGAGCATTGGTGTGGAGTATGGCAAGAACTTGAATGCCTATACTAGCATCGACAAGACTGTGTATTACTTTACAGATGTACCTACCAATCGTATCACAGCGGTGGATTCTTGCATGTTGATCCTCAAGGATTGGAGCAATGGTATCTCCTTGACTCAAGAGGCTATCGACGGCGAGCGTGATGTCGTACACAATGAGTATCGTATGCGCATGGTGGGTCAGCAGCGTATGTTGGAGCGTTCGCTCCCTGCACTTTACCCTGGCAGCAAGTATGGTTATCGTATGCCTATCGGCTTGATGAGCGTTGTTGATGGTTGCGACCCAGAGACACTTCGTGCTTATTATCGCAAGTGGTATCGTCCCGACAACCAAGCTGTCATTGTGGTGGGTGATGTCGATGTTGACCATATCGAGGCTGAAATCAAGAAACTCTTCAGTGGTATCAAGGTGCCTAAGGATGCTGCCAAGGTTATCCCTGAGAGCGTGCCAGACAACAATACTGCCATCTATGTCATAGACAAGGACAAGGAGCAGAACTATGATGTGGCGATGATCAGCATGAAGCACGATGCAACTCCTGACTCTCTGAAGGGCAGCATCAATTACTTTGCTTCCTCTTACGTGAAGAGTGCGCTTGCCACTATGCTCAACAATCGTCTTGCCGAGAAGGCACTGGATGCAGATTGTCCTTTCTTGCAGGCGGGTTGCGAAGATGGTGATTATTTGGTTTCACGTACTAAGGATGCCTTCAATCTTAATGTGGTGGCTAAGCCTGGTAAGATGTTGGAGGCTTATGCCGCTGTGCTCCGTGAGGCAAAACGTGCCAAAGACTTTGGATTCACTGCCACAGAGTACATCCGCTTCAAGGATGACTTCATGAGTGGTATTGACAAGATATACTCCAATCGCGATAAGATGAAGAATGAGCAGTTCACAACTCAATATGTGGACAACTTCATCTCCAACGAACCTATTCCTTCCGTGGAGGATGAAACTCAGATTTATAAGATGTTGGTGCCAAACATTCCTGTAGAGGCCATCAACCAGTATGCCAAGGAGTTGATTTGCGAGACCGATACCAACTTTGTGACTCTTGTCATGATGCGCGACGTGGAAGGTGGCGTATATCCTACCCAAGACCAGTTGGCTGACGTCGTAAAGCAAGTACGTGGCGAGAAGTTGGAGGCTTATGTCGATAACGTGAAGCAGGAGCCGTTGATTGCTCAACTTCCTAAGGCAGGAAAAATCAAGAAGACGACGGAGAACAAGCAGTTTGGCTTCAAGATGTTGACCCTCTCCAATGGTGCCAAGGTTGTATTGAAGAAGACCGACTACAAGAACGACGAGGTGCAGTTTGCTGCTTCTGCCCTGGGTGGTAGTTCCGCCCTCGACAAGAAGGAGTACAGAGAAATCAAGATGCTCCCAGCTCTCCTCAATGCGAGCGGCTTGGGCAACTTCACCAGCAATGAACTAGAGAAGGCTTTGGCAGGAAAGATTGCCTCTTGTGGATTCAGCCTCTCTCGTTATCGCCATGGATTGGGCGGTAGTTCTACTCCTAAGGACTTGGAGACTTTGATGCAGCTCATCTATTTGCGACTCACTAATGTGACCAAGGACGAGAAGAATGTCAACAACCTCATTGAGACTCAGGCTACGGCACTCGCCAACATGAGCAACAACCCACAGGCAGTGTTCCAGGATTCTTTGAGCAGCACGATGTATGCTGGCGACAAGTACTATCGCAGCATGACTGCTGAGGATGTGAAGGCAGTCAACTATGACCGTGTGCTCGCTCTCGGCAAGCAAATCTACGGCGATGCCAAGGATTACACTTTCTACTTTGTGGGTAACTTCGACGAGAAGCAGATTCTTCCTCTCATCGAGCAATATATCGCCTCTCTTCCTAACAATGGTGTGAAGTTGAAGAATAAGGAGGAGAACCCAGTGAAGGGTGAGGTTGTCAATAAGTTTACCAAGGAGATGGAGAACCCTCAGGACATCGCAGCTGAAATCTGGGCTTCCGAGGTACCTTATACCTTGAAGAACGATATCCTTGCCGACATCGCAGGTCGTGTGCTCGGTATGGATTACAACCGTAATATCCGTGAGCGTCTCAGTGCTGCTTACTATGCTGGTGCTGATGGCTTGGCAAGTCTCAAGATGGATGGTAAGACCATGCGTGTGGGCTTCTCTGCCAATGCCATGATGAATCCAGACAAGTCTTCCGAGGCTATCCCTTGCTTCTACGAGGGCTTGAAGAAGGCACAAGAAGAGCCTAATGCCGATGACATCCAGAAGGCTAAGGAAATCCTCTTGAAGCAATTCGACGTAAATCAGAAGAAGAATGGCTATTGGATGGGTGTCATCTCTGAGTATGTGACATATGGTACAGACAGCCATACCACCTACAAGCAGATTGTCAATTCCATTGATGCCAAGGCTGTAAGCGATTTCATCAAGAACGTCGTGTTGAAGGATGGCAACCATGTGGAGGTTATCATGCACGCTACCAAGGCAGGTGAGACTAAGTAAGATATAGGCTTTATACAGAACCGAATGTATAAAGAAAAACATTAAATGATATAAAATCCCGATACAAATCTTGTTGTATCGGGATTTTTTTGTATTTTTGCAACCGATTAGAGAGTTTATAGTAAAAGAAAATATTAATTGTTTTAATTTTGAAATCAATGAAGAAAATTATTTTATCGGTTGTGCTTGCCTGTGGAAGCTTCTTGTGCTTGCAGGCTCAGATCTTGTATAAGGTAAGCAAGGACAGTAGCGATGTCAAGCCTTCTTACATCATGGCTTCCAATCGCTTTATGAACCCAATGGGAGTAGTCTCCATTACTGGTGAACTGAAAGATGCGCTCACCAATACAGACCAGATGTATTTCGAGGTAAATAAAGGGGCTTATGACTCTACTATCAAGGACGCTAAGAAATTGGCTGACGGTAAGACGTTGCTTGGGCTTTTGACTCCTGCCCAGCAAACCAAGCTCAATGCTTTCTTGAAAAAATACATGGAGGTGGATTTCCGCAGCCCTTACGTACAGAAAAAATATGGCAATTTGACTCCTGCTGCCTTGATGGAGGATTTGGAGCAGTTGCTGTTCGTCGCCAATCACATGGGAATGTACGATCCTACTCATACCTTCGACCAGTACTTCGAGGCTCAGGCAAAGGCAAACAATGAGACCGTGGGGGCGTTGACGGACGTGGATACCTTTGTCAATACCACTTATCGCAGCGACTTAAAGGCACAAGTGGCTCGCTTGATGAGTTTTCTGGAAAACGAGTCTGTAGAATTGAGCAAGATGAATAAGGAGGTGGATGCTTTCAAGGCTCAAGACTTGGATGTTGTTGCGCAAGCCGTTGGTCCAAAGGTGGATAAGTCAACCTTGGAAACATGGGCTACCAAAATTTCAGAAGTGATGGAGGAAAAGCCAACGTTCTTCGTAGTGGATGCCGCCAACTTGAGTGGTACCGAAGGACTCCTTCAACTTCTTCGCAATGCCGGACTCCATGTGGAAGGAATTAAATAAAATAAAAAACTCCGTTGTAAGGAACGAATCCAGACAACGGAGTTTTTTATTTACATCCTCTATATGGAGGGTAAAACATAGACTACATAGAAATCTCTCTTTCTTCTCTTTTGGACAACGAGTCCATCAGGAACATAAGATCGACTTCCTTTTTAATTTCTGCTTTTTGCCTTAGAGGCAAGAGCCTCGCGGCGATCACGGAGAATCTGTTGACATCTGTTCAATGTTTGACTTTGGTTCTCCTCGTTAACCTTAATTAAACAATCATTCATAACCTATTGCGATTTGATAATGATGCAAAGTTAGGACATTCTCATAAAAAATGAAAGAAATTTCTATTAAAATGCATGTCTTTTTCGTGATTTTTTGATTTATGTCAAATAGTTGAGCTTGATTAGTTACTTTTTTGAAGCTTTATTGATTGTCAAAAGTACATTTTAGGGATTCGGGATAAAGAAAATAGGGAAATCCTTCCTTTGTTTGGATTATTTTTGCGAACTTTGCACTCAAATTGAGAGTGAAGTAAAGAAATTGATATATAATATATAAAAGGTATGAAAAAAGTATTTTTGATGGCTGCCCTCGTGCTTGCTTGCACATCTGGCAGTATGGCTAATGAATGGAATGAGGTATCTCTTTCCGAAACAACTAGTTGTCCTGTAAAGAAGACGACAAAGAAGTCAACCAAGAAGACGACTACAAAGAAAACAACAACTAAGAAGACGACTACAGCGAAGGCAACTACGTCAACTTCTGAAACTTCAAGTACAGATACATCGACTACACCTTCTACAGCATCAACCGCTGCTTCTAGTAAGGGATCTGCTATAGCTGGTATCCTGGGTGGCTTGTTGGGAGGTAGCTCTTCTAGTAGCAGCTCCTCAAGTACGGCAGGAGGCATCATCAATGGCATCTTGAACAATGTGATAGGCAGCGGAACGTTTAAGCAGGCTGATCTTTGTGCTTCTACCTGGAAATATAATAAGCCTGGTTGTGCCTTTACTTCTGAAAATCTCTTGGCAAAGGCGGGTGGTGAAATAGCAGCTAACAAGATAGAGAAACAGTTGCAGACTTACTACAAAAAGGCTGGTTTTTCTAACTCAAATACATATTTCAAGTTTAACACAGATGGTAGTTTTGAGTCAAAAATTGACGGTAAGTCTTGGAAAGGTACTTATACTTTCGATGAGAAGACGCATGCTATTACGATGAAGGGACTTTTGCTCAACGTCTCTGGCTATGCTACAAAAACAACCAATGGCATTAGTCTTCTTTTTGAGTCGAAGAAACTCTTGACATTGGTACAAACCCTAACTGCGCTTAGTGGCAATTCTACGCTGAGTACGATTGGCAACATCACCAAGAACTACGATGGCGTGAGAGTAGGATTTGAAATGGCAAAATAAAGTCAATCTGATTTGAGTTGGCTAACTCATATCAATATAGAAATCCCCCGAAGGTTTGATGCTTTCGGGGGATTTCTTTCTTGATATATAAGAGTATTGAAGGATTATTTGAGTTCCACATTCAATGGAGTCTTCAGTGCCTCTAGGTATTCCTTGATGCGAATCTGCCATTCTGCATAGCTACGTACATCATACTTGCTCCATGCTGCACCGAAATAGTAGCTATATTTTTCTCCGCTCTTCAAGCCATTCTTGATGCCAAGGGCATGACCTGTGGCACCATCGTGCTTTTGGTCGAAGAGCTGGTAGTAGGTGTTGTCCACGCCATTAGGAAAGAGAACACCCACATAAACCTGGCTCTGGTTCACCTCCTGGTTGTCGGTAGGGTCTGCATAGCTCACGTAGTCTTTGGCAAATGTCTTGGTCTCGGTATCTTCTTCGTGGATTGGGAAACCTGTGGCGAAATCGGTAGGGTGGGTGAGACCATCATACCAGACTGTCATCTTATTGAAGTTGCAGCCTTTGTCTAGTGAGATGATGCGGTGCTCTACCACATCCTTCATGTCGCCGATGGTAGAAGGGTTGTAAGCCAGTTCAACGGTGAAGCGGAGCGGACCGTTGTCCAATATCTTGTAAGTCTTGTAGCAATAAGGCAAATACTGTGTCTTGCCCACCATGAGGCTTGGTGCGCCAAGTCCGAGAGTTGCCCCCACACGATAAGGGTCAAGACCATTGCCATGGTCCAAGTGGAAGGATGTAGTGATATCTACCTCGCGAGATTCAGCCCAAAGAGCCTTGGCTTGTCCTGTAAGTTGGGCTGCCTTTACTTGGTTCTTTTCTGCCTTGGCTTGCTTTTCCAAGGCTTTAGCTTTGGCATCAATCTTGTCGCCATTGATGTTGCCGTTCATGTCCTTGATGTATCTGTCATAGACCACGGTGTCTGGAGTGTTCTTCACCCAAACATCTGTGCCGAAGGAACGCTCGCCAGTCTTCTGGAGGGCAGGACCATATACTCGATAGGCGCATCGGTCGTTTTCCCAAGCGATGTCGTCCTTGCGTATCTTGTAGAGAGCGCCTGTCGTCCAAACCTTTTGGGGATAAGGCTTGCCGATGCTGATATAATAAGTGGCAGAGGCATGAGGACGCACACTAGCATCTATCAAAAGCTTGCCGTCGTGGGTAATCTGTGAACCGATCTGCTGACCACGTTTGTTCTTGACGATGTAAGCCTCGCCCTTCTTGGGAGTAACGTTGTTCAACTTGGCTTTTACGTCAGTCATGCAGACTTCGATGAGTTCTGTGCGTTGTGCATCCGTAGGGTTGCTAACAACTACAGAGGTTTGTTGGGCAAAGCTGTAGTTAGAACCAGCGATTGCCATGAGCATCATCAGACAACCGGTCTTGATGCTTAAATCCTTTTTGTTTTTAGCCATGAGTGTTCTTGATTTGTTTTGTTTATTGTAATACGTATGAATAGTTGCTTTTGCTTAAAGTTCATTCCTCGATGACGGAAACTTCCATGGAAATGTCTTCCTTAGGACGGTCTCCACGCAATGTTTCGCAGTTCTGAATCTTCTCTACGATGTCGAGTCCTTCCTCTACTTCACCGAAAACCGTATATTGGTTGTCGAGGAATGGAGTGCCGCCTACCTCAGTATAAGCTTTCACCTGTTTGTCGGTAAACTTAGGATAACCTTGCTCCTTGCAACGTTTCTTGGTTTCATCCACAAGTGCGTCCTGAAGTTTCATCAATCCCTCACGGTCACGAGAACGGCGGAAGTTCATGATTTCGTCGCGGTGCTCCTTGGCAAGCTGGTTGAAGACAGACTGTTCCATTTGCATCCCCATCTGTTTCTCCATCTGCTTGAGTTCGTTTTGTTTGTATGTCTTGCCCCAAACGATATAGAACTGGCTGCCACTGCTCTCACGGTTAGGATTCACCTCATCGCCTAGGCGAGCGGCGCTCAATGCCCCACGTTTGTGGAAAAGTTGAGGATAGACAAACTCCGCAGGGATGGTGTAGTCAGGTCCGCCTGTACCGAGCATCTTGCCTTTAGGTGCACCCTTGCTTTCTGGGTCGCCGCCCTGAATCATGAAGTCCTTGATGACACGGTGGAAGAGTGTGCCATCGAAATATCCTTCCTTTGCCAACTTGATGAAGTTGTCACGATGCTTAGGAGTTTCGTCGTAGAGGCGAACGATGATGTCGCCATCAGAAGTTTTAATCAATACTTTTGCCATAATATGAATGTATATAGTTTAAAGAAAAGCCGGGCTATTATACCCATCTTTTGCTTTTTTACCTTTTTACTTTTTTACCTTTTTACTTTTTTACCTTTTTACTTTTTATAATAGTTGTCCCATTCTTTCATAGCCTCTTGCCAGTCGGTTTGCTCGCCGTTGGCAATAGCTTCTTTCTCTCGTTCAGCGGCATCGCGAGCCTTGTCACGGGCACGCTTGGCTTTCATCGCCTCGATGGTAGCATCGTCGAGGATGACAATGGCTCCTCGCTTGATGGCAGCCTGAAGTTCCTCCTCACCGAAAGCCTTGCCCGGCTCGTTGAAGTCGGAGATGTTGAACTCGTAATCCACCCGAAGGTCGTGGCGTATCTGTTTCTGTTGGAGACGATTGCCGGCGTTTTTCAAGCGCAGCAACTTACCTATTTCCTTGATTTCTCCTGCAGAGTATTTATTTCTTCCCATTCAGTATTGTTTGACGTCATTTTATTTCAACTGCAAAGTTACGCATAATCCTTGACTAAACCAAGAAAATGGTAAAAAAACATTTTATAAAAAAAGGTTGAGTAAAAACTACACCTTCACCCAGGCACTCTAACTTCGATGTGGAGATGGGGTGGTCCTTTTCAATAGTGTACTCGTTTTCTCTTTTTTTAGTTCTATTCCAAAGAAATCATGCTAAAGATTCTAGAGTCTCAAATTTTTATTTTACATTACCTCCCATACTCGCAAGGTAGGTGGTCATGTTTCTGCTCTTGACCTCAATATAAAGGCAGAGCCTGGTGAATATGCTTTTGTCATAAGAGACCCTGAAGTCGAAGAGTATATGAAAGGCATGGACTTTGATGTTTCTGTTTTGTCACAAGGAGCTTTCTTCTTTACAATAAAGTAATTCACCACCAGTTATGGAATGACAGTAAGACTTCTAAGGATTATCCGTTGATATTCTACGGGCTTATAGTTTATGAATGTGCAACTTAGACATGCATGATTGCTCAACTATGAGGTGTGATATAGCGCAACTACAAGGTGTGTAGTTGTGGAACTATGAGGTATATAGTTGTGCAATTAAAGCGTGTAAAGTTGTGCTTTCACATAGTCTGCTGACTATACTCAGCAGCTTTGTTGACTATAGTCGGCACATCTGCTGAGCGTAGTCAGCACGTCTGTCGAGCATAGTCAGCAACCTTACAAAGCTATGCTTTTCAAACTAAGACAGTCGTTCTGCTGTTCCAACTATTCAAACTTTTCATCTGTTTTCAATAAAAATGGGATTATTTTCCATAAAAAGGTATTTATTCCAAGAATTTATTGTACCTTTGCATCGGATATCACGCTCTATCTGATGGAGTGTGATTTCTCAAGACATTGTGGGTAAAAACAAAAGCATTCGCTATTATTTCGCGTTTAGCCAAGAGCGTAGGAAACTCAAATTGGAATAACAAGCACGGAAATAATATGTGATAGGTGGCTCGTATATATGGGTATGAAGCCTCCAGTCGATTAATAAGGCAAATGCATTTACGCTATAGGCGTGATGCATTCTTATAATCGACCCGGGGCTCCAATTCCTACGCCGCCCCGTGCTAAACGCGATAAGAGGCATCACGCCCTTTTTGCGTCTTAGCGGATTGATAGTTGGGTGCCACTAAACAATTATCAATATTGAATAATGAATAAAATTTCAGAAATTAAGTACAATGAAGATGGCTTAATCCTTGACTATCTTACAGACAAACCTTTAAAAGATACTCCTGAAGAAAGAGTTCGTCAAAGATTTATGCAAACTTTACAAGCAGATTATGGCTATCCAAAAGACCAAATGGTACGAGAAGTTCCTATTCAATCAGGTTCTTCTCTTATGACTAATAAAGTTGATGGTACTCCAATTCGTGCAGATATTGTCGTATACAATAGTAAAAAGGCTGCATTGAAAAAAGATCAAGGTAATATTCTTTTTGTTGTTGAATGCAAACAACCTGATGTAACAGAAGGATATGCTCAGATGGTTTCTTACATATTTAACACTTCTGCAATTGGGGGTGTTTGGACAAATGGAGAGGGATTGTCTGTTTATAAAAAAACAAAGACATTAGGGCTGGAAGAGCTGTTATCCTTACCACGTTACCGTGAAGGATGGGAAAATGATGACGTAATACCAAACAAAACCTCTTTACCTCGTCCGCACAATGTTAGATTTCTTTTGTCTTCATGCCATAATAAACTTTATGGGAGAGGTATGGAAAATGAAGATTTTGATTTGGCTATGGACATGGTACGAATACTTTTAGCAAAAATTCAAGATGAGACATCGCCAGGAGAGAATCCTCGTTTTTGGATAACAAAAAATGAATATCAAACAGAGGAAGGACGAACAAAAGTTGCAACAACAGTACAAAACTTATTCAAGGAATATGCAAGCCAATATCCTGATGTTTTTGATGAGCATGAGAAAATTCAAGTAGGAAATGATTGTATTGCAGAAGCTGTTGGGATATTGAAAGATTGGAGCCTTGCTGCAAAATTTGATGATGCCGATGATTGGGATTTAATGGGAGAAACTTACGAACAATTTACTCATATTAATCTGAAAAGGCAACAAGGTCAATTCTTTACAAATAGATTAGTCGTAAATATGATGGTACGAATTTTAGACCCTAAGATAGGGGAGCGTTCTCTGGATCCTGCAGGAGGAAGTGGTGGCTTTAGTACTGCGATTTTTAGATATCTCAGAAGGAAAGTTATTTGTACAACGCAACCTAATTCTGCACAACGGCAACGGCAACTTGGGGTGATAAAGGAAAGTGTATATCTTGTTGAGATTGCAAAGAGGCTTGTAAAAATTGCCAAATGTGCAATGTTGATGACTGGTGATGGACAGTCTGGTATGACTCGTGGTAATTCTTTAGATTCATATGGTAAATTTGATCCTTGGATTCAATCAAGATGTTGCAAAGGAAAAAGTAATGCTCCATCTATAATTGCGACGAATCCTCCTTTTTCTGGACAAAAAATCGAATCTATGGTTTTTGACAAAACGATATTAAGAGAGTTTGAGTTTGGACATAGCTGTAAAGTTGATGATGAAGGCATATACCATTTTTCTAAATTAGATGATGATATTTTGCAACGTCAAGCTCCTGAATTGTTATTTCTAGAAAGATGTTTAGATTGGTTGAAACCAGGAGGAAGGTTGGGGATTGTTTTACCAAAAGTTTTTTAGACAATATTAGTTATGAACAATATAGACAATGGCTTCTAAATAGATACATCCTTGATGGTGTTGTCACTTTGCATAAAGATACATTTCAACCTGATACTGGTGTAAGAACATGTGTCCTATTTATAACAAAGCCTAAAGAAGGAGAAATTGTACCAGAAGATTATAAAATATTTATGGCAATTTCTCAAAGAATTGGTCAGGATTCAAAAGGAAATAGTGTTTTTGTCTTAGATGGCAATGGTAAAAGTACAGGTATATTAAATCATGATTTAGATGATATCGCAAATTCTTATATTAATTTTAAGAAAGGTATAGAACAGAAAGAATCAGAATACATATTTACATGTCATCGTAAGAATTTAAAAGACCATTATAATATAAATCCTCAGCACTATTCGCCTAATTTGAATGCCGCTCTTAATCATGTCTTAGAGTTTGATAATTTCGAGCATTGGGCAACAATAACGATAGGACAATTAGAATCGGATATAAAAATTTATATGGGACCTAGATGGAATTCTGCAAATATCAAAGTTGACAATCCCTCAAATACAGAAAAGCTAACTCCATATCTTACAGCTAATGGAGCTTTAGAGTTAAGACGTTTTTCTATAAAATGGATTGATTCAGTAAAGGCAAATGCTAAGCAAAAAGCGTATATGGATATGCTTAAGGTTGAAGAAGGTGATATTCTTATAACACGTTCAGGGACTATAGGTAAGGTTACTTATGCAACCAAGGATTTAGCAGAGAATTATCTTGTTAGTGATGACTTGGTGAGAATACGTGTCAAAAATGACAAATTAAGAGCATATTTAGTTGGATATTTTTTATCTAAAACGGCTTTAAAGCTGATGTTGTTAGATGAGTATGGCTCAGTTCAGCAACATCTTCAACCAAGGCATATTCAAGAGATGTTGATACCGATTCCTGATGATTGGGATTTAGCAAATGATATAATTAAAGCAGGTACTCAATATATAAATGCTATGGAAGCTATGGCTACTGCCGATACCAACATCCGAAATAATGGTTTTGATAAATTATGTAAGGATTGTTTCAAAGAAAAATAAACTAATAGAAAACTTAGATGTTAATGATAGAATTTTATAAAATTCTGTTTTTTACTTCTTGTAATTTTGCACCTAATTGGTGCAAAATTACAAGAAAACCATATTATTTATTCAAAAAGCCTATAACTGACGAGAAAACAAGTCTGTTCGTACTTTTCTTCAGGGATTATACAAGTATTTCATTATTTTATCGTATCTTTGCCGTGGATTCAGTTTTGTTGTAATATTTAATAAAAATGATTATGCAGACACAAAGATATATATTGACGGCTAATAAAAAGCAAGTGGAACTTTTGGCTTTCGCTTGCAACCAAGCCTTGCGAATACATATAGGTCAACTAGCTGACCCGCTTACGTTTCAATTGAATTTTGAGATTGCTTATCCTCGCCATCATCATGGAAAGTCATGTCCTATTGAAGTTGCGGAGAAGTTAGAAGAGTTGTCTAGGTTATGTTGGAAAACTAGCAATGGCTACGGCTATGATGATAAGTCAAGGGCATACTGGGAACTTTACCAAATGTTTAAGGAATCCAAGACAAGAATAGGAGAATCTCGGTTCTCCTTGAATACTCGCCAAATGGAGTTCTTGCGAAATGCCTGTGAACAAGCAGCTCGCTTGATGGCAGGACAATTGGATTATGCGTTGGTTGAAGAACTGATGCAAGCATACGAGAAAAGTTATAAAGATAATGCTGATAAAATGAAAGAGGTCTGGAAGGTTAGAAATCAAATAAAAGAGGATTTTGACAAACTCCATACCCTCTGTTGGTATTTACCAGTCAATGCAGATCATGGGATGGGGTATGATACCAACTCAGACATTCTTTGGGATATGTATCAGGTCATTCGCCACCAGTTATGGAATGATAGCAAAAAGCCTGATGATAAGTTTTGGTGTGTAAGTGCAGATGAACCAATGCAAACAGGTAAAGAGAAGCTCATTAATATAGATAAAGTTTGAACAGATAGATTTTAGTTGAAGTTTAGTCCAACTTAGTCGAAGTTAGTCGAACTTTAGCTAGCTTGTTATAGGTAAAGCGTTGATTATCAGTATTTGTGTAAAGATGTTTACTAGTCGAACTTTCAAACGTTTAGTCGAACTAAATTATCGAAATGTATATTTCCAAAAAGAGTTGGCAATGTCTTTTAATAGGTTCGCCATTGGCGAACCTATTGCTACAATCCGAAGATAAAATGGAGGGTAGATTAGATGTGAACAATATCTCTTCACATTGAGCTTCCATATCGCAAAAACTTAATTTAGCCAACATCTTGATATTTAGATATTTATAATTTTGCACCAATTAGGTGCAAAATTACAATCAAACATAAAAAGCCCACAACCGATTCGTTTCCTCGTCAGTTGTGGGCTTTCACTTTATATTATCATCTAATAACTTCTCTTTGTAAGAATGAGGAGCTTTGTTGAGGCTCCCCATCATCAGGAGATATTACTTAACCTCCTCGAAGTCAGCGTCCTGTACATCCTGGTCGCCGTTGCCACCCTGTGCCTGCTGACCGCCCTGAGCACCAGCACCCTGTGCGCCCTGAGGACCAGCCTGCTGACCACCCTGGTACATCTGCTGAGAAGCAGCCTGCATTACGGTGTTCAAGTTGTTGATAGCTGAGTCGATGGCTGCAACATCACCTGCCTTGTGAGCATCCTTCAACTGCTGCAATGCCTGCTCGATACCTGGCTTCTTGTCTGCAGGAATCTTGTCACCATTGTCCTTCAAGAAATTCTCGGTGGTGAAGATCATAGAGTCAGCCTGGTTCATCTTGTCGATCTTCTCGCGCTCAGCCTTATCAGCTGCTGCGTTCTGCTCAGCCTCAGCCTTCATGCGGTTGATCTCATCCTCGCTCAAGCCAGATGAAGCCTCGATGCGGATGCTCTGCTCCTTACCTGTAGCCTTATCCTTAGCTGATACGTTCAAGATACCATTGGCATCAATATCGAATGTTACCTCGATCTGTGGAACACCACGACGAGCTGGAGCGATACCTGTCAAGTTAAACTGACCGATACTCTTGTTCTGAGCAGCCATAGGGCGCTCACCCTGGAGTACGTGGATGGTAACCTCTGTCTGGTTATCAGCTGCGGTAGAGAATACCTCGCTCTTCTTGCAAGGGATGGTTGTGTTAGCGTCGATCAACTTGGTCATCACACCACCCATGGTCTCGATACCAAGAGTCAATGGAGTAACGTCGAGCAATACGATGTCGCCTACACCCTCTTCCTTGTTCAAGATGGCACCCTGGATAGCAGCACCAACAGCAACAACCTCGTCTGGGTTCACACCCTTAGAAGGCTCCTTGCCGAAGTAGTTCTTTACGAGTGTCTGAACGGCTGGAATACGGCTTGAACCACCAACCAAGATAACCTCGTCGATATCTGATGTAGAGAGCTTAGCGTCGCGGATAGCGTTCTGGCATGGTACCAAGCAAGCCTGAATCAAGTTGTGAGCCAACTGCTCGAACTGAGCACGGGTCAAAGTCTTAACCAAGTGCTTTGGCATACCGTCAACGGCTGTGATGTAAGGCAAGTTGATCTCTGTAGATGTAGAGCTTGACAACTCAATCTTAGCCTTCTCGGCAGCCTCCTTCAAACGCTGCATAGCCATAGGATCCTTGCGGAGATCTACGCCTTCCTCGTTCTTGAAGCCATCAGCCAACCAGTTGATGATTACCTGGTCGAAGTCATCACCACCGAGGTGTGTATCACCATTGGTAGAAAGAACCTCGAATACACCGCCACCGAACTCCAAGATAGAGATATCGAATGTACCACCACCAAGGTCGAATACGGCGATCTTCATATCCTTGTTAGCCTTGTCAACACCGTAAGCCAAAGCTGCGGCTGTAGGCTCGTTCACGATACGCTGAACGTTCAAACCTGCAATCTGACCAGCCTCCTTGGTAGCCTGACGCTGTGAGTCAGAGAAGTATGCTGGTACAGTGATGACTGCGTCTGTAACCTCCTGGCCGAGATAATCCTCAGCGGTCTTCTTCATCTTCTGAAGAACCATTGCAGAAATCTCCTGAGGAGTATATTTACGTCCCTCAATCTCAACACGTGGATAACCACCCTCGTTTACTACGGTGTAAGGCATAGCCTCAGCCTCTTTCTGACTCTGAGCGTATGTCTCACCCATGAAACGCTTGATTGAATAGACTGTGTTCTTTGGGTTTGTGATGGCCTGACGCTTAGCTGGATCACCAACCTTACGATCGCCATCCTTTACGAAACCTACTACTGATGGAGTAGTACGCTTACCTTCGCTATTAGCGATTACAACTGGTTCATTACCTTCGAAAACGGCAACACAACTGTTTGTTGTACCTAAGTCAATTCCAATTACTTTTCCCATAATTATAT
>ERZ808259.90-NODE-90-length-60889-cov-10.932603_pt1 | contig 60889 bp, 39 predicted proteins | sample MGYA00521279_ERZ808259 | MGnify/ENA primary metagenome ERZ808259 (study PRJEB31516, sample SAMN03275586) | gut metagenome | biome: mammalia-associated habitat; material: feces | host: Papio cynocephalus | place: Kenya | collected 2012-07-27 ...
ACATTCACCTTCTTCAAGTCCTTGTCAGCCGAACTATTGCCATAATACACCTCATAGTTTCCTGCCTTGGCACGCACGGTATTGGTACCTGCATCGAAGAGTTCGAAGTTCTTGCTATCGAGGGTGATGGTAGCCTCAGCGGTCTGACCAGCCTTCACCTCCACTCTTTGGAATGCTTTCAAGCTCTTCAATGGTCCATCGGTATCCGTCGGGTCCTTGATATATACCTGTACGATTTCCGTTCCATCCTTCTTGCCCACGTTGCTCACTGGCACCTTCAAGGTTATTTGCTCACCTTTCTTCAAGGTCGAGCTAGACAGGCTGGCATCTCCAATATTGAATGCAGTATAGCTCAATCCATAACCGAATGGGAAGAGGGCATCGTTCATATAGCGATAGGTTCTGCCCTTCATACTGTAGTCCTTGAAGTCAGGCAACTGCTCCGAGTTCTTATAGAAGGTGATAGGCAACTTGCCGCTTGGATTGTATTCGCCGAAGAGCACACGGGCCACAGCCTCGCCACCTTCCTGACCAGGATACCAAGCCTGGAGAATGGCATCGCAAGACTGAGTCTCAGGAGTCAAGGCGATGGCAGAACCCGAACAGTTCACGAACACCACCTTCTTGCCAGCCTCCTTCAAAGCCTTCAAGAAACCGCGCTGCACCTTTGGCAACTCGATGTTGGTACGGTCGCCGCCCTTGAAACCTAGTATCTCGATAGGCATTTCCTCACCTTCCAACTGTGGGGCGATACCACCTACGAAGACTACCGTCTCGCAATCTTTCAACTGTCTGAGCGAAGCCTGATAGTCGATAGGATTCTCATGGCCGATATTGATTTTCATGTCGGCGTTGTAGTTCGGCATCTCATGGTAACGGATTTCTATCTTATACTCCTTGCCCTTCTCGCCCTCAAACTCGATGCGAGACTGTGCCGTACGCCAGTCTGACTTCTCTGATTTTTTCTCACCGTTCAGATACACTTCATAATGACCACAAGCAGCAACATCCAGCAATACCTTGTTGGTCTGCTTTGGGCGGAATACAGTTTCATATTTCGCAGAGAAGCCCTCCAACTTCACATTGGGAGCAAAAGCGTGCTGACCGTATGTAGTTACCTGCACAGAATTTTTCTCTTGGGTGATGGTGACAGGCTTTCCTTCCATCTCACGATTATTCCAGAAAGTACCACGGAAGCCAACCTTTCCATCCATGCTACACTGATCGTAGTAAGAGTCCAAGGTCTGGTCGTTCACCAAGTCACACCCCTTGAAGGTGACGAGTTGGCTCTTCTTCAGTCGGCTCTTGATGCCATCGAGGATGGTGATGGTGCTGCGTGGCGTACCATTATAGTTGCCCCACATCATCGGCTCGTTATCCACATTTGGTCCGATGAAGGCTATCTTCTTCTCCTTTTTGTCCAAAGGCAAGACGGCATTCTTGTTTTGGAGCAACGTCATCGTCTGCAAAGCCATGTCGAGCGATAGCTGGCGATGCGCCTTGCAGCAAAGCACGGAGACAGGAATCTTCGACCAAGAAACAATCTTATTGTCATCCATCTCGCCTAGGTCGAAACGACCTTCGAGCAAACGAATCACGTGCTTGTCCACCTCTTTCTCCGTCAAGGCACCATACTTCACAGCCTCTGGCACCGATTTATATACATAGTTGAAACCACACTCCACGTCTGTACCAGCCAATACACCCTTGGTAGCGGCATTCTTGGCATTGCTGGATACCTTGTGGTTCTCCCAGAAGTCGGTGACGGCACCACAGTCGGAAACCACCAAGTACTTGAATCCCCACTCGTCTCTCAATATCTGTTGGAGCAATCGGGTATTACCACAACATGGCTCATCGTCCCAACGCTGATAGGCACACATCACCTCCCTCACCTTGGCATCCTGCACCAACGACTTGAAGGCTGGCATATAAGTCTCCCAAAGATCACGAGGAGAAAGATTAGTGATGTTATCTGTATGGCGAGCCCACTCCGGTCCGCTATGAATGGCATAATGCTTGGCACACGCCCAAAGCTTGCGATACTTGGTATCCTCAGGTCCTTGCAAACCACGCACCACTGCGCAGCCCATGCGGGAAGTCAAGTAAGGGTCCTCGCCGTAAGTTTCCTGTCCACGTCCCCAACGAGGATCACGGAAGATATTCACGTTAGGAGTCCATACGGAGAGCGAATGGAAGCGAGTCACGTCGCCACCCTTCTGCTGCAATTCGTTCCACTTGGCACGCATCTCATCCGATGTGGCATCAAACACCTTGAAGACCAATCCTTCGTTGAAGGAAGCCGCCATGCCAATAGGTTCCGGGAAGACGGTCACGTCGCCCATGTTAGCCACGCCATGCAATGCCTCGCTCCACCATTGGAACCGCTTGATGCCCAAGCGAGGAATGGCAGGGGAATCATCGAGCATCAAGGATGCCTTCTCCTCCAAGGTGAGACGACCGCACAAATCCACCGCACGCTCATGAGCCGAGAGCGCAGGATTCTGATAAGGATACTGCTGTGCAGAAATATTGCCGACAGACATAGTTGCCATCAGCAGAGAAACGACTAAAAACTTATTGTTCATATTTACAAGATTATTAGATATTGCCGAGATTTGGCGGATTATTGTGTTGTTATGTTTGATAGCGCAAAATTACGAAAAGTTTAAGAAAAAGACTTTAGATTATGTAACAAAAGTTTTATTAAACATTGCATACCCTAAATAAGTTCAATTCAAGGAACGAAAAATCCCGAAACCGCCAAGCGATTTCGGGATTAATTATGTATTCAGATGATAGATGATCTGATATTACCAACCAGGGTTCTGAACCAAGTTAGGGTTTGTATTCTTAACGGTCTCTGGATAAGGGAAATAATTATGTTTACCCTCTACAAAGCCCACATGGAAGCCAGCATCCTTAGCTGCATGAGAAGAAACTGTATAGAAACGACTATTGGCCTCCGTACCATGTTCCCAGTGCAACTTTTCATCACCAGACTGTGGAGCGCGGAACAATTTGTCGAAGAGGTGTGGAACATCACTACCCGCATTCTTCAAACGTTCGATAGCCTTGGCATCTTTCCAGCGCATGATGTCAAACCAACGACAACCTTCCATCCATAATTCATAAGACTTCTCCTTCTTGAGAACATCCATATCTACAGTCTGGCTGATGGTCTTAGAACCTGCACGTTCCTGTATCTTGTTAATGTATGTCTTTGCCTCGCCAGCATCTCCTGTTTGGAGACAAGCCTCGGCATAGTTCAATAGAACCTCTGCGTAACGCATCACAAGATAGTTGTTCAGACGAATGTTGTTACCATATTTGTCTCCGCCAGTATCAGCCTTGCGCATAACTGTCTTGAAAGCCAACCATGTAGAGTTTCCATAAAGTCCCTGTACCACATCCTTGATACCAACCTTAGTACTTGTTTCCTTCTCTTCTACAGACATTGCATTCAGAGCAGGATCAGAATATTCCATCTTATAGACAGCATCATCGATATTCTTCAATGTAGCATTGAAACGATAAGAATTATCACCATCGTTCTCATGGAACTCGTCACCAAACCACTGAGGAACACCTAAGCCTCCCCAGCCATCAATACCACTATATACAGACTGTGGGCAAACGACGAAGTTACCAGCACGCCAATTCATGGCATTGGACTCCATCCAACTAGAACGCTGAATCATACCTCCCCATGCACTTTTATTGACATTGTACTCGAAGTTGATTTCAAAAACCTTCTCCTCGTTGGCATCACCTTCAATATGGAAGTTATCCATATATCTTTCACCAGGAACAAGATCATACTTGCCAGAATCAATAACCTTCTTCAAGTTTGTCTTAGCCTGTTCATACTTACCAGCAAAAAGATAAGCCTTTCCAGCCAAAGCCCAAGCGAAGCCCTTGGTAACCTTTACGGCACCATCCTTGTCATCCTTGCTCTTACGCTCATCAAGATCAGCAGAAGCCGTCTCGCATTCCTGTGCTACCCACTCTATCAACTGCTCGTGGGTCATCGGATGTTCAGGATCCTTGTCACAGTTGTAAGGAAGCGCATCAGCTGCCAATGGTTCCAACACCAAAGGAGGATTTCCCCACAAATTGGCCAACAAGAAATAATCGTAAGCTCTCAGCACACGAGCCTCAGCTACACAACGTTTCTTGGCGGGAGTGTCAGGATTTCCGAAATTGGAAATAACAAGATTACATGTATAAACGGATGAATAGAGACCTGAGTACATCAGCTTAGGAACCAATGCTCCTGTATCGTTGCGGAACTCATTGAGTACACCAGCATCCTCATGGTCACCATAGTTACCACTGGCGTAGTAAACTTCATCACCACACATATTGACAATCAACTTGTGAGGTGTATAGATACCCATACTACCCTCAAAGTCAGGCTGACGGCCAACTACATTACACATGAAACCTTCATAAGCAGCGACCAATGCTGCTTCGGCATCTGCATCCGTCTTATAGAATTGTTCAGTTGGTGTCACACCCTTCTGCTCAATATTAAGTTGGTCTTCGCAGGAAGTAAGTGTTGCAGTTCCTGCCATTGCGAGGACCAATAATGTCGAATATAATAATGTCTTCTTCATTTCTATGTCATTTAATCATTAGAATGTTACATTGATACCAAACACTACCTTCTTGGAAGTTGGATAAGTACCATTATCAAAGCCACGAGACTGTGAACTGTTCATCGAGGCTGTCTCTGGGTCAGCACCAGGGTAATTGGTGATGACAAAGAAGTCATCAAGCGAGGTATAAACACGTACTCCATTGATACCTATCTTGCTTGTGATTGTTTTTGGCAATGTATAGCCCAGTTGAATCTGCTTAATCTTGAAGTAAGATCCACTAAACACAGCTGCGCTTGAGCTAAAGAATGTCCAGTCGGCAGCCACTTTCTTCATATCTGGATATTTAGCATCCGTGCGATCCTCGCGCCAAGAATTCTTCCAGTAATGATCTATGCCATTCAAGAGTGTACGGTCAGCAGAAACCATCAAGTTATAAATCTTATTGCCTGCAGAACCTGTGCCGAACATCGTAAAGTCAAAGCCCTTGTATTCAGCATTGAGGGTAATACCATAAGTAAACTTAGGAATACCTGCACCCAAATCGCACTTATCATTATCAGTTGGAGCATCGGTAGTTACTCGCTTGCCAGTCTCCGGATCGGTCTTCCAATACAAAGCACCGCCATCTTCACTGACACCAGCATAATCATAACCACGGAAATACCACAAGGCATGACCTGCCTCCAAATATGGGCTCAAACGACTGTTGAATCCATCTATACCCGTACCTTTCTGACGAATACCAGCCAAAGGAGAAAGTTCCGTAACCTTATTTTTCAAGGTCGATCCATTAACTGTCACTGAGTACTTAAAGTCACGAATATGGTCTTTCCAACCTAATTCGAAGTCAACACCAGTGTTCAGCACCTTACCTCCATTGATAGTGGATTTGCTAACACCAATTTCTGGAAGTGGATAAATTTCCACCAAAAGGTCGTTCGTTACCTTACGATACCAGTCAAGAGAGAAGGACAAACGGTCATTAAGGAAACGAGCATCAAGACCCAAGTCGTACTGCTCTGAGTTTTCCCAAGTCAAATCTGGGTTTGAGATACCCGTAGGCTTAGAACCGTATGTCAACTTACCATCACCTGAAGATGGATTATATTGATAGAAGCTTTGGTTGATGGCAATAGATGAAGAGTATTTATAGTCATGCAAAATATTGACATTACCATTTTTACCCCAGGAGCCACGCAGTTTCAAGAAAGACACGGCATCACGGCTTACATGGTCTTTGAAGAACTTCTCATTACTTATAGCCCATCCTAAAGACAATGATGGGAAATTACCCCAACGTGCCTTCTCCGAGAGTCTTGACAAGTCATAAGCATCACGACGGAAATTGAACTGCAAATAATAACGGCTATCGTAATTGTAAGAAAGACGGCCGAAGTATGACAGCTCCGTCAAGTCTTGTGGAGCATTGCCCACAGACTTAGTCGCTTCACCCAACAAGTAAGAAATATAACGATAATTAGGTTCATAGCTGGAGAGGATATCACTTCCTTCCGAACCAATTGTTGAATTATCATTATGTGTCTTTGTGAATGACATACCAATCATGGCGCCAATAGAGTGCTTGCCGAAATCCTTCATATAGTTGGCAAAGTTTTCCCACTGATAGTACAAACCATTGTTGGTATTTGCCTCTATCTTATACTGAGAGGAGTTGGACAAGGAATTGATGTAATACGGCTGCTCATAGTTATGGTACTGGCTCTGGCTGATACGATAGCCCAAACGAGAGGTATAGGTAAAGCCCTTGAACGGCTTGATGTTGGCAGATACGGTTCCACGAACATTGATACCTTGATTGGTTGAGCCTATACGATCACGCTGTGCAAGAGGATTACCTGTGGCATCCTCGACATAATGAGATGTGCCATAAAAATCATTGTTATGGTCAGGATCTCTCATTACTGGAGAGCCATTATTGTATGCGTTTCTTACGTTAGTAGGCAAATCATCAGGATTACTATAATATACTGGAGTCAAAGGGTCAACGGATACCACGGAGTTCAATACAGAACCATATCCTTTGTTCACACCCTTGGTCTTCCACTTCTCGAAGGAAGTATTGGTAGAAATATTCAACCATTTATAGATATCATAGTCTGCATTAATCTGCCCCGTAAAACGCTTGTAGGTATCCTTGCTACCCTTTACGATACCATCATTGTTGAGGATATTGAGGTTTGCGAGGAAGCGACCACGACCATTGCTTGCCTGAACGGTCAAGCTATGCTGATGAGCCAAACTGTTCTCAAAAGCTGCATCATACCAGTTGGTATTCTCACCATTATAATGTTCATCCTGTAGCTTTTGGTCTGTCAAGTCGCCCAAATACTTATGATATTCAATATATTCAGGAGCGTCAAAGAGCTTGGCTCTTCTACTCAAAGACTGAATAGTAAACTTGCTGCTGTAGGAAATCTGGGCCTTGCCGCCATTGGCAGCGCCACTCTTAGTCGTGATAATAACGACACCATTACCTGCCTGCGCACCATAGATAGCAGCAGAGGCTGCATCCTTCAACACCTCCATGCTCTCAATCATAGATGGATCAAGATACTGGATGTTATCAACCTTCAATCCATCGACAATCAGCAATGGACTCAAGTCGCCACTATTAGAAGAGTAACCACGCACACGAATATCTGCAGCCTCACCAGGGCCACCAGAGTTGATAATCTGCACACCAGCTGCCTTACCCTGGAGGGCGGCACCAGCATCGGTAGTTGACAAGCCCTTGATGTCATCGCTCTTGATGGATGCTACGGCACCGGTCAAGTCGCTCTTCTTCTGGACACCATAACCGATGACCACGACATCATTCAAAACCTCTGAATCATCCTTCATCTGAACAGTCAAGGTTTTGCCAGCTTCAGCTTTTACGGTTTTAGGTTGCATACCAACGTATGTAATGGTCAACGTTGCGTTAGGTGCTGCATCAATACTGAACTTACCGTCCAAATCTGTTACAGCACCAGCTTTACTACCATTCACCTTAACAGTAGCTCCAATGACAGGTTCGCCACTTGGATCGGTAACAACTCCTTTTACAATACTCTGAGCCGAAGCCCCCAGTGGGAGCAAACAGAGAAGAGAGAGAGCTGCTAACGGCTTTTCAATTTTTCTAAATTTCCTCATAATAGAGTAGATTATAAGTTTATAATTATTAGTTAGTAATTCTATCGTTTAGTCTGCTAAAACTATTTAGGTAGATTGCCGAATGGAATCATAGTACTTTTCTATTGAAACCACGGCACAAAAGTAGCAAAAAATAGATTTCCTTACTTTATTACAAATAACAAAAACTTTATCCTATATAACAAATTACAAAAAAACAGAAATGAATATGATTTTTATACATATTATCATGTATTATCATATAGCAAGCAACAAAGAAGGAAAGCTCAAGTATGGCATAAATACAATGATATAATAAGCATGATTATAACACAAGAAAGCATATCTTGGCAATTGCTGGCAGCTGTCAACAGATCTGCAATCAACTGTCAGCAGAGATGCAGGCAACTGCTTGCAGCATTGCTAGCAGCTGCCAAAGATTAAATAATTCTAATTCTTTAGAGTATCACAACCAACATATCTGATTATTATGTATATTTGCAATGAATTTTAAAACCGTAAGACTATGGACTTAAAGTATGACATTTACAACATCTCGAATGTGGCAGGTAGTGGCGAACAACGAAAGTATGTTCGTCTGAAACAACAAAAGGCAATGACAGCAAGCGAACTGGAAGCCACCATCCAGAACCGTTGCTCGCTCACCAAGGGCGACGTAGCGGCAGTACTAGCTGAGCTACACGACATCGCAGTGCAAGAATTTTCTATGGGACGTCGTTTCTATATCCCAGAAATCGGATATTTCTCGCTTTCCGTCGGTCTAGATATGCCAGAAGAGAATCCCGACAAAAAGATTACCGGCAACGAAGTGCGCCTACGGGGCATTAATTTCCGACCAGAGGCAAGATTGCTTCAAGAAGTAAGCAAAAGCATACACCATGTCGTACGCTCAGAATATACTAGCCAGTCGAAAAAATATGACGAAGAAAAACTCTGGGCAAAACTACAGGAATATTTCCAAACTAACCGATACATCACCATCCGTCTGATGTGCGACCAGTTTGGACTCAGTCGCCACATGGCTCAGAAATGGATTGACCATTTCATACAAGAAGGACGCATGATAAAGGATGGAACCCCTCATGCGCCCATATATTTCATTATTTAAACAGATGCGGTACAAATTCCTTCAGGCATCTTCTCCAGGTAAGCCACTCATGATGAGTGCCTGGGGATACGTACCCATCGAGTTTAACGCCAAGGTCTTTCAACTGCTGCGCCATCTTCTCCGTACCGAAGTTCTCCTCGGAACCACAACCCATAAACATATAATGGATGTCCTTATTGAATTTCTCTGAATTGGCGAAGGCACCATTGAAGGCGGTCTTCACATCCACGCCAAACAAGGCACCACTAAAGGTACCGAAGGCAGAGAACTTATCCATGTTGTTGAGCACCGTGTTGAAGGTCTGGCAACCGCCCCACGACAGTCCTGCCATCGCACGATGGTCTCTATCAGTGTAGGTGCGGAAGGTATTATCGACCATCGGAATCAAGTCCTTAATGATAACCTCATAGAAGCTGGCACCATACTGGTTGCGCTCCTCATCCACGTTCTTGCCAGGACGAGCCACGAAAGGTTGCTTCACATCGCCACTCTCCATCACCACAATCATTGGTTCAGCCTTGCCTGCGGCGATAAGATTGTCCATGATGTGCTGCATCATGCCCTGATGGCTCCAACCCGTCTCATCCTCGCCCATGCCGTGCTGCAGATAAAGCACAGGATAGCACTTGGTGGTATTGGTCTCATATTCAGCAGGCGTATAAACCATCGCTCTGCGGAACTTGCCCTGCGATGCGGCATAGTAAGATACCGAGCGAACCTGACCTTGCGCCACGCCCTGCTGCGGACGATAGTAGTTGCCCTCCTCGCCTTCTGGCACTTCCAAGCCTCCAGCCTCTCGACAACAACCGAAATAGGTCTCGCTGGCAGGGTCAACCACCTGCACGCCATCCACATTCAGGAAATAATAGTGGAAGCCCACCACCAATGGATCGCTCACACCATACCAGTCGCCATCCAAGTCTTTCTTCATCGGATATTTCTTGCCGCAGATGTCGAAAATCACCTGCTTAGCCTCTGGCGCATGGAGCTTCACGTATGCTCGGCGGTCCTTATCCACACGAGGATAGTTGCTATCTGGGATGATACCGAGCAAAGAGAGCATCATGTTGGCGTAACGCTTTCCCATCGTGCGATAACTCTCGGCGATGAAATGCAAGCCGTCGCCACGTTGAGGGCATCCCTTGGAAGAGATGACGTGAGCGGTAGGAATCGTCTTGGCGATGTCATCCACCACAGCGATGTGCTGCCAGCAATGTCCACCCATATCCTGCTGTACGGTCTCGCCCACGAGCAGAGGCACATCCTCAGCCTTCAGGTTCAAGTCCTTGAGGATGTCGTTATAGACGGTCTTCACTCGGTTTGGCCAATTAGGATCGCCATTGTTGGTCTCGCCTTGGTGCAAGAGAATGCCCTTGATGACACCCTGCTGCTTGGCAATCTTGGCTAGTTCGATGAGACGAGCGTAAGGATTGTCGTTGTATTGCGAGGCGAAGTTCTTCATCCAGTCGGGCTGCTTCTTCAAGTAAGCCTTGTAGGTGCGCTTGTCGAAGAGGTCGATGCTGGCACCGCCCACAGCCACGGTGATGGTTCCCACCTTGATGCTGTCTGGAAGATTGTCCACCATCTTTCTACCGAAGTAATCAACAGGAGTCAGTCCTGTACTCGGACGAGCCTGAGGCGGCACGGCAGTATGCCATTGTCCCTTCTTCCATCCCGCCTTCTCGTCATCCACGGCATACATAGCCTGGAAGCGAGGATTCACACCTGTTCGGTCGATGTCCTCGATGGCGGCATTGCCCTCCATGTTCGACTGACCGAAGCAAAGATAGATTTGGAAATTTGGGTCAGGCTTTGCCTGCGTAACCTTGTTGCTCACTTTCTGCGCCATCATCGGAAGGCACACCATCGCAAGCATCGATGCTAAGATTGAAATTCTATTCATAGAACTACTTTTTAATGTTCTTATTTTATAACCACCTTCTTTCCATGGTGAATATAGATGCCCTTGGTAGGACGAAGTACTTTCATACCTTGCAGGGTATAGTAAGCATCATCCAGCCCCTTCTTGGCAACAACCATCATAGGCTTTTCGATATCTGTAGTAGCGCTCGTCTCGTATGCGAGGGAGAAGCCAGGACCATTCCAGTTGGTACTCCAACCCTGAATGTGCTTGCCTGAAAAATCGGCATTGGCAATGAGATTCTCGTCAGAACCTTCCTTCACTAGCTTCAGGTCGTCAATATCAAGCGTACCTGCGTATGTACCAAAGACGAACTGGAAGGTATCCAAGTCAAACTGGGCGGTGAAGTTCCAAGTCAATGTCTTCCAATCGCCAGCCTCAACAGAATAAGCAGCCAAGTACTGTACATCGGCACTGTTGCCCCACTGGTTCTTGTTGCTGCTAGCATTCCAAATAGGCCAGAAGCCCAAGTTCTCGCAGTTGGCGGAAGTTCTCACCTTCATGGTAAGTGTATATTTGGCATCCTTCTCCAAAGCCTTTGGCAAAGCATAAACCGCCTGACGGTCCCAAAGGTTCTCACCAGCCGTACTCTCATAACGAATAAAATAGTTGCGATTCTCGGCTGGTGTCACACCCAAGATTTCAAGCATTGTCTCGGCATAACGCTTGCCAAACATACGATAGCCCTCAGCGGTGAAATGCAAATGGTCGCTCTGCAAAGGACAATCCTTAGAAGATACAACGTGGGCTGTAGGAATGGTGCCGGCGATATTGTCGATGATGGCATTGTGCCCCCAACAAGCCGCACCTTGATCTTTCTGTCCCAGTTCGCCAACGAGTAATGGTACCTCCTCAGCATTGAGACCTAAGTCGGCAAGAATGTCGTTATAGATTTTCTTCACCTTGGATGGCCAGTCTTGCTGACAGTTGTTGGTCTCTCCCTGATGCAAGAGAATACCCTTGATGACACCACTCTTTTGAGCAATCTTAGCCAACTCGATGAGACGAGCGTAAGGATTGCCACCATATTCCTTGGCATAGTTGCGGAGCCAGTCGGCAGTGTTGGCATCGTTCAGATAAGTTTGATACTTATCCTTATCGAAGAGGTCGATGCCGGCACCGCCCACCGCAACTGTGATGGTACCCACCTTGTATTCGTCTGGAAGGCTCTGCACCATATTGCGACCGAAATAATCCACAACAGAGAGACGAGTCGTAGGACGAGCCTGCGGAGGAGTAGCCGTATGCCACTTACCCATCGTCCAACCAGCTCCTGCATTATCGAGGGTATATATCGCCATAAATCGAGGATCTACACCCGTCTTGTCCTGTGCCTCGATATTGGCATTTCCCTCCATATTGCTCTGTCCGAAGCAGAGATAAATCTGAAAGTTAGGGTCTGGAGCGGAATGCTCATTGAGTTTGTATCGCTTGAAAAAAGCCCAAAGTTCCTTGGATGTCTCCACACCGCCGACCTCATCAGAATGCCAATGTCCCTTGCCATCGATGGCAACGAGGTTCACCTCCACATCGTCGTTTACATTATTATATATATAGCGAGTTGATTTTCCAATCTTTGCATTGGCAGGATAAGGAGTAACCACCTGAGGGTTCTCCGCATTGCATCCCTCATAGTCAGCCCACTTCTTCACATATTCCGTAATGGCAGGATAGCCACCTGCCACATGAGAGGGGTCGCCACCCCACTTGAACACATCGTCGGCAGTACCATGCACATGCATGATAGGCAACTTACTATTAGCCTTAGGTTGCTTGCCAATATCAACACCACTCACAGGACCGAAAGCAGCAATTCTATCAGCCAAAGTCTCCAAACAATGATAACCTAACCAACTGCCCATGGAGAAACCAGAGAGATAGATGCGGTTCTTATCGACGTTGTATTTCGTTTGCATCTGCGTCATAACAGCCTCCACAAAGTTCACGTCGCTTGTGCCGTTGACATCCCACATATTATTATTGCCTTGCGGGAAAGTCACGATGAAGTGCTCACTATCCGCCACACTTTTCCACTGCGTATGTTCATACTGATATTGAGCACCTTGGTTCATACCATGAAGAGAAATCACCAAGGCTGGTGATTTCTCTACATTTTTAGGAACATAAGTCAGAGTCTTACGAGTCGATGTTCCCACCTTTACTTCCTCCCAGGTCTGTGCCACCATTTGGAGGCACATGACCATAAGGAGTGAAGAAAGAACTGTTAGTCGTTTCATCATCTTTTACTTAATTATCATTTTCTTTCCATTCTTAATTACAATACCTTTGTATTCCTTGCCTACCTGCTGACCAGCGAGGTTGAATGTCTTACCATCCTGAGCAACCTTCTGTTTCTCTATCTGAGAGATACCATCAGTTGCAGATGTAACAACACGCTTGATACTCTTGATCTTCACTGTCTGTGCCTTGGGATCTGTATTCTGCAAGAAAACATTGACAACCTTAGTGGCCTTATCACTCTTAGCCAGCACATCCTCCTTTGTAATCGTGAAAGAAGCCTGGGTTGAACCTACTTCCACAGCAAAATATGCAGCAATATTCGCATCCCATGTTACACTTTCATCCTTTACATCCGTATTATAACCAAGGTTAAGACCGGCGGTAGTAGGCTGTTCGAACTCAACGGTATAAACTTGTTTTTCATTTGAGTTGACATCATAGGTAGCAAGTGTACCATTCTCATCGGTAGAAACCGTAATCAAACTCCACTGTCCTGGGAATACGATAGTTGGGGCTGCATACGATGTCTTTCCCAAAACAGACTTATTCCATCCCCAAGAGATAGACAAAGGAATTTCTTCTTCTGTATTGTCTGCCTTGATAAGATAAGCCTTCTTAAGAGATACCTCTACTCCCGGTGCCAAGCCTTGGAAATCAAGCAAGTCTATCTGCTTGCCGGCAAACTTTTCTCCAAAATTGACAACAAATTCGCCATCACCAGAAAAGCCAGCATATTGGATAGGATCGCATTGATAAGTGGTATTGTAATCAGGACTCTTGACACCTATCACAATATTAACGCCATCATCTCCTACAGGCTTGAAATCAGAGAACAAGATTTTGACACCTTTATATTCATCTGCAGAGATAGAACCCTTGCCACCCAACAAACCAATGGCACCATATTTACCACTGCAAGTATATAATTCAGGAAGATCTGCTCCCTCATGAGTCTTGATAGTTGCACTGGTTCCAGCACCACCAAAATACAAGGTTTGCGCTGTCTGAGCATTAACACTTGCAGCAATGAAAGCTGCGGCAATCAAAGTAAAAAACTTTTTCATAAGCTCTATAATTTTGTTATTAAGTTAATAAGTCAATGATTGAAGTTTAATTATGGATTTGAGATGTTTCAAATTCGACGGCAAAAGTAATAGAAAAAGTCGAAAAGTATTTTGTGTAAAATAACAAATACTTTATGAAAAATAAGAAATGGGACTTGATAACCAATATGTTAGCTATCAAACCCCATATATGTTACAACGTATAAAGAATCAGCCTAAAAATAACGAAGTCGAACTGCCTAAAGAAACGAGATAAGGTCGGTCGAGCCTCACGGTTCAACCGACCTTCACGACTAACATAAATTTCGGTTAATCTTATATATGATAAAACCTAAACTAATGTTCTATGATCACTTGTAACTTATCTAAAAGAAAATTACAACCAAACTTTACTCTGCAGCACTCTCCCAATACTTAGGAGCACCAAGACCTACAGCGAAGCCTGCATAAGTATGCTTGCGGAGATAGTTGAGATCCCAGAGACCAGTAGGCTGCCCCTTGCGCCAACCAGAATCCTTAGGAGAATCAGTAGCACACCACTGAGTGATACCATACTGCTGAGCAGCAGGGATAATCTCGAAGTACTTCTGAATAACAAAGGTGTAAAGGTCACGCATTTCCTTATGCTGTTCCTCAGTCATCTGATCATAAGTTACAGAATTGCCCGCAGCATCTACATAACCCATATCGAGCTCAGAAATCTTGCAAAGCTTGCCACTCTCTGCCATCAACTGCAACATCTTGACGATATGGTCTTTCTTGCTTTGCTGAGTATTTGGGTCAGCATAACAAGAGATATGCATCTGTGTTCCGATACCGTCAATCTTGGTTACGCCATCAGCTTCCCAATCATGAATCCACTGAATCAAGCTCTTCAACTTGCCATTGTCGTCCCAATCGCTCTCCAAGTTGTAATCGTTGATGAAGAGTTTTAATTTCTCAGGGTCGCCATTATGATCAGCAAAACTCTTACGAGCATCAGCCACGGCAGTGCGAACATAATCGAGGTCGCCGAGATAATCCTGCCAATAGAAGCTGTTCTTTGCATCATCAGCAGAAACGTTGCCACGAGTAGCCGACTGCAAGTCATACTTGCCATCGCCATCCTTGTCGGCACCAGAGAGAGCCTCGTTCACTACATCCCATGTCGTAACATAGCCATCGCAAGCAGCCATCATGCCGTCAATCCATGTTCCCATGGCTGTGGTAAGAACATCTTTCTTCTCTTCATCGGTGAGAGGAATGGAATTCATCTTCTTGACCAGACAAATGGTAAGAGAATGAACATCCAGAACAACATCAGCATTTTGAGGCTGGAGAATCACATCATAGTTACCTCCCTCAATACCAGGAATTGAGAGTTTTACGGTATGACGGCCTTCCTTAACAGGAACCGGAACTTTGACACACTGAGCGCTGCCACCCCAACCATTCTGAATGCTCAATTGGACATCACTAGCATTCGTAGAAGCCGTCAAGTCTAGATACAAGACATAATTACCTTCTTTCAAAGAATTATTGCTTCCAGGACTGATAAAGAACTGAGCCCAATTACCGAAAGGTTCAAAATGAATGGCACCATTTTTAACAGGAGGTTCGCAACCCATGGCATAGAATGGGAATGGACCATCGGTATAAGTCTGAGTAGAAACTTCATTCTCGACCTCTACCGAAGCAGCCGAAGAATTAACCTTTATCGTACAACCCGTTTGTCCCCAACCCTTAGATGATTCTTCCGCAAAATCGCCATTCACAATCAGATTTTCATCAGAACCTTCTTTAGTCAAAGAAAAGTCATCGCAACAAATGGTGCCACCTACCTTACCAAAGACAAATTGGAGCTTGTCAATAGGGAAACTAGCAGTAAACTCCCAACTCAACGTAGTATATTCAGAAGCCATATCATAAGAAGCCATGTACTGCACATCATTACTACCGCCCCATTGGTTTTTATTATCACTTGCATCCCAAATAGGCCAAGCCGCAAAGGTACCGCCATCAGAAGCTTTCACCTTGACCGACATCACATACTTGTCTCCCTTTACCAAAGGAGTTGGCAACTTGTAATTGATTTGCTTGTCCCACTGATTGGCTCCAGCATCACCACAAGTAATCTCCAAGTACTTATTGCCTCCACTAGGATCAGGTGGCAAATCCTTATCTTTAATCAAACTATTCAGATACTTGTTGTTCTGCTGAGAATGCCAAGCCAAAGTATGTCCATAAATCGTCAAGCCCGCCTCCTTGGCATTGCTGACGAAATTGGTTACATTGCCAAAGTCCATTACACCCTTGTTATCCACACAAGAAGCATATTTCATCGCATTGCCAGCAGTCATTTCCTCAAAGTTGCTACCAGCCATACAATACACGACACCCTGTTCGGCGAAGTCTGAAGCGGAGAGTGCAATTCCCAACTTAAAGTCGGGATTGCACTTACCTGCACTCTTCATATCCTCAACATACTTCTTCAATGGCTCGTAGTTGTTGAGATACTGATATTCTTTCAAGTCCTTGGTCATATCTGTCCTATACTCTGAGAACTTGTCATCCGCACAAGAACTCAAAGCCAAGACAGCCAACAACCCTAGACTCATCTTTAATTTATTCTTATTCATGATAAAATCTTATTAGAATGATACCCATCCAGCATCTTATGGCTGGACATATTTAGTATTGAAGGTCTTGAGACCGTTGATATTGCCTCGCGTCTGGGCAACAAATTGATCGGTAGTCTCCATCGTGATGCCACACCCGAAATCCACCTTGTAGCTAAGAGTCAGCAAATCACGATCTTTATTACCCCAAGCCAATTTGGCTGCCTTCTTCTCAAACTTGCCTGTGCCCGTAGCAGTCATGCCCTCGGTATCGGACGAAACGGTTACATTGCCATTGTCATCAAAAGTGAGTTTCAGATTACAGGTAAAAGTTTCCAGCTTATCACTTCCATCCGCATTTTTGCCAACTACCTTGGTGACTGAAACTGGGAAATTGTCCTCTGTCAAGCTTTTGGTAGTAATCTGGCAAACTTCATCTTTCTCAATGGATACACCTTGACGAGTAACCGTCTTAGTAGCGCCATTCTCAGTAATCTTATCTTCACCACGGCGAAGATAGAATCCCTCCCAAGGATTCATATACTTCACTTTATAAAGCACATAGTCCTTAGGTTGCACACTCCATGCACGAATATTGGTTCTTGCAGGGTTTGTTCCTGCGGAAAGAGGTTTTCCTTGCAGGATAGAATCAGCACCTACCTGCTCCTGAATAACCATTGGAATGACGTATGTTCCCTTGACGCATTCAGGATCGGCAAAGAAAGCATCCTCCAACTTGACCTTGAGTCTGCCCAACAAATCACCATTGTAAGAAATGGTATTTCCGTCCAATGTATAATAATTGGCTGGCATAGGCTTCACAGGAGTCATATCATCCTCATAGAAGAGATTGTCACATAGAGAATTATCGACAGCCACCTTCAATGTGATGTTCTTACCGTCACGAGCTCCACCCATGGTAGAAACGATACGGATGATATGAGCGTTATCATCAGAAGTATCGAGAGTCTCTGCATCACCCAAGACCACGGTACGGTCCAAGAATTGATGTGCAAAATATACATTGACACCACCTTCATAATCAGGGAACTCAGCATCTCCATTCTCGCATGAAGAGAAGCCCAATGCCAAGGTTCCCATGATTGCCATAGCTAAGATTTTTTTCAATTTCATAATTAATCGTATTAATATTAGTCGTTCTTTACATTCCAGCCCTTATTCTGCTGTAGATTACTCCATTTAAGAGTTTCTGATTGCGGGATAGGACCATAATACATATAATCTTTGTAGTTTCGATTCTCCACGTCCATCTCCTCATATAAAGGAATACCTGCTTCCTCTGTGATATTCACACCTTTGGCAGTTTCTGTAATATCTGCTTTCCAACGACGGAGATCCCAGAAGCGATGATTTTCAAAACAAAGTTCGATACGACGCTCGTTGTGAATCAACTCACGCATCTTTGCCTGGTCTGCCGCACACTCATCCAAATATGGATCCACAAGAATACCTGCACGCTGACGAATAGCTCTGATGACATCGTATGCTGAATAATTGTGTGTTCCCTTGCCCTTAGGTCCCCAAGCCTCGTTGGCAGCTTCCGCATAATCCAAGAATATCTCGGTATAACGGATATAAGCATTGTAGTGTGGCTGTGCATTGAGGTTGTTAGGATCCGCACTGCAATCGTCACGCAACAACTTCTTCAGGTAATAACCTGTTCGAGTAGAAGTGCTTATCTTGTTGAGACCATCGTTCGTACTGCTTGCCGAACTTGTATTGATTTCCTTATCCTTAAACTTAGAGCCATTGTGGATGATATACAAGTCAAGACGTGGGTCACGATTACTGTAAGGGTCGAGGTCATCGAAGTCACTGCGACTATCCGTTACTGGATAACCATTGGCAGCAGGGAAAGCATTCACCAAGTTCTGGGTAGGATTGATGCGTCCCTTTCCATAAAGCGTAGGAGGGAAATTATTCTTTTCTTGGACAATACCCAAATCATAATCCTCAGTTCCTTCGTTCACATTGCTACGCCAAATTACTTCGGCAGGAACGGCACCAGACTTCAATCCCTTGATTTCATCTTTATTGGCATACCAAGTATTACCCTTGGAAGCCAAGCCTGAAACTCCACCAATTCTGTCGAGAACGACAGCTGCATCATTGGCGGCTTGCTCTGCGGTCACATTGCTACCACTCTTGTATGCCTCACTGGAAGCCATCAAAGCAACTTGCGCACGGATAGCCTCAGCAATACGACCACTAATGCGACCTGCCAAATGTTCACCAAACACTCGATCAAAGATACTTTGAGTCACACCCATTTCCTTATAATAAGCAGGAATCTCTGCCTCCGAGTGCTGTTTATAGTCAAGTGGCAAAAGTTTGATTGCCGCTTCCAAATCGGTATTGATTTGGTCGATGCACTGTTGGAATGTGGCACGTGACTGATTGAAATCTGTATTGGAATTCTCTGATGTCGTTGACAAAGGAACGCCCAAAAGTTGCCCATCCTCAGAAAAACCAGCATGAGCCATGACAAGATAATATAAGTTCAAGGCTCTCAAAGCGTAAGCCTCTCCCTTTCGGCTCTCTGCATAGACTTTACATGCAAGAGGATCATCAGCCCATTGTACCTTATCAGCGATTTCAATGAATTGATTCAGATATTGGATGACAATACGGCGACCATCCCACTGACTCATAGGATTATTGTTGGCCGCCCAAGCACCCTGAGCCATTTTCAAATAGCTATTTGAAAGATCATTGGTCACAGCATCATCCGTAGCTATATCTGTCTCACTAGAATTGCTATATGGCAGATGTGAATAAGCATATCCCAATAGTCCCTGTGCGAATGTAGGTTCCTTGAGCATAGCCTCAACACCCCTGTTGTTCTCCTCTGCTGGCTCAAACAAATCTGAGCAAGATGCAAAAGTCAACGAGAGCGCTGCTAATAATATGATATTTTTTACTTTCATCTTAATTCGATTTTATTGGTTATTAGAAAGATGCCTTTACACCTATATTATAATAACGAGCCTGCGGCGCACTGCCTACATTTAATTCCAACAACTCACGGTTGCCAGAAATGGTAAGCAAATTGGAGCCACTAACAAAGGCTGACAGAGATTTTACCCATGTCTTTTGGAACAAGCTACTTGGCAAGTCGTAGGTTACCTGAACCTTTGCCAAACGGAAAGCATCTGTCTTATACAACCAAAAGTCTGACACCTGGTAATTATTCGTTGACTTGGAAGACAAACGTGGGTAGCTAGCTGTTGCTGCTGTTTCTTCAGTCCAGCACTCGCGAGCTATCTTGGAGTACTTGTTTTCACCTTCCATCTTGAAGTAGTTGCCTTTGTCCAATTTTGAAGCGTATGCACCGAAGTTAGCTGTACCTAAGGCAAAGAAAGTAAAGCCTTTCCATTTTGCCGTCAAGTTGACACCCATCGTAAATGGAGAGCCATACCAACCGCCCTTGCCTAGATAGACCATATCATTGGAATCTATGACATGATCCCCATTCTGGTCGATATACTTCAAATCGCCAGGTTTCACATCATTACCCAACTTGGTCTGGTCTGCCCAATCCTTGATGTCATCAGCATCCTTAAAGAAACCTGCGGTCTTAAATCCCCATATTCCATCAATCGGATGGCCCTGACGATTTTGGTAATCATACAAGTTGATTTCGTCACGTTTGGTAGCCTTGGTATTATAATAAGTACCTGTTACACCGAGAGAGAAATCTACTTCGCCCAACTTCTTATTGGCTGTAACAGCAAAATCGAAGCCTGTGCGACGATTGGCATTGTTGTTTACGATTGGCACAAAACCTCCCGCTGGATAGCCACTGTTCAGATACGATGGGTAATAAGTCGGGGTAGAAACCAACAATCCATCAGTCGTTGTCACGAAGAAATTGGCATCCAATGTCAGCAATTTCTTCCAAAGAGAAGTGCGGAAATTGACAGAGAACTCCTTGCGAGAAATGAAAGTCAAGTCGTCATTTCCACCTCTTGTCGAATACGCATACTTGTTAGTACCACCATCAGCCCAAGAATATCCGTAAATTTGGTCCCAAGTTGGCATATACAAGAAGTAACGTTGGTCGTTCAGTTCCAAGTCGATATCCTGCTTGAGATTGCTATAAGAAGCACTGATCATCATGTCATCGACCACATTGGAATTCTTCAAGAAATTTTCATTCTTCAATCTCCAACCTAATGTAATCGAAGGAGAGAGAGCCTCTCTATGTCCCTCTGCCAATTGTGCGGAATGAATGGCAGCCAGCCCGAAGTCTAAATAATATTTATGAGCAAAATTATAAGAACCGTCAAATGCAAGATTAGCACTTGAAGTCTTATGGTAAACTCCAGACTTTGTTATCTGATAACCAGAAGCTATCAACATAGCGGAAACATGATGCAACTTGCTGAATACGTTCTGGTAATTGAACTGAGCGGAGAACAACATCGTCTGATTATCCGTACTACCACTGATATTCTGTACACCAGGATGCTTGTCTTCACCTTCCTTCTTCAATGCCACGATTTCATCCTTGCCATTGATATTTGCCCATGTTGGAATATAGGTTGCATAGTCATTATTGAAAGAAGTATTGTAAGACGTAGCATAATCCACAGCAAACTTTGTCTCAAAAGAGAGACCATTCAGCAACTTCGCCAAGTTGATTTTGACACCTGTGTCAAACTGGAACTGACGACTGGTATATTTTGTCTTTCCTGCTGAATAAATGTCACCAAAGATATGAGTAGAGTTTTCCTGCGAACCTGCCAAGAAATACTTACCATCTATCAAGTTGGCATTGTCGATCAACGCCCAAGCTGCCGTAGCGGCAGGAGAGATATAATCTACAGGAATGAGTGGAGCCGCATTCTGTGGATAATTTGGACGCATAGAGGCAGCAGATGACCAGTAATTGCCTATCGCAGAACTGGCATCATAGAAGCTGGCATTGGCATCTACGTATGCAGTAATATCGTCACTGATATTTACATCCACGTTACCACGGACATTGAAACGGCTCGTATAATTGTTTTTCGCCTCACCAAACTTCAGATAATCTCCATTGCGATAATAGTTGATATTGCTATAGAAATGAGCACGTTTACCACCACCTTCAATCTCCGCAGTAGCCTCAGAACGATTATAAGACTTACCTACATAATCAGAAGAATAGTAATCAATGCTTGGATAACGGTAAGGATTGAGACCTGAGCCATGATTATAGATAGCATCTACCGAATAAAGATCTCCAAGTCCATCACTCTGGCGTCCCTTGTTATATAAGGTCATGTACTCCGCAGAGCCCAAATACTCAGGGAAAGACTTTGCCACATTCCATCCTGTATTGGCAGTAACATCCACCTTGATGCCATCTACCTTACCACGTTTGGTCGTAATAACAATGGCACCTTTGGCTGCCTTGCTACCATAAAGAACGACCGCCTGAGCACCTTTCAAGAATGTAATCTGAGAAATCTCACTAGGTTGTACATTGTTGGCATCACGAGGTACACCATCAACTAATACAAGGTAACCGGCATGGTCACCATCCTGTCCCCAAAGAGAGTTACCTGTCCAACCACCTACATACCCTTGCATATTGTCAAGGCTATAAGTATAGTAGTTTTTCTTCATCAAGTTCTCTACATCCACGACAGAGACACCACCCAAGAGTTCGTCTTTCGCCACCTTGCGGTAAGCAACCTGAACCATTTCCTTGTCGGCATCCAAAGAATCGGTCTCGCTTGTCTGAGCAGTCTTGGCATTGGCACTTACAGGAGCCAAGGCAACGAGACTTGCCACAACAAACTTGTAATTATATGATTTGAACTTTGAATTCATATATTCATTATTTTTTATATATTATTGTATTTGCTTACCAACCATAATTCTGTGGGAATCCAGCATAGAGCTGAGTCTGGTCGGTTGGGAATGGGAACCAATAGTTTTTCTCACTGAAGTCTCGCTTGATGATAACAGACTTACCATAGCCTGAAACCTGAGCCTCAGAAGGTTTGCTTGGATCACTCTTTACTCGTTCAAATTCCTGGGCGAACTTCGTATTATATGGATACTCTGTCAAAAGCAGCCATCGTTGCAAGTCACCCCAACGGAAGCCTTCGAAAGCAAGTTCCACCTCACGCTCACGACGAACCTCATCCATGAACTTCTGCTTATCGGCAATATATTTGGCTGCCACATGACCAGCGCCACAACGGTCACGAACCGTATTGATAGCATCCTCAGCCGTCTTGCTGAAGTTCGAGGACTTGCCTTGGGCACCAGTTGTTGCGGCACAAGCCTCTGCATACATCAAATAGATATCAGCCAAACGCATGTAAGGCAAGTAGCTATTGAATGCCTTGTCATAATACTTATCCGTAGAGTTACATGTATGAGGAGCCAACTTCTGGATAAAGTAACCCGTACGACTACCATTCTCTACGGAGCGCATACCACCAGCCGTTTCATCTGTGGCTGAAGAAGAAAGGTTACAATAGATAAACTTGAGCACTTCAGCTTTCGCAGCACCCTCATCATTGATATACTTGCATCCGTCATATACGATATCATGATAGAAACGAGGGTCACGGTTCTTCCAAGGATGCGTAGGGTCAAAACCTGATTCAGGATCAGTAATTGGCAGTCCATTGGCCATACCGTAAGCCTCTACAAGATTGGCTGTAGGATGATGGATTACATTATCATGTGGAACAACACCAGCCATCTTAGGGCCAAACACCTTACCATGATTCCAAGGAGCAGCCCATCTGTTATCATCACAAGGACCACGGAAGATTGCTTCTACGGAACCAGGCATCTGATAGTTCTGATTGACCGTATAGAAGATATCGTCATAACATGAGCTAGCTGATGCTGAAGGCTCATGATTGTAGATATCATCATACTGATACTCAGCCAAGGAATATTGCGTCTGACCACCTTCCACCAAATTGAGCAACTCACCAAAAGCCTCCGCAGCCTTATTGGCAAATTCAGTATCATAATCATAGGTCTTGCCATTGGTACTTGCGCCAACCATTGCACCATTCTTCATCAAAGGACTGGCTGCCCATAGATAATTCTTACCTAAATAGCCCAAAGCCATAATCTTGTTGATACGGATTTGGTTGTGGCCTGAAGTCAAATTACCGGTCGAGGTCTTGTCCCAATCAATAGGCAAGAGATCAGCAGCCTTGCGGAAATCTTCCCCTGCCTTAGAAGCACATTCCTGATAAGAGAGACGTGGCAATGTCAACTCACTGGTCGCATCCAAGACTTGATCCACATAAGGAAGACCGCCCAATAGTTGCATCAACTCAAAATGCCACCATGCACGGAAGAAATACAACTGACCTGCTATCAAGTTCTTTTCTTCCTTAGTTGCCGTTGTCAACTTATCGAGGTTAGCCAAACCTTCATTACACTTGCGGATACAATACCACGCATGTGGATAAATGGCATGTCTCTTGGCACCTATAGCCGCTGGATCACAGTTGGCTTGATAGAACCAACTTGCACCTGCACCATTGCTGTAGATATTACGGTAGTTACCTAAATCTATCTGATGGGTCAGCTGTCCATCAGCCTTAGAATTGAAAACTTCATCGTCACCCCAGTTCCAAGAAGGACAATAATTACATTTTTCCTTATCTGGCACACAGTTGTATATTTCCTCTATGAAACCTTGGAAGTTCTTGTAAGTCTTGAAGGCATCCTCTGGTGACACGGTGGTCTCCGGCGACTTATCCAAGTAATCCTCACAAGAGCTCAACGTTGTGGTGAGCGTCATGGCAAGGCAACTGGTATATAATATATTTTTAATCTTATTGTTCATTTGTATTCCTATTAAAAATTACAATGTAAACTTGACACCTAAGTTGAAACGTCTCACTGTAGGATAAGCTCCAAGAGAGCCCCATGTCGAGAGATTAGACTCTCGGTCATCAGGCATACGAGTCCAGAGCCAGAGGTTGTTACCATTCAGATAGACTTTAAGATAGTTGAGACCTAAATGCTTAATCCAACCCTTTGTCCATGTGTAAGCTATCTCCACATTCTTCAGACGGATATAAGAACCGTCATAGTAGAACTGGGTACCATTACTATAAGAAGATGTGGTAGCTCCCCAGCGTGGAACTCTTACGTCGGCATTAGGATTATCCTTATCCCACCATGAGCCTTGGTCAAACACAGTATTCAACTTGCTGCCAAAACTTGTAAGGCTCACCTCACGGGTGACATTGGTAACACCATAGAACTGAGCAAAAGCAGAGAATCCCTTCCACTCAAAGCCTATTGTCGCATTATAAGTATTCTGTGGACTAGTGCTGTAGCCATAAGGAGCCTTATCATTCTCATCCACAACACCATCACCATTGTAGTCGATGATATAGTAATCACCTACGAGGCGATATTGCTCATTTACATCATGTGCAGGAGAACCATAAAGGTCATCAATGTTCTGCAAATAACCATGGTCGAGCCAAGTCTTGGTCTGGTTCATTGAGTAGCCAGCCTCTCTCAAGTTAGAAGGAGCCAATTGAGGGTCGTCCTTGATGAGTACCTTGTTCTTAGCATGGGTCATGTTGAAGTTACCCCAAAGTCGAAGACCATTGGCAAACACCTTGTTTAGTTTGACTTCCCACTCATAACCTGTTGTACGCACCTTACCTTTATTAACAGTTGGAGCAGCAACACCAAGATAAGAAGGAACAGAGCGCTGTGAACCTCTAATCAAAATATCGTTACGGACATCACGGAACACATCGAAAGATCCAGTAATCAAGCCTCCCAAGAATCCGTAATCAAGACCGACGTTCAACTTTTTCACCGTCTCCCACTTAACGTTTGCATTACCTACAGCTGTCTCACGATACCAATTGTAAATACTTGCATTGTACTTTTCATCCATGATGGTGTTGCCACCATAAGCCCATTGGTCCATATACAACCATCGGTTAGCTGAATTAAACGGATCTCCCAGATTATCATCACCTATTTCACCATACGAAGCACGCAACTTCAACAAATCAACGATATGTTTTTCACGAAGATTCTTCATGAAGTTCTCCTCAGTTATGGTCCAACCGATAGCACCTGAGTTGAAGAATGCAAAACGATTGTCTTTGCTAAACTTCTCCGAACCATTGTAAGCGCCGTTGTATTCTACGAAGTACTTGCCAGCATAATTATAGGTAGTACGGAACGCCCAGTCCTCACGATAAGTAGGAATCACACTACCACGTGCATTCTCCTGACGTGAGAACAATCCCATGGCGGTAACATCATGCTTACCAAATTTGCGTGCCCAGTTTAACTGAGCTTGATAATAAAGATTGCGCACCGTAGCCGAGTTATCCACAGTACCTGCCATAATCGTCCAACCAAGAGGTTGCTGATAATCAAACTTATTATTACCCTCAGTAGGATTTTTGTATGTCACTTCTCCCGTGTCAGGATTAATCCATTTCTGTACAGGATTATTATTGGCATCATTGATACCACGCTTGGACTCTACAAAGATATTATCCCAAGACACCGTGGCACGGAAGTTCAGTCCCTTTGTGATGAAATCAAGTTTCTGCTCCAAGGTAAAGTCGGTGTTGATGCGAGTTGTCGTTTTCTTGGAAGAACCACCAGTAGAAAGAATCTGCGCCGAGTTGGTCGTATTTGACACAGAAGGATAGAAGCCCCAAGTACCGTCAGAATATTTTGGAAGGAATACATCCGGCGCAATATTGTAGGCACCCGACCACTGCTGTCCCATCTGCCAAGCATCATTGTTGTTGACATCATTCAAGGAAGGAGCTTTCTTGACGGCATTGGAACCAGCAAGATTCACTTTCAATGTCGTAGTTTGCGTAATGGCGAAATCGAGATTGCTTCGAACATTGATTCTATCGAAGCCATAACCAGACTTGTAATCCCTACCATTGTCATATACACGGAAGAGGTCACCCTCATGTACATAATCTGCAGAAGCAAAATACTTCACAAACTTGGTACCGCCACTTACATTGATATTGGCATTATAAGACATGGCAGCATCCTTGAACAAAGCATCTTGCCAATCCACATTAGGATAACGCTCACGCTGCTCCAGAGTGGTCTGATTGCGATAGTTGTTGATAAACTCTTGCGAACGAATATTGGCCCAAGACTCAGGAGTAACACCCAATTCATGTTCGATAGACTTGTTGCGAAGCATCAACGCATCATAAGAATCATACTTATTAGGCAACTTAGAAGGAGATTTCAAGGTTGTATTAAACCCGACATCAATCTTAGCCTTACCTTCCTGACCACGCTTGGTGGTAATCAAGATAACACCATTAGCACCCTTCACACCATACACGGCGGTAGCAGAAGCATCCTTCAATACAGAGATACTCTCCACAGAAGAAACATCCACGCTACTCATAGGACGCTCGATACCATCGACGAGGACAAGAGGGTCGGAATTGTTCCAAGAACTTGCACCACGAATGATAATCTGAGGTTCTTCCTCACCTGGCATACCATTACCTTGCATCGTGACGACACCAGGTAGGTTACCCGTCAAGGCTGCACCAATGTCGCTGACACCAGCTGCACGTTCGAGTACTTCACCTGTTGTCTGAGTGATGGAGCCAACAACAGAAGCCTTCTTCTGTTGACCATAACCAACAACGACAACCTCTCCAATGGCATTATCGTCCTCAAGAGTGATTTTGAAGTTTCTTTTCTTACCCACTTTCACTTCCTTAGTCTTCATACCTACGTATGTAAATACAAGAGTAGAATTTTCAGAAGGAACGGCAATCGAGAAATTACCATCAAAGTCAGTTATCGTACCAACACTGGCACTTCCTTTTACTTTCACAGTTGCACCAATCAGAGGTTCACCTGCACCGTCAACAAGATTACCCTTCACAGTGACATTCTGAGCTTGAGCATTCAAGCCGCAGAATGCCCCCATCAAGCATAAGGCTGCTGTCCGTTTCATTGTTAACATTTGTTCAATCATGTTCTATTCATTTTTGATTTATGTTTTTTGTTTTTAGGACCTTATTATATTTATGTTCTAGGAGTCTGGCTGCAAAGGTACTTATTTTATGAAAAGTAATCTTTGCGCTATGTTGCAGATACTTTATTCTGGATAACAGACCTTACGAGAACGCACTTTCCCGTCGCTTAACACTTGTTTTACAATATAAGCACCTTTGCTAGGTTGAACGACCTGCTGTCCATGCATATTATAATAATAGGTGTATTTCACATCGGTATCGTTAGCGATTTGCTCAATACCCGTTGAAGTTTGTTTCAGATACCATTCCTTGTACCATTTGAAGCAAGCTGCACTGCAACATTCTTCCAAGAGGTTCTTCGCTTTTGCCTCTTGGAAGGCAGGCTGAACTGTTTTATCTTTGAGGTAAGCATCTATGTCAAGATAGGTACCAGTGCCTTGCAATGTCATGCTTACATTACCCAACTGGTCGTGAATATACTTAAAACCTTCTCCAAAGCCAGAAGTCTTGGCTGTACCCCATGTGCCATAATTGGAAACCACCCAATTGTTATGCTCATCATAATGACCTGTACCAGGCTTGCCTGGGCTCCAATCTATCTCGGTCACAATAACAGGATTGGTCTTCACCACCGGCACTTGGTTGAGGAAGGCATTGTACATCTTTACCTTGTCCGTATTGTCATTGTCATTAGAACCAGAACTGTACCAACCAGGATAACAATGAACTGCATACCCCAGATTGTTCAGTTTGTCAGTGACGGGGTATTTTGCGTAACTCTGATATTGAGATTGCCATCCCGTGCCAGGCACCCAAACGATTCCCGTGAAACCTGCATCACGAATCACATCTACCACTGGCTGAAAATAATCGTGGAGAGCCTTGTCGGAAGCCGAGCCATTCGCCAAGGAGACATGGACCGGCTCATTTGCCAATTCAATGGAAACCTGTCCTGCGTATTTCTGCACCGTAGCATTAGAAGCAAAGAGCTTCCAAACATTCTGCAAGTACTCCTGATAAGCATCTCCTACTTTCAATTCTTGCGGACAAACGCCAGGAGGGCGAACGACCACATAGAGTCCGTGAGCTAGCGCCTTCTCGATCAACTTAATATAAAGCTTGGAAAGGAAGATCTTATACCGATATTCCGAAAAGGCAGAGATATCGTTCTCACCAGATGGCTTTGGCTTGGTAGGGTCGTTGGTCCATGCAGGATCCATGTGAAGGCGAAAGACATCGCAATAAGCTCCATGTTCCTTGTCTGTAATCGCCGTGAAAATCTGTTCGAAGTAATTGAGACAAGGAGTCACATCACTTGGATTATAACCGCCCGTACCCCATCTATTGCCATTGAAGTATCGGTTGGGCGTGTCCATCACGCCATGCAAGACAACGGTCTTGCCATTCTCATCGACCAAGTTCTTCCCTTGCACATGCAGAGCAGGCAGATTGTCGGCCGCATTACCCACCATGACCATACAAGCCATAGCGAGCGTTAGTAATAACTTTTTCTTTTTCATATTCATTTGTCTTTATATTCTAGGTTTTATCATCTGTTTAGTCATATTCACAAGGGAAGCTTAAGTCATTACTGAGATAGGAACGAAAAATGGTTTTAAAAATGAGAAATGGCGCATAATCCCTACGCACCATTTCCTTATAAACCAATTAATCATGATTATTTCTAATCAAGTTTTTCCTATGCCATTCTATTTGGCAAATACATTTAATCTAAAATATATAAACCTAACTTAACCTAACCTTCGCATTATTCCTATTCGCTTGCAAAATTACTCATTAATCTATCATGTCACTTTTTACCAAGTAACCGATACTTTCTCTTTTACAATAGCTTGTTACATAAACTTTGTCAAATGTAACATTTTACGTTTTTTCGTCAAAAAGTACCATAAACAGAGGGTGTGTTTAAAGAAAAATACTTACCTTTGCAATTAGATTCTAATAACTTTACTAACAAACCAATTCTTCATGAACAGAATTACAATCTTTATATTAGCTATTTTCAGTACCCTTCTCACTTGGGCACAGAGCGGAAAATTATTCAATACTGACAATCAACTGTCCAGCAACCTTGCCACACAAGTTTACCAAGACACGAATGGTTTCATCTGGATTACCACTCGCAATGGCCTCAATGTCTATGATGGTTATAACTTCCAGGTCTTCAAGAAAGTGAACAATGGGAGTCATCATCTCAACACCAATTACATCAACTGTATCGCACAAGATCAAGATGGCTACATCCTCCTGGGTACCAACAGAGGTTTTCTCATCTACGACGGCACCCAGTTCAACAACGTAGAATTGCCTGACAAGGATGGAAAAGCCGTCACCACATACGTCACCCATATCTTGCTGCTCAAGAATGGAGATGTGCTTGTCGGCACATCTGGCTATGGCATCTTTGTCATGAAAAGAGGAACTCGCACGTGCATTCCTCTTAAGGCAACCGCCAACAAAATCACCTACATCAACAAGTTTCTTGAGGACAAGAAAGGAAGAATCTGGATTATCACAGAAGAAAAGAAACTTTATTGCCTCAACAAGAAAGGCATTCTCTCTACACATATCGCAGGAACAGAAGGCATCAAGGCTCATGACATCAAAGAAGACCGAAACGGCAAGCTGTATCTTGCCACCAAAGGCCAAGGTGTCTATCAGATGACACCTGGTTCTTCTGTATTCACCAAGATAGACAACATTGGCGACCTCCCCATCAACACCATCTACATCAGCCGAGACAACCGTCTCTTCATTGGTTGCAACGGCGAAGGTATCTCCATTTACAATCCTGTACAGGGAATCACCTATAGCAATCCTTACTTCAGCAACCAAACCAATTTGTCGAAAAGCAAGGTGGAGAGCATCATCGAGGACAAGCAAGGCAACATCTGGTTCAGCATGTTCCAAAAAGGTGTCTTTATGCAGACGCAAGGTCTCTATGACTTTGGCTACATGGGATTCCGACTGGGGAACCACAACCTCATCGGCGACAACTGTGTCACCAGCGTATTTGTCGATAAAGACAAGAACCTTTGGGTTGGAACCGACAAGGACGGAATATATAAACTAGGTATAGACGGCAAGAACATACTAGGGCATTATATGACCCAAGCTACCATCCTGTCCATTTGCCAAGACCTCAAGGGTCGCATCTGGGTAGGAACCTATACACAAGGAGCGGGACTGCTCGACGCAAGCGGCAACTACCATAGACTGAACATCCAAGAACTGAACAATGTCGGAACTTTCGACCTCAAATGCGACAAATGGGGAAACGTCTGGATTGCCACCATGGGAGAAGGTCTCATCAAGGTAAATCCTGACGGTGACGTGCAAATCCATAAGATGAAAAAGAATGCGGAAAACAACCTTGCGGTCAACAGCATTCCCAACAATTATATCGCCAAGATAGCACTCTCCAACGACCATTCACGAGTATATGTCGCTACTTCCGTGGGATTGGCATGCCTGGATATGAAGAAAAACAGTTGGTTATCCGCCTTCAATGGAAAGAACTGCCTCAACAAAGGCTCGTTCTCCCACTGCATCTTCGTAGATAGCAAAAATCGCATCTGGTATGGCACGGAAGATGGAGCATATTGTTATTCAACCCATGACCTCAAGCATCCCAAGCACTACACGATGACACAAGGTCTCTCAGACAACAGTGTGGCGAGTATCACGGAAGACTGCAAAGGACGCATCTGGATGGGAACGACCTGTGGCCTCAGCAAACTGAATGTTGAGACAGGCGATATCACCAAATTCTACACCGAGAACGGATTACAAAGCAATGAGTTCTCGGACGGTGCTGTATTTACCTCAAACAACAAGCGTTTGATTGTCATGGGAGGAACCGGTGGCATCAACTGGTTTGACGCCACACGTGTTAAGCAGCACCCTTGGCGTGCCAACGTCATCCTGTCAGGACTCATCTTGGGCAACAAGCCTGTCACTCCTTTTATGCAATCTGGCAGTTATACTATCACCGAATCTGGCACTTACAACACCCAAGAGTTTGAACTCTCTCACGATGACAACAACTTCACCCTGCAGCTTTCTACCCTTACATATAATAATGTAGAGCAAATTACCTATGCCTACAGTATCAATGGCGAAGCATGGCGCAAAGTACAAAGCGGTGTCAACGAGATTTCCTTCTCCCACATGCCAGCTGGTACCTATCATTTCAAGATAAAAGCCATCTGCAACAGCTACGAGACACCCGTCAAGGAGTTTAGCATCGTCATTCACCCAGTCTGGTATGCCTCTTGGTGGATGAAATGTCTTTATCTCATTGCCCTCATCGCCTTAGGTGCTCTCTATACGAAACATCGCAAACGCAAGGAAGAAGACCGTCTTCTTCTGCAAAAGCATATCCACGCCGAAGAGATGGGCGAGGCAAAGCTGCGATTCTTCATGAACATCAGCCATGAGATTCGCACTCCTCTCACCTTGATTCTCACGCCTTTGCTGACACTCATCAAGGAAGACAAGGACGCACATCGACAAGGTATCTACGACTTGATGCGCAAGAACTCGGAACGCATCCTGCACCTCATCAACCAGATGATGGACCTCCGTAAGATCGACAAGGGACAAATGGTGATGCGCATGTGCCAGACCGACATGGTAAGCTTTGTCAACGACGAGTACAAACTCTTTGAGCAACAAGCACTCGCCAAGCAAATCAACTTTACATTCGTGCATGACTGTGACAAACTAGACGTATGGATAGACCGCAACAACTTCGACAAGGTACTCATGAACGTACTATCGAACGCCTTCAAGTTCACCCCAACAGGCGGAAAGGTCAAGATGGCTCTTACCCACTCGCCTCATCATGTGCGCATCTCCATCAAGGACAGCGGAAAGGGAATCGACAAAGACAAGCTGGAAACCATCTTCCAGCGTTTCTACCAGAGTCCAACCAATCCTAACGACCGAAATGTAGGAACAGGTATCGGACTCGACCTGACACGCTCGCTCGTAGAACTTCACTACGGCACCATCATTGCTCGTAACAATGTGGGAGGGCAAACAGACAACCAATCTCCAAAAGACGACGAGTTCACGAGAGGTAGCGAGTTCCTCATCACGCTACCGTTAGGCAAAGACCATCTTAAACCAGAGGAAATCGTGGAGAGCCAACCAGAATACAACGAGGAAATCAATGAACTCGAAGTTGCAGAAATAGAGGACAGCCAGAATGATGGCGACAACTCACAAGGAGAAGATGAAAACTTGAATGACAAGACTGGAAATGCCAAGAGCATCATTGCACTTGTCGAAGATGACAATGCCATCTTGGAATATCTTGAAGCGCAACTATCAAGCAACTACGAGATACTCACCTTCCATAATGGCAAGGAGGCACTGCCTGAAATCATCAAGAGAAAGCCAGACCTCGTCATCAGCGACATCATGATGCCTGAGATGGACGGCAACACGCTCTGCACCAAAATCAAGGGCAATGTCAACACCAACCACATCCCTGTCATCCTCCTCACAGCCATGAGTCGCGAGGAAGACCAGCTGGCTGGCCTGGAAATGGGAGCCGACGCCTATATCGTCAAGCCTTTCAACATGGATATCTTGCGACGCACCATCCTCAACACCCTGTCTGTTCGCCGAACATTGCGCTACAAGTTCTCAGGACAAGAAAGCCAAGAAGACAAGGTGCAGCAAATCGAGATGGAATCGCCTGACGAACAACTGATGAAGCGCATCATGGATGTTATCAATGAGAATATGAGCGACTCTGACCTCAGTGTGGATATGATAGCCAAGCAAGTGGGTATCAGCCGTGTACACCTCCATCGCAAGATGAAGGAACTGACCAATCAAACGCCACATAGCTTCATCCGTAACATCCGACTGAAACAAGCCGCCAAGTTATTGAAAACTTCTCGTCAAAACGTCACAGACGTGATGTACACATGCGGCTTTTCCAATGCGGCAAGCTTCAGTACCATGTTTAAGAATCTCTATGGCTGCTCGCCACGAGAATATATGAATCAAGCACAACAAAAGAATTTGTAACAAGAAAAGACACTTGTGAGACAAAAAATAAAGTCTTGGTTACATTTCATACCTATACTTATCAAAGGAAAGTGGTAATTTTGCAAACGGAATCATCAAAACTATCATACATAATGAAACAGTTAGCAATCTTATCACTTTCCTGTATGCTTGCAGCTGGCGCACAAGCGCAGACTGCCCAGTTCGACTACTTCAAGTACGCAGGCAACGACAGCAGGTTTAATGTCGAAATCGACAAGACCCACCAGTACTACAACCCTATATTGGCGGGGTTCTATCCTGACCCAAGCATTTGTCGCGTGGGTGACACCTATTATTTGGTGAACTCTTCGTTCACTTTCTTCCCTGGTGTTCCTCTCTCCACAAGCAAAGACTTGGTAAATTGGAAGTCTGCCGGCCATGTGCTCGACCGCCCATCGCAAGTACCTCTCAAGGGACAGCATGTATCGGGCGGCATCTTCGCACCTGCCATCAGCTACAACAAGAAGAATAAGACTTTCTATATGATCACCACCAACGTGGGCGCGGGCAACTTCTTCGTAAAGTCAAAAGACCCATCGAAGGGATGGAGCGAACCTATCTACCTCAGAAAGATAGACGGCATCGACCCTAGCTTCTTCTTCGATGACAACGGCAAGGGCTACATCGTTCACAATGGTCCGGTAGTGGGCGGTGCCGACTACGAGGGGCAGCGCTCTATCCGCTGCTTCGAGTTCGATGTGAAGGGCGACTCCATCAAGGGCGACTTCAAGGAAATCTTGCGAGGTGGTACGCATGTCGAGAAGAAGCCAATCTGGATTGAGGGTCCACACCTCTTCAAGAAGGGCAAGTTCTACTATCTCATGTGCGCCGAGGGCGGAACAGGCGGATGGCACAGTGAGGTGATTCTCCGTGCCAAGAACCCGATGGGACCATGGGAGGAGAATCCTAACAACCCTATCCTCACCCAACGTACAGGTCTCGACACTAACCGAAAGGACCCTGTTTCCTCTGCCGGTCATGCCGACATCGTAGAGGATGGAAAAGGCAACTGGTGGGCAGTGTTCCTGGCTTGTCGTCCTTATGAGGAAGATATGTACAACACCGGTCGTGACACCTATCTGCTGCCTGTGACTTGGAAGGATGGATGGCCAGAGATTCTCGCCAAGAATACTCCTATATCTACAGTAGGCGAAAAGGCTGGATTGAAACCAGCGGAGAAGAACGAGTTCTCTGGCAACTTCAGCTATACGGACTATTTCGAGAGTATCAACCCAAGATGGATGATTCTACGTAATTATGAGCCATTTTTCGTAAAAGGCACAAACAGCAAGGGCATCAAGTTCAACCTCTTGCCTGGCAACATCTATAAGCGTGATCCGATGTCAGCCATCTGGGCTCGCCAGCAGCACGGCACATTTACCGCTGAGACTGAAATCAACTTCACACCTCGCAACGATAAGGAAATCGCTGGTCTAGCACTTCTCCAGAAGGAAGATCATAACTTTGTGCTTGGCAAGACCATGAAAAAGGGTCAGCTGATGGTTACCTTGACTCGTGCCGAAAAGAACAACGTTCAGATAGCCTCAGCTACTATCAAGGGCGGCAAACTAAAGCTCAAGGTAGAGGGGCACGATAGATATTACGACTTCTACTATGCCGAGGAAAATGGCGACTGGCAACTTTTGGCAAAGGGTGTAGATGCCAGCAACCTCAGTACCCAAAAGAGCGGTGGCTTCATAGGTGCCGTCATCGGTCTCTACGCAAGTTCTAATAAGGAATAAATAAAAAATGCTCCCCAAGTTGGGGAGCATTTTTTATTTATTCTTCACAATGTCCAGTGTCATTTTTCCGACCCAGATGGCACTCTTGCCATTTTGGTCAACAGGAACATCCTTTCCATCTAAGTTCTTCAAGTATTCAAGGTTCTTGAAGTAGGTATGACTATGACCACCGAGCACAAGGTCGATGTATCGAGTGCCAGGTACCATCTCGGTATCGTCGATGCCATCAATATCCCATCCTAAGTGAGAGAGGCAGATAATGACATCACACTTCTCTTTCTTCTTCAAGAACTCTGCCATCTCGTTACCTTTCTTGATTGGGTCAAGATATTTGATGCAACCATAGTTGGCCTCTGTTACCAAGCCCGCCAACTCTGGACAAAGACCGAATACACCGATTTTCAATCCCTTGCGACGGATAATGGTATAAGGTTTCACGATGTCTGCGAGCGGTGTACCCGTGAAATCATAGTTACTGCAAACAATCGGGAACTTCGCCATCTTAAAGATGCGCACCATATTGTCGATACCAAAGTCAAACTCATGGTTACCGATTGTAGCCGCATCATACTTCATCTCGTTCATCAATCCGACCTCCACGTCGCCCTTGAAGAGCGAATAGTAAGGAGAGCCCTGCGAGAAATCACCACTGTCAAAGAGCAACAAGTCAGGATTTGCCTTGCGTTCCTCCTTAATCATCGCCACACGACGGAGATACCCACCACGATTCGCCATCGCCGTGTCGGCGAGGTTAGGATTGATTGGCATTACACAAGAATGTGTGTCATTAGTATGTAAAACTACAAGTTTCTTCTGTGCCATGACATTGATGGCACACATACACATTATTATATATACTATATATTTCTTCATGATTTTATTCTATTACACATCTTCCTTCTATCTTAGACTCCACACTCTTGCCTTGCTTCTGCATCTCACGGAAGTAATCCATGATGATATAGCGCACGTTGTTTTCTTTCTGCTTAGGCGAAAGGACATCCGTGCCACTCTTGAAAGCCACAAGTTGGTCATTGCCTTCGGCGAGATAGTCGAGCGTAGCAATACGATAGGTCTTCGCTGGATCGATAGGTTCACCATTGATAGTTGCGCTCACAAGTTTTCCATCCTTTGTAATAACGAGGCGAACGGCATGGCTCAATCCCTCTCCCCCACGATGCGCAATCTGTTGGAAGAGTTCCGTCACCTTCTTGCCCGTAAGAGTCAAGAAGCAGATTTTGTTCTCGAATGGTGCCATGTCGTTGACATCTCCCACAGTAATCTTACCTTTGGCAAGGTTGCTTCGGATGCCACCCATGTTATAAACAGAGAAAACAGGTTGCTCATTGAATGCCTTGCCACCCCAAACCAAGATGTCACAAAGCAGATTGCTCAATTCACTCTCCGGGCGATGACGAGTCATATCGTGTGCGATACTTCCCACCACTGGTCCCATGATACTATCCACCTTATTTTTATAAGGGGCGATAAACTTGGCTGCCTCAGCATCTGGCTGTGCATCCCAACTCTTATCTATGAGGATGCGAGTACGTTCTACCTTGGCTACTTTATATTTTTGAGCGAAGGCAGGACTTGCCATTAGCGACAGCACAGCCAAGGCAAGCACAATTTTAAAACTATTTTTCTTCTTCATACTGCATGATATAATTATTCAGAAGGCAAAGGTACAAAATAAATCCACGAAATCAGCAAAATCAGCAAGAAAAACGATACGAGAAGTAAAGAAAACAAAAAAAACAAAGAGGAAAAGCTAAGAAAGTTGCTGTAAATTTGCAAGATACAAGAAAAAGTCGTAACTTTGCACCCGCTTTTCGGCGTAACCGCTGTTGTCAGGACAGAAGAGTTGTCCGTCCATGTTGCGTTGGAACGACAAACAATTTTTAATTCTATACAAAAAATGGATTTGATTAAAGTTGCTGAAGAAGCATTTGCAACCGGCAAGAAGTTCCCTGAGTTCAAGGCAGGTGATACTATCACAGTCGCTTACAAAATCGTCGAGGGTACTAAGGAGCGTATCCAGCTCTACCGTGGTGTTGTTATCAAGATCTCTGGTCATGGTGACAAGAAGCGTTTCACAGTTCGCAAGATGTCTGGTACAGTAGGTGTTGAGCGTATCTTCCCTATCGAGTCACCAGCTATCGACTCTATCGAGGTGAACAAGCGTGGTAAGGTACGTCGCGCTAAGTTGTACTACTTGCGTAACCTTACTGGTAAGAAGGCTCGTATCGCTGAGAAGAAGACTGTTGCCAAGGGTGCAGAGTAATTCTCTTGCTTACTATCCTAGTAAAAAAGATAAAAAGGAGATTCCTAGCAAATCTGATTTGCGGAATCTCCTTTTTTCGTGTTTTGAATCCGCTGAGTTTATATTAGTTCAAAGCTTAATCAATATCATCATCCGACGATGCTGACAACTCATGATCCTCATCCGTATCATAGCTGAGGTTGCCATCATCCTCCCCATCCAAAGCCTCATGGAAATCATCCCAGCTCTGGTAACCTACGAAAAGCGCCAACTTATTGAGCGTTTCCTTGGTAGGCTTTTCCTTACCGCTCACATAGTTCCATACCTTGTGCAACCCCTGAGCACTGATTTTCAGGTGATGCTTTACAGAAAAGAGCGTAGCCAACTTCTCGAAGTCAGCCCCATGAGGTATTTTCTTGCCTATTTTCTTCTCCACCTCCAACGTGAGGAGCTTCAAATCATTTTTCATAAAACCAACGTATTATAATCACACTAACGTATTTATTATCACACTAACGTATTCTCAAATATATGACGCAATATATGATTGCTTTCTCAAAAATATATCTCAAACAATTGCTTTCTCTATCATTTTGGCTGCAAAAGTACAAAAAAGTTTGGTTACATGATAGCAAAAAGCGAGAATTTTTGTAACTTTGCAGCAAATTCTTAATAAATACATCTTTGCAATGAAAGAATTAGCACTCAAGTACGGATGTAATCCGAACCAAAAACCTTCCAGAATCTTCATGGAAGATGGAAGCGAACTCCCTATCGAAGTGATTAACGGCCGTCCTGGCTACATCAATTTCCTCGATGCTTTCAACTCTTGGCAATTGGTCAAGGAGCTCAAGGCTGCCACTGGACTTCCAGCCGCAGCAAGTTTCAAGCACGTTTCTCCTGCAGGTGCAGCCGTAGGTCTGCCTCTCAGCGACACCTTGAAGAAGATTTACTTCTGCGATGACGTGAAGTTTGACCTTTCTCCTTTAGCATGCGCTTATGTTCGCGCCCGTGGAGCCGATCGTATGTGTTCTTACGGTGACTTCGTGGCATTGAGCGATGTTTGCGACGAAGCTACTGCCCTTCTCATCAAGCGCGAGGTAAGCGACGGCGTGATTGCTCCGGGCTATACCCCAGAGGCCATCGAAATCTTGAAGGAGAAGCGCAAGGGTACTTACAATGTCATCCAGATTGACCCTAACTACACACCAGCTCCTATCGAGCGCAAGCAAGTGTTCGGCGTGACTTTCGAGCAAGGCCGCAACGAAGTGAAGCTCGACGACCCTGCATTGTTCGAGGACATCCCTACACAAAACAAGAACTTCCCTGCTGATGCGAAGCGTGACCTCATCATCGCACTCATCACTTTGAAATATACCCAGAGCAACTCTGTTTGCTATGTCAAGGATGGTCAGGCCATCGGTATCGGTGCCGGTCAGCAGAGCCGTATCCACTGTACTCGTCTCGCTGGTAGCAAGGCTGATGAGTGGTGGTTGCGTCAGTGCCCTAAGGTCATGAACTTACCTTTCAAGGAGAAGATTCGCCGTGCCGACCGTGACAACACCATCAACGTGTATATCTCCGATGAATGGGAAGACGTTCTTCAGGATGGCGTTTGGGAGCAGTTCTTCACAGAGAAGCCAGAGCCATTGACTCGTGAGGAGAAGAAAGCTTGGATTGCCAAGAACACAGGCGTATGCCTCGGTAGTGATGCTTTCTTCCCATTCGGCGACAACATCGAGCGTGCCCACAAGAGTGGCGTGGAGTATATCGCACAGGCTGGTGGCAGTATCCGTGATGACAATGTTATCGAGACTTGCGACAAGTACGGTATCGCCATGGCGTTCACCCACGTTCGTTTGTTCCACCATTAATTGAGTGAAGAACGAAGAGTGAAGAGTGAAGAATTCTACACCCGTTAATACAAATACAATATGAGTGATATAGACGATATTATCATGGGCGGCATGGTCTTCAAGGCTGGCGGTGGTCCGAAGAAGGACGACGACGGCAAGGTGAAGACCAAGGCTAAGAAGAAGAAATACATCACTGGTGCCCACGGCAGTGGTTCGGCTCGTCAGAAGGCGAAGTATCGCCAACAGCGTGCCAACCGCAAATCACAGAAGAAATAGTTTATCCTATTTCAGTTTATTCAATAGACAGCAAGTTTGTTTGAAACAAGCTTGCTGTTTTTTTTACCGATTAAGCGTAAACCCCTTCACCCTTCACCTTTGGCTCTGAAACGCCGATAAACAAAGGCTTTCCCAAGGGTGAAGGGTTCTTTTTAACCCTTCACCCACCTTTCACCTTACATTCACCTGTTATTTCCTTTCCGAAACCAAGTTCACGCTCAACTTATGGAAGTATTTAATCATAACTTATGACCAAACATAATCATAGCTTATGACAAAGCATGACCATAACTTACAATCATGAGAATTATAACTTATAGAGCAGATGACAGGTGATGAAGGGTGGATGAAGAGCTAAAAATACCCTTCACCCTCCGAAACGCCGATAAACAGGGCACTTTAGAGCAAAAAGATGAAGGGTGAAGGGTATTTGAGAGTATGCGTCTTGAAAAAGATTTCGTGCGCTTTCTGCAACCTTAAATAGGTAACTGTCAACTATGAGGACAGCCAGCTGTTTAAGATTTGACAGTTCGCTGTCTTAGTAAAACAGTTGAATTATCTCAACATGATAGCCGTATAAATGCGACCGCTATTGACTCCTAGCTTACGAGCCGAGAAATACTCGTCACTATGAGCATAAGTACAAATATCAGACATCAGGATGTTCTCATCCTTGACTCCCAAGTTCAACAAAATCAATTTGTTGGAGAGCGGAAGATTGATATGCCATTTTAAGGGCTGTTCGATATTTCCCTCAGCCGCCAGGCGATTACGTTCCGCCGCATCAGCATGAAAAGCAGCATTTGGGCGTTGCTCTGCTATTTTATCCATCGGAAAAGCTTCCTGCTCAAAAGCCTCATAAACCTCGTCTCCCACCTCGAAATTGTCAAGGGAGATACCAGGTCCGATCACAGCCTTCAAGTTCTTCGGCTCAGTCTTATAAGCGAAAGCCATCTCTCGTATGGTCTTATCTACGATACGAGCCAAGGTTCCTCTCCAGCCTGCATGTATCGCAGCCACCACATGGTGCACCTCATCATAAAGAAGCACAGGAATGCAGTCGGCTGTAGAAACACCCACACAAACACCCTTTTGGTCCGTCATGACAGCATCCACGCCTTCAAGTACCATTTTACGATTGCTTTCTGGCATAGAAAAATACTCTGCGGTAATCTGTCGCACCTCCACTTCATGCACCTGGTGAGGCATGATGATATGATCTGTGGCTATTCCCAGCTCTTGCGCAAGTCGCTTACGGTTCTCTACCACATTCTCTGGTTCGTCGCCACAGTACTCATTGATATTGAATTCGCCGTAGCTGCCTTCGCTCACCCCACCCTTTCGAGTAGTGGAGAAAGCCAAGACACCATCAGCTATAGAATATTCTTTTAGCATATTATTACTCGTATTCGAAATCATCGAGGTCATCTACATCCTCGATTTCATCCTCGTCAATATATTCCACGATGTCCTCGCCCTCTGCAGCCAGCTCTTGCTGGAAACGAGACATATCCTTGTCACGATGCACAAGAGTGTCCTCGGCTGTAATCTCCTGTAGCTTGTTGCTCTCGGAGTTGAGTTCCTTCCAGAGCACATCCTTGAGTTCCTGGATTCCCTGTCCAGTCACGGAGGAAATAAAGACCACAGGCAGGTCGGTAGGCAGTGTTTCCTTGAGCATCTCTATGAGTTCCTCGTCGAGAAGGTCACACTTAGTGATGGCAAGCACACGATGCTTGTCGAGCATCTCCGGATTGAAGTTCTTCAACTCACCCAAGAGCACCTCGTATTCTCTCTTGATGTCATCGGTATCACCTGGAACCATGAAGAGCAAGAGGGAGTTTCGCTCGATATGACGAAGGAATCGCAAGCCCAAGCCCTTACCTTCGCTTGCGCCCTCGATGATACCTGGGATGTCAGCCATCACGAAACTCTGATGGTCGCGGTAGTCCACGATACCCAACGATGGCTCGAGTGTAGTAAATGGATAGTTGGCGATTTTTGGTCGGGCACTCGACACTGCGGAAAGCAAAGTGGATTTACCTGCGTTAGGGAAACCTACGAGACCCACATCCGCCAAGAGTTTCAGCTCCATGATGATGGTCATCTCCTGCATAGGCTCGCCTGGCTGTGCATAGCGAGGAGCCTGGTTGGTAGAGGTACGAAACTGGAAGTTGCCCAGTCCGCCACGACCTCCCTTGAGCAGCAAGACTTCCTGCCCATCGTATGTCACGTCGCATACATACTTGCCGGTCTCGGCATCATATACCACCGTACCGCAAGGTACATCTATATAAATATCCTTGCCATCGGTGCCATGGCACTTGTCACGTCCTCCATTACCTCCATGCTCAGCAAAGAAGTGGCGCTGGTATTTCAGGTGCAGCAACGTCCAGTAGTTGTGGTTGCCGCGAAGATAGATGCTTCCTCCACGTCCGCCATCGCCACCATCTGGACCACCATTAGGTTGGTACTTCACATGGCGCAAGTGCATGGAGCCTTTACCACCCTTACCAGAGCGGCATTTTATTTTTACATAATCTACGAAATTGGATTCAGCCATAATAAATTAAGTTAGGAGTTAGGAGTTAGAAGTTAGAAGTGCAGAGTGGGACAAACCGCCCGACTCCAAACTCCTAACTTCTAACTCCTAACTAAAAAAAATTAAAGAGCGTCAATCACTGCGCAAACACGAGCGAAGATCTCATCTACTGTACCGAGACCCTCGATGTGGTGGTGGATGCCTTCCTTCTCATACCAGTCGATGAGAGGAGCAGTCTGAGTGTGATAAACGTTGAGACGCTTCTTGATAGTCTCCTCGTTATCGTCAGAACGACCACTCTCCTTACCACGGTTGATGAGACGCTTCATCAACTCATCCTCAGGAACAGCCAACTCGATCATGGCAGCCACCTTGTGACCACGCTCAGCGAGCATCTTCTTCAAAGCCTCAGCCTGTGGAGTGGTACGTGGGAAGCCATCGAAGATAACACCAGCATGCTCCTTGCCGAAACTATCATATACGCTTGCGAGGATGTCGATCATCAACTCGTCTGGAATCAACTGACCATTGTCGATATAACCCTTAGCAGTCTTACCAAGCTCCGTACCATTCTTGATTTCATTACGGAGTACATCACCTGTAGAAATGTGACCGAGACCATACTTCTCGATCATCTTGTCGCTCTGTGTGCCCTTACCTGCACCTGGAGCGCCGAAAATTACGATATTCTTCATTTTTATCTTTATATAATATATTATGTTGTAATTGCACTAGTTCATATGTTTCTGTCCCCAAGGAGATAACATGATTGCAAAAAACGTACCATATATCAGTACAAACAACCCTAAAAAAATTAAAGTATTCATATTAATTCCTCCTGTTTTTATGATTAAACTGTTTGTATTTTTTACGATTCTTCGCTTTTTCGTCTTTGTCCTTTTGATTAAAAAACCACGCCAATCCTAAAAGTCCCACACCTATGAAAAGACTTAATGCATAAATCAACCAATGTTCTTCTTCACGAAAGTCATCAACGAAGGATGTCACAAATATAACCGTCAAGAAATATTTGGAGACATCCAAACAATAATCTCTAAAATTTATCCCACATCACTTATCCCATCTTATTCCACAATCGTATAGATGTCCCGGAGGTTGCGACCTTCCTGGTCGTAGTCCAAGCCATAGCCCACGATGAAGTCGTTAGGGATTTCCATCACCGCATAGTTGATGTCAAGGTCAACCTTCAAGTTGCCTGGCTTCACGAGAAGAGAGCAAATCTCGATGCTCGCAGGATTGAGTTTCTTCAATTCCTCTATCATGTGAGCCATGGTAAAGCCAGAATCGACGATGTCCTCCACGATGACCACGTGGCGACCCTCCAAGTTTTGGTTGATGCCCATCAGCGTCTTCATGCTACCCGTAGAGGAAGTCCCCTCGTAGGAAGCATACTTCACAAACGAAATCTCGCTCGGAATAGTAATCATACGCATCAAGTCGGCTGCGAAGATAAACGAGCCATTCAATACTGCCAAGAACACAGGAGTCTTGCCCTCGAAGTCCTTGTTGATACGGTCGGCTACGACCTTAACTTTCTTCAAAATCTCTGCTTCTGGAATAGAAGTCTTAAAGGTTTTGTCCTTGATTTTAACTACGCCCATAGTCTTTGAAATAAAATATTTTGTGCAAAATTACAAAAAAAACACGAAACATCATGCTTTCAATGGGCTTTTTTTAGTACTTTTGCACAAAAATGAAATAATATGAAGATTTTCACTAGCGCTCAGATTCATGAGCTTGACAAATATACCATCGAGCATGAGCCGATTTCTTCGCTCAACTTGATGGAACGAGCGGCGAAGGCCATCACCCGAAGCATCGAGGAAGAATGGTCCAACCGCACACCCGTCGTCGTGTTTGCTGGTCCTGGCAACAATGGTGGCGATGCTCTCGCCGTCTCCCGACTACTTGCCGAGGACGGCTACCAAGTGTCGGTCTATCTCTTCAACGTACATAACAAACTCTCTGCCGACTGCGCCGCCAACAAGAAAAGGCTGTTGGAAGGCAAGCGCACCAAGCTCTTTACCGAAGTGACGGTCAACTTCGACCCACCACAGCTCACAGAGTACACCTTGGTGATAGACGGCCTCTTCGGAAGTGGGCTCAACAAGCCCTTGGCTGGTGGATTTGCCGCCATGGTGAAATACATCAACCAAAGTCCTGCCAAGGTGGTCAGCATCGACATTCCATCGGGCATGATGTGCGAGGACAACACCTACAACATCCACGCCAACATCATCAAGGCTGACCTGACATTGACCCTCCAGCAAAAGAAGCTTTCCATGCTCTTGGCGGACATGCAGCAATATCTGGGACGCTTGAAAGTGCTGGACATCCGTCTCTCTCCTGAATTTATCAATCAAAGCGATTGTAAATACCGTCTCTTGGAAGAGAACGACATCCGTCGATTGCTCATGGCGAGAAATGACTTCGCCCACAAAGGCAACATGGGCAACGCCCTCATGATAGCAGGAAGTTACGGAATGACAGGCGCAGCCATACTTGCCACCAAGGCTTGTTTAAGAGCTGGTGTTGGCAAGGTGACTACCCATACTCCCAAGCGCAACTACGACATCATGCAAATCTCAGTCCCAGAGGCTGTTCTCCAACTAGACCATGAGGAGACTTGCTTCAGCGAACCGACCGAGACAGAGAACTTCAGTGCCGTTGGCATCGGTCCTGGCCTGGGAACCAACGAGGGAACCGCCATCGCTTTGATAGCCCAGATACGTCGCACCTCTTGCCCACTCGTCCTCGACGCCGATGCCCTCAACATCTTATCGAGCCATAGAGCTTGGATGCAACAGTTGCCAAAGGACATCATCCTGACTCCGCATCCCAAAGAACTCGACAGACTGGCAGGCAACTCAAGCACCAACAGCTACGAGCGGCTTGCCAAAGCGAGCGAATTGGCAGAAAGGCTACAGGGATATGTCATCTTGAAAGGTCATTACTCAGCCCTTTGTTTACCAAACGGGCACATCGAGTTTAACTCCACAGGAAACAGCGGCATGGCAACAGCTGGCAGCGGCGATGTGCTCACGGGAATCATCACCGCCCTTTTGGCTCGTGGCTACAAACATGTGGACGCTTGCCGACTCGGCATGTACCTCCACGGATTGGCAGGCGACCTTGCCATCAAGGACATCGGAAAGGAAAGCCTCATCGCCAGCGACCTCATCAATTATTTGCCAAAAGCATTCTTACGACTGGAAGATTGATATCTCACATGGCAAGAGTCAAGAACTTAATAAAAACAAGTTATCTAGCAGAAATCAGGAACCCATCAGATAGCATTCCTGATTTCTGCTATTTTCATCTCTAAGGTACGCTTCAAGTCATCTTTCCGTTCCATGTTCAGTTTCTTGCGGATATGACATCTCTGACTTGTGATGTTTGATTCCGACTTACCCAACCGATGGCAGATTTCCTTCAAGGACTTTCCATGAAGAACCAGTTTGCACACCTCCTTCTCGCTCTTGGTCAAATCCGCGCAAACCATATCCCATGCCAAGCGTTCCACCTCCTCCTTGCGCAATCGCTCAGTAGCATGGCTTATGATACGCTGTCTCAAACCAGGGTTCAACCGTTCCATCAACATACCTGCCTTGTCATAATCCATGTCCCGAAGGTTTGCCAACATCTCCAAGGCACGTCTCTCCTCCCGGCTCACCTCACGAGGTTGCCGCAATCCCTTGGTCACCTTACTCATATTATAAGTAAACACATAGAGTATCATCATCAAACCTACCAACATAGGCTTGAGAGAGAATAGGAAAGCATCTAAGGGCTGTGTCATCGCATAAAATCCAATCATGAGAAATGTGAGCACAGTTATCACAAGTGCCGTTGTCTGCAACACCAAGCTCAAGGTGGATATTGCCAAGATGAACATGACAAATATATTGCCCAATACGGAAACGTGGTCGTCCATGTCGCCAAAGTAAGTGCAAAAGACAGAATCCACCATCAACTTGACTGCCACGAGAACAAACAATCCCGATACTCCACGACAAAAATCCATCGTCTGTCTCCATATCATCCCTTGTATTATCAAGAAAGCCAAAAGATGAGCACTTGCCGCAGCAAATCCCCAAGGCTGCCATATCAAAAGAAACAACACAAAATGGAATGGAATCATCAAGATTTCAATCAGCGTCAAGAAGAGATAAGCGATAACCCTGCGCCTATCCACGACACCACAATACCGAGGACAAAGATACAGTTCGACGTACTGTATCAATCTTACCATGTTTGAACTTAACTCTTTCATTTTATCACTTTCTTTTATTCACAATATAAATCCTTTACTTTACCTAATCCATGACTGGATGATGCAAAGATAATGCAAACGAGCGCAATGAAAGCTTGCTTTCATATTGCCGAGTGCAGCTTATCTTCTGCAAAGGTAATACTTTTCTGTGAATAGAAAAAGGCACTCAAACAAAACAACAAGCCATCTTATCAAAAGCTTCTGACAAAATAGCAAAAGGAAGATGACAAATTTACAAAATCAGTGGACAAATTTACAAACCAAGATTTATCATTATTAGCAACGTATTGATTTCAAAGCCCTTACATAACTCCTATACGAACCAAATCCCGCTGCAATCGCCAACTGTTCTTTTTTGATTTCAGGGTGCTCGGCAAGATAATCTTGCGCATATTTCAGCCTATAAGAGTTAATCAGGTGATAGAAACTCTCGTAATTTGTCTTGATGGCATGGGTGAGATAAGTACGATTCGTGCCTAGCTCCGCAGCAAGTTCGACAGCTGTGTAGCCAGGACGAAGATAAGGTTGGTCTGTCACCATCAGTCTCTCGATACGCTTGAATAAACGCACGTTCTCATCTTCCAATTCCAAGTTGGTTTGCATCTCATCCGTCATTTCCTCCAATTCCGATGGATGCTCAGATGAATCCATACTTAGTAACTGAGAAACCAGCAACAAGTCGTCATTTTCGGGTGACACCTGTGAGTCGAGCACATAGACCAAGAATACAAGATGCCAAACAATCAAAACCAGCTGGACGAATGCCAATGCCATACGGCTTTGGGCGACAAGAGGCAAAGAGGTGAGGACGAAGATAACCAACATGGAAAACAAGGCAGTATAACCCATTCGGGTAGGAACTGAAAGATCGTCCGAATAATTGTCCTGCGACTGCGCCTTCAACTGACAGTACAGTTTCCAACAAAACAATGCCAAGAGTATATAAGCCAGTAACGAGACCGTACTCAATGCGACTACCAGCGACATCAGATGCCCCTCACACCAGTGAGGCAACACCAGAGCCAATGCCACAAACAATATTTCAGCCACAAAAACAGGAAGTCCCATCCATATCAAAGGCAATGTATCCCGCCCTGAATGGCGCGCCTTGAAATAAGCGAAGCATACCATCACAGCCGACAAAGGATAGTTGACAGCCAGCACCGAACAAGCAGTCAAGAAACAGACATCACTGGCAGGATTTATAATATAAGGTATCTCTAACAAGACAAACAAGCACATGATAGACAACCATTTCCTTGCTGGAAAATAATAATAGGGATTGTGCTTATAGGGAGCACAGACGTGAAACCAACGCACCACAGCGAAATACAAAGCCGAGAACACATGCAGCAACGCTACGGAATAATAGAAGAGCATCGGCTGAGAGAAAATGGACAGCTGATTCTGAAATAATGCGACATGTGACATAAGCTATATAATTAAAGGTAATCTAATTGGTTGATGCAAATTTATGAAATAAAACAGAAAAAACAGCATTTTCAGTTGGCGAATTAACAACTTTAAGTATTTTTCAGTTGTAAAATCAGAAAAAAAAGAGGAAATCAGTATTTTTCAGGGTAGAAATATTTGGAGACGAGTGGAATTTCTCCTAATTTTGCCATCGCAAGTTCGAAATCATCGGACTGCTCAGAACGAAAAAGACAAGTTCGTCATATATAGACAAGAAATCTATCATTTAACGATTCTAAGAACTTTTTACAGAATACGATTCTAAGAACATTATTTAAAATATTAAGGTTATGAAGAAAAAGATGATTATAGCATGGCTCGCCTGTATGGGCATCTCCCTGACAGCGACAGCACAAGAAGCCGCCATCAAGACAAACCTATTGTATGATGCAACGACTACCTTCAACCTTGGAGTAGAGTTCGGTTTGACACCCAAGTGGACGCTGGACGTATCTGGCAATTACAACCCTTGGACATTTTCCCACAACAGGAAATGGAAGCATTGGCTAGTTCAACCAGAGGTTAGATACTGGTTCTGCAACAAGATGATGGGACACTTTCTCGGCTTCCATGCTCTTGGCGGACAGTACAACATGGGCAACATCGACGCCGACTTCATGCTGTTGGGCACGGATTTCTCCAAATTGAAAGACCATCGCTTCGAGGGATGGATGATTGGCGCAGGCATTGCCTACGGATACACCTGGGCACTCTCCAAGCACTGGAACCTCGAAGCGGAACTAGGACTAGGCTACGTTTTCTCCCGATACGACCAGTATGAATGTGAGAAATGTGGCGAGAAAGTGGAAAACGACAAAAGCCACCATTATGTAGGTCCTACCAAGGCTGCCATCAACTTAGTCTATGTATTTTAAATACTACAATTATGAGAACATTCCATAACATCCTATCATTCCTTGCCACCGCATGGTTCTTCCAATACCTTCCTGTCTCTGCACAGACATTGACTGGCGGTGGAATCAGCATTCTCAACAAGGAAGTGAAGAAGACAGGTAACCAAGTGGAAGTCAACATCGACTTCAAACTCGACGACTTGAAAGTCAAGAGCAACAAGGGAAGCATCCTGATTCCGATGATTGTCAACCGTGATGACACGCTCAAGATGTCAGCCGTGGAAATCATGGGAAGAAAGCGGTACATCTATTATCTACGCAACCACAAGACGGCGACGCCTAATCCTCTGGTCGTGGTCAAACGCAACAACAACGAACCGCAAACCATCCAGTATTCTTACACGACACCATATCGCACCTGGATGGACAACTCACAACTCGTCATCGGTCAAGATGTCTGCGGCTGCAACCAAGCCATCGTAGAGGAAGGTTTACTCAGCCATGCAGGAGACATTCTTCACAAAGAGCCTGAGAAGCCAAAGGGCTGCGAGAAGCCTAAGACCAAGGAAATCAAGATACACCAGGAGAAGGGAACTGCCAGGTTGCACTTCAACGTCAACAAGTTCTTCATCAACACCAAGTTGGGCAACAACGACGCAGAAATCAACAAGATGTGCAAGACCATTGACAGGGTCAAGAACAACACCAATGTACGCATCGTCTCCATCGTCCTTCATGGTTACGCATCCCCTGACGGCAACTACGACAACAACAAGAGACTTGCCGAGAATCGTACCAAGGCGGTCTATGAACATCTCATCAGCATCTATCCAGTGGAGAAAGACTTGATACAATTCACATCTACTGCCGAAGACTGGCAAGGAGTGCGCGACTATATCGAAAAGCATGACATTCCACAAAAGAACATCGTGCTCAACATCATCGACAGCGACATGACACCAGACGAGAAGGAAAGAACCATCGCCCTCAAGGCAGGTGCCGCCCATCGCTACTTGATACAGAAAGTATATCCGCAGTTGCGCCGTACAGAGTACTTCATCAACTACGAGATAAAAAACGAAATCGAGAAGTAGAAAACATATCGCTATACGGGCTTGAAGCGGACGATACGACAAAACTGCCATATGGTTGAAAACTGACGATACGACAAAACGGACCGTATGACAGAATACTGACGATGCGACAAAACGGACCGTATGACAGAATACTGACGATACGACAAAACGGACCGTATGACAGAATACTGACGATACGACAAAACGGGCTGTAAGCCCAAAAGCTTCAAGCCCAGGGCAGCGCCCTGGGAAAACACGCAAACAAAGTACGCCCTGTAAGGGCAAAAGCATAGCATTTTTAAGGTTGATTAAATACAAGTAAAAGATGATCAAATACAAATTATGCGAAACTCTTTGAATATAAGTATAAGTAAAAATATTTGTTTAACTTTTTAAGAACTAGAGATTATGAAGAAAATGAATCTTTTCGTAATGAGTTTGCTCGCAATGGCAGCATTCACATTCAACAGTTGTAGCAGTGATGATAGTTTGTCACCAAGTACAGGGCAACAGACCATCGGAGATGGCTATTTCATGACTGTATCCTTCCCTAAAACACAGGCTACTCGAACTGCCCAACAGGAAGCCAAAGAGAATGGCACTGCAGAAGAGAGTACTATCACCAATGGAACCATCTACATCTACGATGGAGACACCCGTGTCTTCTGTAAGGACTTGACTGCCTCCGATTGGGAGACCAACACAGCACCAAACACAATCGGTACGACCAAACCTTTCAAAGTTTCCATCAACAGTGTGACCGTAGGAAAGGAATATACGGTTTATTTCTTGGCTAATTCTTCGATGAATACCGTTCCTTACCCAATGACAAGTAACTTGGAATTGGCAGCTTCATCCACAGGTGGTGCCGAATATGCAACTGCAAACAAGTTTGTCATGTTCAACCAAAATGACGAAAGTAAGAAAGCCGGACATAGCAAGGTTATATTCACAGAAGCTTCAAAAAACGAAGCCAACAAGGTTACCGCTGGCGACATCTACTTAGACCGTGTTGTAGCTCGAATCGATGCCCCTACCGTAAACAATCCTGAGATTAAAAACAAGGAGAATGTCACAACCACCAAGAACCTCAATGTCATCGAGAGCGTAACTTACGATGGTTACACTTTGACGAACATGGCTAACAAGTCATACCTTGTTCAAAACTGGACCGAAACTGCAACCCCATGGAGTTTGAACATTCCTGGCAGCATGACTTACTACAAGCCTAACAGCTACTACGGCGATGAGTGGCAAGCAGAGAACTTAGCAGATTTCACAAACAAGGATGTCAATTATGTTTTCGAAAATACCACTACCGACGAATCCAAAGCCACAGGTATGTACTATAAGTTCACTGTAACTTTGAAAGACAACGCAGGTAATCACAAGGACTTTGAGGATGGCACATTCTACCGTGTGAACCATAAGATATACACATCCTTGCAGGACATCAAGGCTGACAAAGACGAGCCATGGCCATTCGTTGACACCAATGGAAATTCCATCAGCGTAGAGGATGCTCTCAAGATGATAAAGGGTGAAGTAGAAGGTGTTACATTGGCAGATGTGAGGCAGAAATACCACATTGACGTGTTCGAAGCTGGTGCTGTATATTACAAGTACACCATCAACGACAAGTATTATGCACCTACAGGCTACTACTCTATTCTCAGAAATAGCGTCTATAAGTTGACCGTCAACAACATCTGGGATCTTGGCAAGGACGTTCCTAATGGTCCTAACCCAGAAGAGGAGTACAACTATTGGATGGATGTAACTGTAAATGTCAACCCTTGGGTTCTCAACACCATCGATGTCGAACTGAAATAACAATCCAAGACTTCAATTTCTGTACAAACATTATAGCAAAAGCTTATCAATCTCTCGGGGGTTCTCTCTCCGCCTCCGAGAGATTCAACCCAACAAAAGAGAAACTCACCTTCAAGAGACAGAAGCAAAAAACTCAAAATGACAACACATCACCAAGCCACCTATGAGTGGGACGTAACTAGTACTTACAGAAAGTACAATTGGAGAAGACTATCAGGATGCCAATTCCTTGGCACACAACATATAACTTTTCTAAGAATATTAACAACATAAAGATTTAACGATATGGCAAACTTCATCAACACTCGCTTGTGCCAACTCGCACATATCACCAGCCATTGGGGTAACTTGGTTCTTATCCCTGCCATAGCTATCGCCTCCTTGTCCTCGTGTATCAATGATGACTTGGACGTTTGTCCTGCACCAGAGCCGCCTACGCCTGCCAAAAGCAAAGTGGCGCTTCAGTTCAACTATACCTATAATATAAAAGAGGCTGACGCTTTTGCATCGGAAGTCAAAAACCTCAACGTCTATGTCTTCGACGAGAACGGCAAGTTCTTCGACTCTTATATCCAGAGTTCGGATAAGTTTGAGACAGGGCACACCATGGAGATTTCCGACTTGAAAGACGGCAAATACACCTTCGTCTGCCTGGCTCGTGACCGTCAGCCAATAAGCAGAGCGGAAGGAGACGAAATGGAGTTCAGTTTTTCTTCCCTCACTCCTGGTGTTTCCACCATCAATGACTTGACCGAAAAGATGGGCAAGGAGAACCAACAGGGAGAATTGGAAAACAACAAAGACTTCGCTGCGCTCTATACGGCACAGACTTCCATCGACTTCAAGCGACTGGACGAGAAAGGAAGAGAAGGTCAGGTAGTAAAAGGCGAACTGAGTCTGATGAAATGCACCAAGACCTATCGCATCGTATTGCTCCCTTATGAGAACGAACAAGTGCAATTCTCACCCGAGAACTTTGATGTTCGCATCGAAGGTTCGGCTGCTTGGCTCGACCACCAAGGAGAAAAAGTCAAGAACGAAGGCATCACTTATCTCCCATATAACACAGAGTTGAAAGGCAACTACAATGGAGAAACGACCGTGGAAGGAAAGCCAATCGACCAAGCCTTGGTCTATGACCTGTCATCTTCCCGAATGTTCGAAAGAGAAACGGATCAAGCACCCGAAGTCAAGCCAACAAATCAAGCCAAAGGGCAGTTCCAACTATCACGCAGTTACGACGAGTACGACGACAAGCGAATCATCATTACCGACTTGCGTGACAAGGAGAAGCCAAAGGTTGTTTTCAACCACTCTCTCCCTTGGTTCCTCGCCCTCTGTGGAGAGACGGCACGAAACAAAGACTGGAGCGACCAGGAATATCTCGACCGACAAGACCATTACGTCTTGACCTTCTATGTTCCAGACAAACGAGACTATAATCTAGATGCTAAAGTAAAAGTGAATGGATGGGTCTATAACCTACAGAACTCGGACTTAGGAGGAAATGATTCCTCTCAGAACTCATCTAAGAACAACCAAACTTTTTCATCCAATCCATAAAGAAAGGAGAAACTTATGAAAAGATTTATCCAAGCATACGACCAAGAGAATCGGCTGAAGACTTTCGTGATGGCACTGATTACTCTATTGCTATCCGTACTGTTGGTCAGCCTGTTTGCCTCTTGCGTCTATGACGATTACGATATAAAGACCGCCAACTCGCAGGGCGATACTTACCTGAGCCTCAACTTTCCTATCTCCGCTCCTACCGAGACAAGAGCAGGCTTAGATGACAATCCAGCCAATCCTGTATCGGAGAGCAGTATCCATAGCATCCGAATCTGGGCGTTCAACTCCCAAGCGAGCAGTGACGATGCCATTGCCATCGGCTATCGGGAAGAGATATTATCCACTCCTGTCAATGGCGAGAACGAAGTGAAAAACGTCAGCATGAAGTTGCCTCGCTCTATCGCAGGAAGCGAACTGAAAAATCTCGACCTCTATATCCTGGCTAACGCTGAAAGCATCGAAGATGCATCGGATGGAGCACAAGGGATTTCAGAAGAAAATCAAGGTTCTTTCGAGAGTGTCACTTCCAAGAAACTCATGACCAAGAAACAGTTGAGAAACCTCGTCATCAAAAGCCAGTTTGGCATCACCTCCGAAGGAAAGCCACAGGCATCGGAAGTACCTAGTAGTGGTCTTCCTATATCGCGTGTCATTACGAACATTTCCGTCGCCGACCATGTAGCAGACACCGAAACGGAAGCATACGCCAAAGCCGTCTCGATTCCATTGGTGAGAGCTGTCTCCAAGCTCCATTTCTTCTTCGCTCGCAAGAAAGATGCAGGAACAGACGAAGCATTTGTCAGCAGAATCGAACTCGATGACGACATCATCCCGACAGAGAGTTATGTCTTTCCCGATGCGGCAACCCTCACAGAGAAAGAATCCGCGGGGTTGACTTCCACTCGATATGGCGGTGAAACATCCTATGTCAATACGAAGTTGCTACTGGATGGAGTTGCCAACAAATACATCAGCAACGTGGAAGACCCTACGATATATCGAAGGAAGGAGAACGAGAAGGCGCCTGATTACATGGAACGCCTCAGCGATGCCAACTTCATCTCCCGAAATCGCACGTACCTTCGGGAAAGCAACAAGCCTATCACTGGCAAGATCTATTTCAAGCAGAGTAGCGACTCTCCCGAGCAGAGCGTAGCTTTCAGCATACCATCGAATAGGAAACCTGCTGCACGCAACCACGAGTTGGTAGTCTATGGCTACTTCACGGAAGGAGGAAAACTCATGATTGAGCCTACAGTTCTCGACTGGGAAGACGGTGGAAAGTATGACTATATAGATAAGGTGGAAATCCATACCATCGTGGAAGGCGACTACCAAACCCAAGATGACAGAATACAAGTGGCTTACAACGACCCAACATTCGGGCCAATGTTTACTTTCGAGAACATCTTTACCGCAGGCAGGAAGTGGGCTTTGCAAAGCAGCAATCCCAACTTTGGTTTTGTCATAGCAGGCGATAGTTCGGGAGAAATCAAGGATTACATCCAAGGCAACGGCTACAAGGAGAGCATCAGTTTCTATGTCGTGCCAAAATATATTCTTGATACGACAAAGCCACACGAATACGAGGCTGAAATCTTCCTGACGGTAGGCGTAAGCAACAAGGCTCTCATCAATGTGGGAGAAGGCGAAGAGAAACTGCCTGGTACTTCCACCGAGATTCATTTCATACAAGTGAAATAACAGGTATAAAAGAATACGATTATGAAAACAAGAACTATATTTAAGAATACTTGGACTTGGATCGGTATGTTGACCTTACTCATAGGTGCGCTCTTCACAGGGTGTACCGGTGAGGAAAACTTAGATGGCACGATAGCACAAGAAGAAAGCCTCAACATTTCACCCCAAGTGATAGAGGCCAAGACCCGAACGGCATCCGACGTGAGCCTCAATGAGTCACTGTTGACAAAACTCGATGTCAAGTTGTTTGGCAAAGACGACGAACAAATCAGACTGAGCAAGCAACTCTCGCAGCTATCCAATGGCACGACAGCCCTACTCGACCAAGGCAATTGGAAAGACAGGAACGATCTGGTGGAAGGCAAGACTTATCAAATCCTCGCCATCGCCAATGCCACGGCAAATCTCCAAGGCACCAATACCCTTGAGGATTTGAGCCAGTGTGTACAAACGGATGCCGACATTTGGAAGCCTTACCATGCGACGAGCAACAAGGGAAAGACCTTCTTGATGAGTAGCGCAACCGATTACCAGATAACAAGTTCCGCCACGCAAACCATCCAGGCAAGTCTCAGCCGTGCCGCCGCCAAGATTCTCGTCAAGTTATCCATCGCCGTACCGGGTTATACCGTAGGGCAACCCACCTGGAGTTTCAAGAACTACAACACGAAGACTACACTCTTCGGAGAAGCAAACACTGAGACATTCTTTGGCGACAACACGGCAAAGGCACTCGGCAACATGGGGGATTCATACGAAAGTATGCAAGGAAGCGACGGCAACTTCACCATCACAACCTATAGTTACGCCACCTCATGGAAAGACACCCCTGAAGAAACGCCAACGATTACCGTCAAGGTTCCACTGATCAAGGTGGACGAAAGCGCAGAGGGAGAAGGAGAAGTGGGTGAAACCATCAACAACTTCTACAGCATCCCCGTGAGAGAAACAAGCGAGACCGAGTTGAGGCGCAACTATCTCTACATGGTCAATGCCAACATCACGAACCTTGGCAGCAGTACAGAAATCAACTATGGCACGCCTGTGGATTTGAAATACGATGTCATGAAATGGGCGGAAGGCGAAGAGACCATCATCAACGCCGACAAGCAAAGCTATCTCTTGGTTTCTCCTACTTTCCACATCATGAGGAATGAAACAGTGGATAACAAAACCATCCACTTCTATGCTTCCGATGCTTGCACTGTCAAGATAGACGAAGTGTATTACTATGATAAGAATGGAGAGAAGCAGACCATAAAGAACGGCAAACTCTACCCTCAGGTCAACTTGGATTTCGCCAACGGACATACCGAGAAGAAAGACCAAGGTCTCGTCAATATAGAAGCAGGCGAGTTCGTTCCACTCACGGTCAAGTTCATCAAGTTTACGATTACCAGTGGCAACAAGTCGCAGCAAGTCACGGTCAAGCAATATCCGCTGGAATATATCCAAGCCATCGACGGCTGGTATTCCACCAAAGACCTTGACGGATGGATAGACTGGAAAACGCATCAGGAAAGCCATGATAGTTGGAAGAAATCCTCCGATGACAACTTCCAGGCGAAAGTATATACCTACGGTTCAGTCGGTGGAGGTATCTTTGGTGGTGGAACGAAAGGAACCTATATTTGGGAATACGACGATGCAAGAAGCAATGGCAAATACAAAGCGACACTTAGCTCCGCACAGACTGAAAAATCAAACAATCATATGTATGTCGTGCAGATTACCCAAGCCAATGACAATTATACAATTGGGCACGTCAACAACATAGATGCCAACACCAAGCTATCATTAGAAGATGTTGTATCACCAGCGTTTGCCCTTGCATCCCAATTAGGAACAGTCACAGCTTTCGGCAATGGTGTCAACGCATCAAAACATTGTGATGACTACGTAGAAGTAGGATTAGACGGCAAACGTTATGACAACTGGCGACTTCCTACTGAATCAGAAATCAATGTCATCGTAAGCTACCAATACGACAAGAACCAAGACGTTGTAACTGAAGTTCTGAGGGGAGGTAGTTATTGGGCATTAAGCGGCAAGCAAGTAAAAGCAAACTCCAGCAATAGAAATGGCGGCTATGTCCGTTGCGTCCGCGACCTTTCACCGGAGGAAGTCACAGCATTAGAAAACAAGAATGAATAATCCAAAAGGAGGAGTTACGATTATGAAACATATCAAATATTATATCTGTATGATGACAGGGCTGTTGGCGATGCTGACAGCCTGCACCAGCGACATGATAGAGCAAACCCCTTCTCAGGCATCCCAAGAAATCACGTCTGCCTACAGAGCGGAATATTCGATCTGTCTCCCGATATGTCTCCCGAGTTATCAAGAGCAGAACATCTCAACCCGAAGCCAGACGTATGGCAACGAGGGCATCGAGCGTTCGGAATACATGAAGCTCTTCTGCTTCGACAAGCATGGTTTCTTCCTGGGGCTCGCCAAGGAGGTGAATATAGAAGCAACGACGAAAGACGAGATCAAGGCTGACGGAAGCAGCCACCTCAAAGGCTTGAAGGCCATCGTGCCGAATGCCACGGCTCGCATCCATTTCGTTGCCAATGCCACCAACGACTTCTCTCTTTCTGCCAACTGGATAGGAATACATGAGAATAATCTGATGACATCCTTCGAGTCGAGTGCAGGCGAGGACCAATCGCAAAAGATTGTCTATTGGGGATACGTCAAGAAGGACACCCCTGCGGAGATGAAAGCGTTCCTGGAAGGAGGAAATGCCAACAATGTGGTTCATCTCATCAGAGACCGAGCCAAGGTCAAAGTGGTGCTGGACGAGGAAGTGGCAGAAGACATCTCCCATGTCATCGTTTCCATCTACGACGGACAAGAGCATGGCACCGTGGCTCCTTTCAAGAAGGACTTGACCTTTCCCGAGACCAACGAGATGACGGAATGGTCAACGGAGGATATCACCTCTACACGAGACAGGAAGACCTACGAAGGTTCGGAGGGGCAGATGGAAAACGTGGCTTATACATTCGAGAACTACAACGATGCCGACAAACCGTTGAAAGTCATTCTCAAGGTGACATACAAGAACGGAATTACCAAGCGTTTCCTCGTCTTGCTGCAAGACCAAGAGAACAAACTCTATCGTATCAAGCGCAACCACGAGTACAAGATACGAGTCAAGAAGTTAGACCCAGAGTTGGGCTATGACAGTTTTGATGCAGCGGTCAACGGCACTCCAGCCAACAACCCTTGGATTGTCGTGGAGGACATCGTGCCAGAAGTATCGGATGGGAAATACACGCTGAGCATCACGGATGGCACTTATCTTCTTCTGAATGAAGGCGCCTCTTCCGAGCAATCGATTCGATACAAGTACATCGGCGATGCCACTATCACAGCCGAAGACTTCGAGGCTAGTTGGGTGAAGAATACCAACTGCGGAACTGCTGACGCTCCTACCATCACCTTCGAGAATGGAGAAGGCATGATTCACTATACGCTGAGCAACATTGAAGATGACTTGAAGGAAGGCATCATCCGTCTGTTGGACAAGAAGCATGGATTGAGCAGGAACATCCACATCTATACCATCAAGCAGTTGGATTACCAGTTTGAGTTTCCTCAGAAGATGGGTAAGGACAAGGATGCCACTGCCACCTTGACATTCCAGATTCCGAGCAACTATCCGAAGGAGTTGTTACCTATCGAAATCAGCATCGCTTCCAACGATGTGAATCCACAAGGTTGCAGCGTGGTGGTCACTTCTACCTCCGATGTGGATGGGGGGAAGAACTGGAACTGTTGGTTCGTGGAGAAATACGAGTCAGACGATGTGATTGGCACGACCCAGACCATCACCATCAAGAACATGAGAGCCAACGAATCAGGAGACACGGGCAAGTTCTATGTGAAGGCCAGCTATTACAATGGCGGTTACAAGAACACCGATGGCAAAGACACGAAAGCGAAGGAAATCTCTTTTACATATCAATAAACCCTTATATAGACAAGCTTAAATAGATAAGCTCTTATATAGATTTAGCAGAATCATTAAATATCATTTACTTTTACTAAGAACGACAAAGTGCGAAGACATTTATAATAAACTGGTCGTTGGAGGTATAGTTGCCGAGTTGTTCTCACCTTCTATGGCTCCGACGATTTCTATTTTTCTTTTTCGGTTCTACTTTTCATGAATATAAAACCTAACTTTTGCATCATAGGCAGAAATCTGAATCTGTCCAGTTCCTCCGCAATGTCCTTTAGGAAGTGTTCCCATAATCAACCAACTATGTTTAAATTTTACGACTTCAAAAGGATATTCTCCATTTATTGTTTCTTGACCATAGATATCACTCAAATATGCAATACCTATTTCTGCTGCAAGTGTTGGATTATCTACAAGAATGGAATTTACCTCCTTAGTTTTATCATTTAATATCCTACCATTGCTTTTATATATATAAACTGCCATAGTATCCTTTCCTATAGCACTCACTTTCCACACACTATCGCCTATTAGTGAGGCTTGCAGCTTTTGCACATTCTTCTGCCCAAATTTAGACAAATAAAGAGACTTTGCTACATCAAGAGCCGTATTTTTTCTCATAACAACAGCTCTGGCAAGCGTATCATTATTATCATACAAAGTATCAGACGAATCAAAATAATCCTTAGGATTATAAAGTTTACCTTCATATTCTTGCAATGAAACCAAACGATAAAAATTTGGCGTATTATCACTTGGCTTGTAAAAAAGCACAACAAGAATAGTTGCCACTATAATACTTATAAACATCAATACCTTTCTCATGTCTTATCTTTTAAATATATTTTCAAACTTATACATTTGTTTTCTATATAACTCTAATAGTTTTTCAATATCAAGCCTATTATCGTAAACCAAAGCTGATTGTTCATTCAAACGCGAAGGATCTTTATTGTCACTCGGCATATCGGTACTAAGCAATTTGATCTTTCCAGTTTTGTAATCATATTTTTGCAAAGACCCATTAGGTGTGACCAAATAAGCATTAATCTTATTTAAATTAGCATTACCTATGTCACCTTTTTTAGACGTCTTCAAAGACTCGATTCTTACTTCCTTACCGTCTCTGTACAAATAAGTGCCAGAAAATTCATTATCTTTATACCGTGAATCATATGCGCCATGACTATGTATAGACGCAACTATACAAAAACCAGGCAATGGTTTACTAGGAACACTCTCATGTTCTTTTCCTTTAGCCGCTATTGTATATGTGTATCCAAGCGTTCCTTTATCATTTCTAATCATATATATACTTGAAGCATATTCTAGGTTATCTCTAATAGAATTTGCATTATAAAACAACCCAAAATCCTTTGCTGCAGCATCTGGGGAAAGAAAAAAATCGCCAGGTTCTCTCCCATCATTATCAAACAACCTAATAGGGCTATTCAAGCAATATACATAAGGACTTATTGTATAATATTTTTCTAATTTGCTATCTTGTGTTAAGAACCGCATGCCATCATACCACCTTGCACCATAGTCATACCAATCCAAGCCGTGCATTCTATCCAATTCCTTACCATTATACTTATATCTTTGGCCATTTCCACCTGTGCTTTCCGCCATCAAGCCACCGAATGGATA